>Ga0105054_10010769_pt1 | contig 11558 bp, 16 predicted proteins | sample BON02_FD_78091 | JGI IMG/M metagenome (GOLD analysis project Ga0105054, IMG submission 78091) | Freshwater microbial communities from Lake Bonney liftoff mats and glacier meltwater in Antarctica - BON-02 (megahit assembly) | ecosystem: Environmental > Aquatic > Freshwater > Ice > Glacier... | reverse complement strand
GAACGCCGACACCACCGCCTTCATGCAGTGCCTCACCAGCGATCTGTTCACCGACTTCCCCACGCTTAAATTCATCATTCCGCATGGCGGCGGCGCGGTGCCCTACCACTGGGGTCGCTTTCGTGGCTTGGCACAGGAGCTCAAAAAACCGCTGCTGAAAGACCATCTGCTGAACAACATCTTCTTTGACACCTGCGTCTACCACCAGCCAGGAATCGATCTGCTCACCCAGGTGATCCCGGTTGACAACATCCTGTTCGCCTCGGAAATGATCGGCGCGGTTCGCGGCATCGACCCCGAGACCGGCCACTATTTCGACGACACCAAGCGCTACATCGAGAACTCGACCATCGTCGTCGGCGGCGACCGCCACAAGGTGTTCGAGGCCAACACGCGCCGCGTGTTCCCGCGCCTGGACGCGCGCCTGAAAACCCAAGGACGCTGACATGACCCAGCTCGGTATCGTCAAACGCCAAACCATCCGCGCCGACGCGGCGGCGGTCGAAAAACTCTCGCGCTTCGGTGTCGCCACCATTCACGAAGCGATGGGCCGCGTTGGCCTGATGAAGCCCTATATGCGGCCGATCTACACCGGCGCCCGGCTCTGCGGCACTGCGGTCACCATCCTCTTGCAACCCGGTGACAACTGGATGATGCATGTGGCAGCCGAGCTGTTGCAACCCGGCGACGTGGCAGTCGCCGCCTGCACCACCGACACCACCGATGGCTTTTTCGGCGACCTGCTCGCCACCTCGTTCAAAGCGCGTGGCGCACGCGGCCTGATCATCGACGGCGGCGTGCGCGATGTGGACGAGTTGGAGAAGATGGGCTTTCCTGTGTTCGCCAAAGCGATCCACGCCAAGGGCACGGTCAAGGCCACGCTGGGCTCGGTCAACATCCCCGTGGTCTGCGCCGGCGCGCTGGTGAACCCGGGTGACGTGATCGTGGCCGACACCGACGGCGTGGTGGTGGTGCCCGCCGCGATGGCACAGGCTGTCGCCAACGCGGCGGAAAAACGCGAGAGCTTCGAGGGCGAGAAGCGCGCCAAGTTCGAGGCTGGTGTGCTGGGGCTGGACATGTACAACATGCGCGAGCCGCTGGCCAAGGCTGGCCTGAAATACATCGACTGAGCAACCAACATGAGCAAACCCACCTCTGGCGATTTCACCAAAACCCCTGGCTGGCTGGACTGGTTCGGCGGTCCCAGCCAGCCGCGTTTTCAGGTGCCCGCTGGCAGCGTCGACGCCCATTGCCACGTGTTTGGCCCAGGCGCTGAATTCCCTTTTGCGCCGCAGCGCAAATACACGCCATGCGACGCCAGCCAGCAGCAGCTGTTTGCCCTGCGCGATCAGCTGGGTTTTGCGCGCAACGTGATCGTGCAGGCCACCTGCCACGGCGCCGACAACCGCGCGCTGCTCGATGCGCTGGCGCAGGCGCAAGGCATGGCGCGCGGTGTGGTCACCGTGAAGCGCAGCATCTCGGACGCCGAGCTGCAGGCGCTGCACGAAGCGGGTGTGCGAGGCGTGCGCTTCAACTTTGTCAAGCGGCTGGTCGATTTCACGCCAAAGGACGAGCTGCTGGAGATCGCTGGCCGCATTCACAAGCTGGGCTGGCATGTGGTGATCTATTTCGAGGCGGTGGACCTGCCCGAGCTGTGGGACTTTTTCACCTTACTGCCCACCACCGTGGTGGTCGACCACATGGGCCGGCCAGATGTGTCGCGTCCGGTGGACGGCCCGCAGTTCGCGCTGTTTGAGCGGTTCATGCGCGAGCACCCCAACGTGTGGAGCAAGGTGAGCTGCCCCGAACGGCTGTCACTCAGCGGGCCCAAAGCGTTGAACGGCGAGCAGGCGGCGTACCAAGACGTGGTGCCGTTTGCGCGGTGCATCGTCGAGCAGTTCCCCGACCGTGTGCTCTGGGGCACCGACTGGCCGCACCCCAACCTGAAAGACCACATGCCCGATGACGGCCTGCTGGTCGATTTCATCCCGCAGATCGCGGTCACGCCCGAGCTGCAACACAAGCTCTTGGTGACCAACCCGATGCGTCTCTATTGGAAAGAGGAGGTCTAGTTTTTGTGGGACAGACCAGGAATTTCGAAGCAAATCTGCTCTGTCCTCAACCGATCGAAGGATGTTTATGGCACTTGAAAAACCCTATCTTGACGTACCCGGCACCCTCATTTTTGACGCCGAGCAAAGCCGAAAAGGCTACTGGCTCAACCAGTTCTGCATGTCACTCATGAAGGAGGCCAACCGCACGCTATTCAAGGCCAACGAGCGCGCCTACCTCGACGGTTGGGCGATGAGCGAAGAGCAGAAGCAGGCGGTGTTGGCGCGCGACCTCAACTGGTGCATGCGCACCGGCGGCAACATCTACTTCCTGGCCAAGATCGGTGCCACCGATGGCCTGAGCTTTCAGCAGATGGCCGGCTCCATGACAGGGATGACCGAGGCCGAATACCGCAACATGATGGTGGGCGGGGGCCGCTCGGTCGAAGGCAACCGATTTTTGGGCGAAGAAGGCGATGCCCAGGCCAAGAACCAGCCCCAAGGAAAACACTGACATGGCCCGCATCACCGCATCCGTCTACACCTCCCACGTGCCCGCCATTGGCGCGGCACTCGATCTCGGCAAGAGCCAGGAGGACTACTGGAAGCCGGTGTTCGCCGGCTACGACTTTTCCAAGCAGTGGATGAAGGACAACACGCCCGACGTGATTTTCCTGGTCTACAACGACCACGCCACCGCCTTCAGCCTGGAGATGATTCCCACCTTCGCCATCGGCACCGCAGCGGTGTTTCAGCCGGCTGACGAGGGCTGGGGGCCACGCCCGGTGCCCACCGTCATCGGCCACCCCGAGCTGGCCTCGCACATCGCGCAAAGCGTGATCCAGCAAGACTTTGATCTCACCATCGTCAACCAGATGGCGGTCGACCACGGCCTCACGGTGCCGCTGTCTTTGATGTGCGGCGCACTCGACCCGAAGACCGACGCCTGGCCCTGCCCGGTGATTCCGTTCGCGGTCAACGTGGTGCAATACCCCGCACCGTCTGGTCGCCGCTGTTTTGCCCTGGGCCAGGCGATCCGCAAAGCGGTGGAGAGCTTTGACGACAACCTCCACGTCCACATCTGGGGCACCGGCGGCATGAGCCACCAGCTCCAGGGCGCGCGCGCCGGTCTCATCAACCGCGAATGGGACAACGCCTGGCTCGACCAGCTGGTTGCCGACCCCGCCGCCTGCGCCGCCCGGCCGCACATTGACTACCTGCGCGAAGCCGGTAGCGAGGGCATTGAGTTGGTCATGTGGCTGATCGCGCGCGGCGCCATGAGCGATGTGGTCGAGGGCAAGGTGCAAGGCTCGGCACCATTGGTGAAGCACCGCTTCTACCATGTGCCCGCCAGCAACACGGCGGTGGGCCACCTGATTCTTGAGAACGCATAAGGACCATGACATGACGATCAAAGTCGCACTCGCCGGCGCCGGTGCTTTCGGCATCAAACACCTCGATGGCATCCAGCACATCGATGGCGTGGACGTTGTCTCGCTGATCGGGCGCGATCTGGGCAAGACTCAGGAAGTGGCCACGCAATACGGCATCGACCATGTCACCACCGATCTGGGCGAAAGCCTCTCGATGAAAGAAGTCGACGCCGTCATTCTCTGCACGCCAACGCAGATGCACGCCGAGCAGACGCTGGCCTGTTTGAAAGCGGGCAAGCATGTGCAGGTGGAAATTCCGCTGGCCGACAGCCTGAAAGGCGCCGAGGCCGTGGTGGCCCTACAAAAGCAGACCGGGCTGGTGGCCATGTGCGGCCACACCCGCCGCTTCAACCCCAGCCACCATTACGTGCATCAGCAGATTCAGGCCGGCAAGTTCAACCTCCAGCAAATGGATGTGCAGACCTATTTCTTTCGCCGCACCAACACCAACGCGCTGGGCCAGGCGCGCAGCTGGACCGACCACCTGCTGTGGCACCATGCCGCCCACACGGTGGACCTGTTTGCCCACCAGGCCGGCAGCCCCATCGTGCAGGCCAACGCCATGCAAGGCCCGATCCACCCAGTGCTCGGCATTGCGATGGACATGAGCATCCAGCTCAAAGCCGCCAGCGGTGCGATCTGCACGCTCTCCCTGAGCTTCAACAACGACGGCCCGCTCGGCACCTATTTCCGCTACATCGGTGACACCGCTACCTACCTGGCGCGCTACGACGATTTGTTTACCGGCAGGGAAGAGCAGATCGATGTCAGCCAGGTGGCGGTGTCCATGAACGGCATCGAACTGCAAGACCGCGAGTTCTTTGCCGCCATTGCAGAGGGCCGCGAGCCCAACAGCAGCGTGGCGCAGGTGCTGAACTGCTACCAGGTGTTGAACCAGATGGATCAACAGTTGGCAGCCTGACGCCTGCCCAAAGCAAAATGGGGTCGGTTCTCCCGTCGTAACGCGGCGGTGTGCTCCGATCCCAATATGCGTTTCACGGGTAACAAAAAATGCAACAACGCCAACTCGGCCCCTTCACCGTCTCTGCCATCGGCCTGGGCTGCATGAACATGTGCCACGCCTACGGCGCCCCCATCTCCGAGCCCGAGGCCGAGCGCTTGTTGAACACCGCGCTCGATTCTGGCGTGACCCATTTCGACACCGCCGCGCTCTACGGCTTTGGCGCCAGCGAAACGCTGGTGGGCAAGTTCCTGTCTCAACACCGCTCCCGGTTCACCCTGGCCAGCAAGTGCGGCATGCAGGGCGTCGATGTGAATGGCGACGGCAAGCTGGCGCGGGTGATCGACGGCCGGCCTGACACCCTACGCGCCACCTGCGAAGCGGCGCTGAAGCGCCTGCGCACCGATGTCATAGACCTGTATTACCTGCACCGCTGGGACAAGCAGGTGCCGATCGAAGACAGCGTGGGCGCCCTCAGCGACCTGGTGCGCGCTGGCAAAATCCAGACCATTGGCCTGAGCGAGGTGTCGGTCGCCACCTTGCACAAGGCGCATGCGGTGCACCCTGTCACCGCAGTGCAGAACGAGTATTCACTGTGGACGCGCAACCCCGAGATCGCCATGCTGGACGCCTGCCGCGAGCTGGGCACAGCGTTGGTGGCCTTCAGCCCGGTAGCGCGCGGTTTTCTGTGCGGCGAGATTGATCTGGACACGCTCGCTGCCAACGATTTTCGGCGTGGCCTGCCCCGCTTTGCGCCCGAACACCACGCGGCGAATGTCAAGCTGCTCGTGCCGTTCCAAACAATGGCCAACGAACAGGGCTGCACACCCGCGCAGCTTGCCATTGCCTGGCTGCTGCACCGGGGCGACCACATCCTGCCGATCCCGGGAACGCGCAGCGTCGAGCATTTGACAGACAACATCGGCGCCGCCAGTGTGCGCCTGAGCCCAGCGGTGGTGCAGCAGCTTGACGAGCTCATCAACCAAAACACCGTGGCCGGCAACCGCTACACCGATCAGGCCAACCGCGAAGTGGACACCGAAAACTTTTAACCAAGTTTTTCCATTGGGCGCACCTGCGGTGCTGCGCGGCGATTGGCGGCATATTTGGGGTTATTTCTGCCCTTCTTCGCTGCCCATAGCCCAAGCTATGGTCGCCTCAGTCAGGGCAAAACTGCCACCCAACTGCACTCGCCAATCACTCACGCCCCAATGGACAATCTCGGTTTAATCCCATGGCACTCGACACCTGGCTGATCTACCTGCTGGCCGCCATTGGCCTGTCGCTCTCGCCCGGGCCCAACGGCCTGCTTGCGCTCACGCACGGTGCGCTGCACGGCCACCGGCGCACCCTGTTCACCATCTTTGGTGGCGCGCTGGGCTTTGTGGCGGTGATCGCGTTGTCGATGTTCGGTATTGGCGCCCTGCTGAAAACCTCGGCCCATGCGCTGTTGGTGATGAAGTGGGTGGGCGGCGCCTATCTGGTGTGGCTGGGTGTGCAGGTCTGGCGCGCGCCGTCGGTGGGTGCTGGCCTCACGCTCAGTGGCAGCGCCGGCCACCGCAGCGCACGCTCGCTGTTTCAGCAGGGTGCGCTCTCGGCTTTCACCAACCCCAAGGCGGTGCTGTTCTTCGCCGCCTTCTTACCGCAGTTCATCGACCCAGCGCGCAGCCTGTGGCTCCAGTTTGTGGTCTTGGCGGGCACCTTTGCCTTAGTGGAAATTCTCACCGAGTGGCTGATCGCCGGCATGGCGCACCGCTTGCGCCCATGGCTGCAGCGGGTGGGCAAGCGCTTTAACCAGGCCTGCGGCGGTGTGTTTGTTTTGATCGGTGCCTGGTTGCCGCTGCGGGGTTGAGCGGCTGCGCTGCTCAGCGACTCAGCGCCGCGTGAGCCGCACGCAAGAAATATCGCGTTTCTCGCAATCCAGCTGACGTTGCAGCGCTTGTGCGCGCTCACGGCTGAGGCCACGACAGCCACTGGGCCCGCACCATGGGCGCCACGCTGTCGCCTGCCAAGCCCAAGACTTCAAACGCGCAGTTCGTCTCTTGGAATCGCGCCCTGGCCGGTTGCGCAGCGCGCAGCAGGGCCTGTTCCGCCAACTGCAAACCGCCCCTGAGCCGCAGCTCGGCGTCGTTCTGCTCGCGCTCGGCCAGTTGCTGCTGCCGCTGCACGCAGGCCATGATGCCGGCGTGTCTGGGTTCGTCCGCACCGTCTCTGACGCCTCCGGCAGCGATGGCGGGCAAGGCCATCAGCAGGCAATCAACCTCGGCCAACAAGGGGGGATGAAAGAGGGAGCGCTTGCGCATGGCCGCCTGGTGCGGCGATACAAAACGAAAAGAAGCGCGACGCCGCTGACACCTGCGCAGAGCGCCTGATGCGCACCATGGCGGTCATGTTCAACACGTTCTGAAAGGAACACCATCATGAAACCCTGGATCAAGAAAACCCTCATCGGCTTTGCCGGCGCCACCCTGCTTGTGGCTGGTCTCACCGCCTACGGCTTGCGCGGCGGACACCACGAGCGCGGCCTCATGAGCGAGGAACGCGTGGAAGAAATGCGCGGCAAGGTGATCGAGCGTGTGAGCGACAAGCTCGAACTCAGCGAAGCCCAGAAGCAAAAGCTCGGCACGCTGGCCGACGAAATGATCGCGCAGGGCAAGGCCATGCGCAGTGGCAGCATCGATCCGCGCACAGAGATGAAGACCATGATCGCTGGCAACACCTTCGACCGCACCCGCGCCGAAACCCTGCTGACGCAGAAGACCGAGGTGGTGCAGGCCGGCGGCCCGAAGGTGATTGCCGCCATGGCCGACTTCTACGACAGCCTCAACACCACGCAGCAAGCCGAGGTGCGCGAGCGTCTGGACAAGCGTCGCGGCTGGTGGGGCCGCGACTGAGCGTACAGCGGTCACCCGTTGCGCGGCGCCCTGAATCCTGGGCCTGCGCAGCGGTGTGAGAATGCCCCATGCACCGCATCCTGCTCATCGATGACGACGAACAACTCGGCCCGCCGCTGGCCACCTACTTCCAGCGTTTTGAGCTTGGCCTCACCCACGCCTTCAAGCCGGGCGACGGTCTGTCCTTGCTGCGGCGCCAGCCGTTTGACGCCGCAATTCTCGACGTGATGCTGCCCGAGATGGACGGCTTTTAGCTGTGTCGCACCATCCGCAAGGAAAGCGACATCCCCATCGTCATGCTCACTGCGCGTGGCGATGTGATGGACCGCGTGGTGGGCCTGGAGCTGGGCGCCGACGACTACCTGCCCAAGCCCTTCGAGCCGCGCGAACTGGTCGCGCGCATCCAAAACGCTGCTGCGCCGGCGCACCGCCGCTGTTCAGTCGGCAGCCCAGGCACCGAGCGAGCTGGTGTTTGACGGCCTGGTGATCGACCCGGTGCGCCGCGCCGTGCTGCGCCAGGGCGAGCCGGTCGAGCTCACCGGCACCGAGTTCGAGTTGCTGCTGCTGCTGGCGCGCGAGCCGGGCAAGGTACACAGCCGCGACGACATCCTGAACCACCTGCGCGGCCACGAAGCCGAGCTGCTGACCCGCGCGGTCGACATCGTGGTGAGCCGCCTGCGCAGAAAGCTCGACCCACTGGACTGCATCAAGACCTTGCGCAACGCCGGCTACGCGTTGGCCTTGCGGCGCTCGGCATGAACAACGCAGTGGCTGCGCCCTGGCACCGCCGCGCGCGCCAGGCGCTCGGCAGCTCCATCAAGCTGCGCCTGGTGGTGCTGTTCCTGCTGCTCGCCGCCGCCATGACAACCGTGTTTGTTGGCGGCGCCCAAAAGGCTTTTTCAGTCGGCTGGCGTAAGGCCGCGCGCCCGCTGCTGATGGATTACGTGGACCACCTCGTGGCCGACATCACGCTGGGCAGCGCCACGCCGAACAAAGACGCAGCCCTGGCGCTGACCCAACGCCTGCCGCTCACCGTACGCATCGCTGGACCGCAGATCAACTGGTTTTCTCACCCGCAGCAAGCGCGGTCCGATGGGCAGCGCGAGCACTGGGACCGGGCCGATAGCCCCGGTTGGGATGGCGAGCGTGGGCGCGGCGACTGGGATTGGCAGCGCATTCTTCAGCGCAGCACAGCCGACGGCCACACCATCGAGTTTGGGATCAACGAAGCGGTGCTAGAGCGCCGGCCTCGGCTGGTTGTCCCCGCCATCGCTGCGCTGCTGGTGCTCACGCTGCTGGCCTGGTGGTATGCGCGCCGCCTGCTGCGTCCACTGGATGCCATCCGCGCCAGTGCCCTGCGGTTCGGCGCGGGCGAGTTCGGCCAGCCGATCGAGGTGCAGCGCCCGGGACGGCCCGATGAGCTCGGCCAGCTGGCGGCCACCATCAACACCATGGGGCAAGACATTCACCAGATGCTGGAGGCCAAGCGCGCGCTGCTGCTGGCCATCAGCTACGAGCTGCGCAGCCCGCTCACCCGCGCCCGGCTCAACACCGAGTTGCTGCCCGAAACCATCGAGGTGCAGCCGCAGCGACAGGCCCTGCTGCGCGACCTGCAAGAGATGGCCACCCTGATCACCGACCTGCTGGAAAGCGAGCGCCTCTCGGGCAGCCACGCCGCGCTGCAGCGCGAGCCGGTCGACCTGGCCGTGCTGGTGGGCGAGGTGGTGGCTGAGGTGCTGACGCGCCAGCCCGAGCGCGCCGGCAAGCGCCCCGAAATCAGCTTGCTCATCGCCCCGCGCTGCCCCGCCTGCCGCTCGACGCCACCCGCATCCGCCTGCTGATTCGCAACCTGCTCGACAACGCGCTGCGCCACAGCGCCAACGCCGAGCAGCCACCCGAGCTCAGCCTGCGCGCGCTGGGGCAGGGCGTGCAGATCGAGGTGCGCGATCACGGCCCCGGCGTGCCCGAAGACCAGCTGCCCCATCTGGCCCAAGCCTTCTACCGCCCCGAGTCGGCCCGCACCCGCGCCACCGGCGGTGTGAGCCTGGGCCTGTACCTGTGCAAGCGGGTGGCGCAGGCGCATGGCGGCACGTTTGCCGTGCGCAATGCCAAGCCTGGGCTGGCGGTGCTGGTGAGCTTGCCGGCCGCAAACCAAGGCCGTTGATGCGTTGATTCGAAAGCGTTTTCCGTGCGGAAATACGGAAAACCAGCGGCAGCCATCACGGCCACGCAGACGGTACGAAGTGGGAGGCGCAGCACGGGCATGATTCGTATGTCTTGCGTAACGTCCGTCCAAAGAGTTCCGTCATGACCCAAACGAACGACCTCGGTCAGGCGCACAAGCGCCCCGTCAACCTCACGCTGAGCGAGGCGCTGGTCGAGCCACTGCGCGCCGGCACCAGCACCTCCCGGCCACGATGGAAACCCTGCTCGCCAACCACGTGGCCGGGGAGGTGCAGGCCGTGCGCAGCCGCCACCAGCAGGCCGACGCCTGCGCAGCAGACTGGAACGCCCTGCACGATCGCATGGGCTCGTTTGCCGACGAGCATTCCACGCTCTGACGGTATGGCGCAGCTCAACCGCTACCGCCGCCGCGTGGTGGTGACGCTGGTGCGCCTGAGCGCCATGCCCGCCAGCATGTCCACAGTCGGTTCCCGCATGAACCCGGTGTTCCACATCGGCAGCGAAGACCTGGTGCTGCATCCGCTCGACATGGTGTCAATGGCGCTCAACCAGCTGGGCGAACACGCCGGATCGCTGGCTGAACACGGCCAGCAAATCGCCGACGCACTCGACGAACTGCTCACCCGTTCCTGGGGTTGAGCCGGGAAGCGCGGGAGCGCAGCCACCTAGAATCGCGCTGAACAGTAAGGGAGCGCATCACCATGCCTGTGAGCTGGAACGAAATCAAATCGCGCGCGCTGAATTTCAGCCGTACCTGGGAAGACGCCGCCAACGAGGACAGCCAGGGCAAGCCGTTCTGGATCGACTTCTTCGAGATTTTCGGCATCACCAACAAACGCGTGGCGACGTTTGAGCACGCTGTCAAAAAACTGCCTGGTGCCAAGGCCAGGACCGATGGTTTCGTGGACCTGTTCTGGCCCGGCATGTTGCTGGTGGAGCAGAAATCACGGGGCAAAAACCTGGACCACGCGCTACCCAAGCGCTTGCTTACTTTCCTGGCATCGCCGAGCGCGATCTGCCGCAAATCGTCATCGTGTGCGACTTCGCGCGGTTTCGCGTGCACCGCCTCGGGAGCGGCGAAACGGTGGAATTCGCACTCAAAGACTTGCACAAGCACATCCGCCTGTTCGGATTCGTGGCCGGCTACCAGGTGCAGACCATCAGGGCACAAGACCCCGTCAACATCAAGGCGGCCGAACGCATGGGTCGGCTGCACGATGCGCTCAAGGCCAGCGGCTACACCGGCCACCCGCTCGAAGTGCTGCTGGTGCGGCTGCTGTTTTGCCTGTTTGCCGATGACACCGGCATCTTTCAGCCCGCGCAAGCCATGCGCGCCTTTGTGGAAGAGCGCACCGCCGAAGATGGCTCCGATCTTGGCCCGCGCCTGGCCCAGTTGTTTCAGGTGCTCAACACGCCCGAACATCTGCGAAGCCAAGCGCTGGACGAGCAGTTGCGCGCGTTTCCCTATGTGAACGGCAAGCTGTTCCAGGAACCGCTGCCCATGGCTGACTTCACCGCCGCCATGCGCGAAGCCTTGCTCGATGCCTGCGCGCTCGACTGGTCGGCCATCAGCCCGGCCATTTTCGGCAGCCTGTTCCAAAGCATCATGGACGACAAAGCGCGCCGCAACCTGGGCGCGCACTACACCAGCGAAGCAAACATCCTCAAGCTCATTCAGCCGCTGTTTCTCGACGAACTGCACGCCGAGTTCGAGCGCGTCAAAGGAAACCGCAACCGGTTGTTTGAGTTCCACAAAAAGCTGCGCCTGCTCACGTTTTTTGATCCCGCCTGCGGCTGCGGCAATTTCCTGGTCATCAGCTACCGCGAGCTGCGCGAGATTGAGATGCAGGTGCTGCGCGCCAGCCATGCGCTGAGTGGCCACGCTGGCCAGCAAAGCGTGGACGTGCACGGGCTCATCGGCGTGAACGTGGACCAGTTCTACGGCATCGAGATCGAAGAGTTCCCAGCCCAGATCGCCCAGGTGGCGCTGTGGCTGGTGGACCACCAGATGAACCTGCGCGTGAGTGAAGAGTTT
>Ga0105054_10010768_pt1 | contig 11558 bp, 10 predicted proteins | sample BON02_FD_78091 | JGI IMG/M metagenome (GOLD analysis project Ga0105054, IMG submission 78091) | Freshwater microbial communities from Lake Bonney liftoff mats and glacier meltwater in Antarctica - BON-02 (megahit assembly) | ecosystem: Environmental > Aquatic > Freshwater > Ice > Glacier... | reverse complement strand
GTTCTTCTGGCGCCGGTTCACTTTCCAGTCCGACATGCGGAAGATGTTGGAGCTGAGTCATCAGGTGAGAGTGACGTTTCAGGAGAAATATAACAAGGACTCCGAGAGGTGGAATAACTCTGCGGATCAGGTCCTAGAAAACAACCGGATGCTCGCCGAGCTCAACGGCCTGGTGCGTAACGGCATCAGTCACAAGCTGGCACTACAGTCGGCGCAGTCGCACCTGATGATGCAGACGGAGCAGCGTCCCATATTCCTCTCTGACGAGAACGGCAAGAACCTCCTGGTCAGTGCGGGCTACCTGAATCTCCTGGGTATACACAGCCGGGCCGACCTGGAGGATGTTCAGTGGCAGACCGTCATCTACGGCGAACTGCGTGAAACCTACCTGCGGGACTTCGAGCTGGCCAAATTATCATGCGGACATTTCCGCGGAACCGTCGACCTCCGCAACCCCTACACCGAAGAGCACCGGGGACGCTGGCGCATCATTGCCCCTTGCGCCGCCGTGAACGCTGCCCTGGTCTTCATCGGCAGGTTCGTCCCGGTCGACGACATTGCTAGGAAGATTGCGGAACAGCACGACTGGGACACCGATTGAACCGGCTTGACCGGCTCCCCGTAATCTGGTAGCGTGGCGCCCTCCAATGATCCACGCCATTGCGCTCCTTCGAAAAGCGATACTCGAAAACAGGGAAGCCTGCTTCGAACTCTCTCACGACGGCGACCCGGTCGGTTCCGAAAGGGCCGGCTACATCGCTGATGATTGTCGCAAGGCGCTGGAGATCCTTGAACCGTTAGTAACCAGCACCAACCAACAAACCGATGACCACACTGAAAAAACTAGGCCGTAAGATCGCCTCCATCAACGTCCTCCGCACCTTCTGGACAAGCATCCGGGATTTCATCTTTCTCCTCCCGGCAGCCGTGGCGTTCGCCTTCACCGCAGATCTCATCGAAAGGTTTGCCACCATCGGGGACGGCGCCAACTGGATGACCCGGGTGGGTAACGTGTTCGCCTCACTGTCCCAACTCTGCGTCGCCCACCTGGCGGTGTTCATCCTCATCGCTATCGGCTGGCCCAGTCTCAACCGGTTTGGTAACTTTAGTTTCGCCACAGCCTGGGGCACTCTTCCTGATTGGGGGCAGCTCACCATGTATGTCGGCGTGACCGTCGGGTGGTTCATCGGCTGTGCAATCGTAATCGCTTAACTGCCCATGCGTGCGCTCCTACTTCTCCTACTCATCACCGCGCATGGCGTGGCTATGGGGGTGTTCCCGAAACCTGACGAGAAAGACAGAGGGAAGAAATCGGAAGTGTTCCTGGAGTCCGGAGGTTTGGGCTTCAGCAAGGAAGGGTGGAACCTTATCATCAAACACGAGGTGGGGGGAGGCTCGGCCTACTACAACCGCTACCTCAAAAGCCCTGCCTACGTCTCCGAGAACAGCGGCATCACGATCGGCATCGGTTACGACCTGAGGTTCAATACCCGCACTCAGATCGCCAGGGACTGGCACATGCTCAACTCCGAGACGATCTCGCGGTTGCAGGCGGTGTCGGGGGTCAAAGGCACACGTGCCATGGCGCGGGCCCTACGTTCCGTCTCCATCCCCTACGATATCGCGCTGGAGGTGTTCCGGGGCAACACCATCCCCCGTTATGCCAGAGACACTGTGCGCGCCTACCCCGGCGTCGAGAAGCTTCACCCGCACATCCAGGGAGCCATGCTGTCCTGGGTGTTCAACCGCGGGGGCGGTATCATGAGCGTGACGCGTGACCGAACGGATCGCGACCGGGAGAAGCGGGCGATGCGTGATGCCATCCCTGAGCGTCCAGGCCTCCTCGCCGGCCTGTTCCGCGCCTCCAAGCGGATATGGGTGAACAAGGGTGTTGACGGCCTGCTGGGCCGGCGCGAGGACGAAGCCCGGCTCTGTGAACTCGGTGAAAAGCTTTTCCATTGAAAACCATGAAAACCCAACCTAACTATCCCCACCACCCACAACATGATACGGGAGGGCTTTTACGCTCTCTCGTAGTCGCGGTCATCGCACTCGTCATCCTCCATTGGTGTCTCAAGTGAGGCCTGATTTGGTTTGACCCCGCCCGTCCTTCCCCGTAACCTCCGCACATGGAACCTATCCCAACGACGCCCGTAATCACCACCAACGGGGAGTATAAGATCTTCCAAGGCCCGCCGGGAGCGGCGGTGATTGTCGAGATCGAAGGGGACCTGGGAGCTGCCACCGTGACGATTGGGCGTGAGTCCATTACCGGCCTCTTCCGTCCTTACGTGGAGAATGACGCGGAGGTGACAGCCGGAGCCGGAGAGCTCAAGGTCGCCACTCTCGGGTATCGGGGAACCCTGGCGCTCAAAGTCACCGGCGGTGTGGGCACCCTTGACATCCGCTTCGCCGTCACCCGCCACCGTCCACAATTCTACCGCTGATGCCTGTAGTTCCTTACCCGCACTTCCTACCCGATCTGTGGGAGGAGATGAAGGAGTTGGGGGACAGCTGCTTCTGGACTCCCGCGCGCCTTCACCGCTTCTTCCTGTTGATGACCCGTGCCCACTGGTCGACCCGAGAGAACCATCACCACCGTATGATGCCGGACCTGGGGTGTCTGGAGTGGGATCCGGATCCTACCCTGTCGAAGATCGGTATTGAGATCACTGGCAACACCAGTGTTAATTCCGGGCCACATGCGATCTGGGTGCGGGTCGGTGACTTCAAATTCTCCACCAGCGGGTTCGGTAACGTCAGCGGGACATCCGACGACAACGCGACGGTCAGCCGCACCTTGCAGGGCAGCTGCCAACTGCTGGTCTCCCACGAATCCCCGGATCTCCTGCTTTCCTACGAGATGGCACACTCCACCCTTTGCTTCCTGCTCGGTATGACCGAGTCCATCCTGGACGCCATGGGGGGTGAGGGTCAGCTGTTCCAGCCCGAGGTCATGGGCGATCCGCAGCGCACACGCGAAGATCCGAAAGAGACTTTCAGAGTTGACGTTGGCTGCCGTTTGGATATAACACTTGGCGTAGCCACAACCGAGGAGTCGCACAGGCTCGCAATCGTTTCACAGCACACCCGAACAACATGAGCACCAAAGCCGTTTACGACGAACCCCTTCACTCGCTCCAACAAGTCCTGGAGGAAACTCCGGACCAGGATGCGGCTCTCGCATACGCGGTGATTGTCGGGCCCCACTACAAGCACACCTCCGACGCCACGCTCGTCTGGAAAGCTCTGACGCCGTCCGCCGAACTTACCTACCAGTTGAACGACGGTATGGTAGTGACGGCCACCACCGGTGTTGACAACGACTACACCCGGGTTTTCGTCCGCGACGGTCAGGCTCAGCTTTGGGCCGGAAAAGACGGGGACATCTACGCCAACCTTCCGGGTGGTAAACTCCTCCAGTTCGACACCGCCTTCCTCAACACCGGCAACGCCGCTGTCGCCCAGGCCTTCGACCAGGGACGTCCTCCCCAGCCCGGAGACATCCTGACCATTGATGACGGTGTCAAACCCGCGGTCACCCGAAAAGTCGTCCGCACCGTCGGAGCCGATGTCGCGGCAACCATCAGCTCTTTCGAGAAATACGGAGCAAACGCCTTGGTCACGACAGCCGCCACGCGCGTCTCCAGCTCCGTCACCTGGGGGGGAGCCCACGCCGTAGCGGCGCTGGACGCCAACATTCTCAGCCGATGGTTCCGCAACTTCGGAATCATCGGAGTCCACAACGGGCTACGCGCAATCCTCGAGATCGAATGCCTTACTCCCGGTTCCGATGCCGATGCCGCGACCTTCGTGTTACGCGTCAACGGTGTGGCCGTCGCGGGCACGGTAGCACAAGATACGGGTGATGTCGTGGCCTCCTTCTCTCTTCCCGGTATCGTCTCTGTAACAGAGGCCGTCAGCCTGACCGCTGCATACGCCGGTGCCTGGGTTGCTGGCAACCTCGTCCACTTCAACCTCGACTTCACCACCAACGCCTTTGCCGGTGTCGCGGCGTCGTTCTTCGAAACCTCCGACCTGTCCGGTTACAACCTGGGTAACGGTATCCGCAAGACCTCCGGGCAGCTGACCTACACGGTCTTGTCGGTCGCCGAGAACGGTAACGTCACTTTCCGCCTGGAGTCCCTCAACGGGCTGGCCCTGCCACAGCAGATCGTCATGACGTCCGCTGCCGATCTTTTGGTCACTGTAGCTTATGACGGTGGTGTGATCGAGTTTGGACTGGACTCCACGGTTTACGCCCTGGCCTACGCCGGTCTTCGCATCTCCGCCACAATCTTCCCTCCTGCCTATTCCACCACCGTCTTTGACAAGGTGGAGCTGGACGCCATTACTGGCCTCACCGGCGCCGTCACCGTCGCAGGTAGTTACGCTTTCACCGGCACCCTGCCTGTCAACCGTCTGTCCGCCCCGAACTACGCGGTGACCGGCACGGAAGTCACGTTGGACGCGCCCGAGGTTCTGGTTCCGGCCTACCCGACCGCCTCATGGCGTCCGCTGATCACCGGGGGCGAGGCCGCCGTTGTCTGGCGTCAGATTCAGCTTCCCACCCTTGGTGAGCAGTTGATCACTCTGAAAGACCAACGGGAGATCAACACCGTCCTCGGTAGTGACCACCCCGATTCCGAGCTCGGTTACGGCGCACTGTGCGCTCTCATCGGAGCCGAAGGTAAGGAGATCAAGGTGCTCCGCACCGCCGGTAATACCGCAGCGGATTTCCGGGCCGCGCTCCAACGCATTGAGAACATCCGGTCCGCCTACTCCCTGGGAATCCTCACGACCGACACTGCGGTCATGGTCGAGGTAGTCGATCACGTCCGCCGGATGGCCGGCCCACTGGTCAAACATTTCCGCCGCTGCTATGTCGGCACCGACAGCCCCGGCGAATACGATCTCATCGGCGTCCGCCCCAACAGCTCCCCTTACCTGGCCAATATTCTGGCTGGCGACAACGGGTTCAACCTTGTTAGCGCTTCCGATGTCGACCTCGATTTCACCGGCGTATCCGTTGGCGACTACCTGCTGGTGGTTGCGCAGGGGGCACGCTACCGCATCACCTCGGTATCACCTTCCACCCTCACGCTGGAAAGCGGACCGGGGACGGCGCTCACCGCGACGTCCGTCAAGGTCATCGCTGCCGACACCTCGGCCAACACCGTCAAATTTGTCAAGGCCCGCACGCTCGCCCTGCGCAGCGCCAAGGACGACGATCGCCGGGTGGTCAACGCTTGGAACCACAAAGGGCTCAAGCTCGTTGGCGACACCGTCGTGACGCAAAAGATGCGGTTCTATGCCTGCGAGGCCGCTGGCGTCCGCTCGGTTATCGCCCCTCACCAAGGGCAGTCCCGCCGCAAGGTGTTGTCCATTGACAGCTCACCGGGGATGTATCTCCAGTTCAGCCGCACGCAGCTCAACGAGCTCGGTGCTGCCGGTGTTTGGGTCGTCACCCAGGACAGCGCGGGAGCCAAGGTTTACGTCCGCCACCAGATCACGGCCGCTGTCGAAGGCGGGCTTCTCTTCTACGAGGACTCGGTCGGAACCAACCTCGACCTCATCTGCTTCGAGTGGGACGACGTGGTCGATCCTAAGATCGGCACGGTCAACGCCAACCGTCGCTCGCGCTTCAACCTCAAGGCCGAACTCATCGACCTTTTGGCGCGCCTTTCCACCGAGGAGCAGACTCCGGACGGTCGTCGCCTCGGTCCCCGCATCGAGCGTTTCTACAACCTCGAGGGTCTTCCAGATTCCGTCACGATGGATCTCAACGCCAACTTCAAGGACCAGTTCGACTCCGGCGCGATCCTCGAACTTCCCACCCCTCTCAACCGAGTTCGCTCCACCGTCCTCGGGCGGGCTATCAGCGGCCTCGACGGTGAGGTCGTCACCACCCTCGCTGCCTCCACCCAAGCCTAATCACCCCACGCCACCCGACCACTAATGAATTCCATATTCAACACCGCCCGCACCAAGCCGGCCACCGGACGTATCGCCAGCTCCCAGTATGCCATCATTACGGTGGGAGGCAACAGCGAGCTGATCCAGTCCGTCCAGGGTTCCTACGGGCGCCAGGTGGAGTCCTACTACGAAATCGGATCGACCAACGTCATGTGGGTTCCCGGTGCGGAGGAGGGCACGCTCGGCATCGGCAGGCTCATCGGTAGCGCCGGTTTCTTCTCCGGTTGGGAGGGCAACGAGTGCGGTATCATCAGCCCGATCTCGGTCAACCTCTCGGGCGGGCCGTGTGTGGCGCAGGCCAAGGGCGGACTCCAGTTCCAGGACGCGATGGTCGTGAGCGTCAGCTTCTCCATGCAGGCAGCATCCCCCGGCATCACCGAGGACATCCAACTGAAGGTCGGGACGTTCAGCCGGGTTTGAAGCTCGAAAACTTTTACCAGAGCCGCACGGTCAGCCCGTGCGGCTTTTTCGTTTTGGGGCGGAGCGTGAAACACCGGGCGTCCCGGCGTTATATGTAATTGACTAGGCTCCTTGCGTGCCGTGCGGATGAACTCTCCTTTTTCATCCGGGTCAATACCGCGCCTGGCGCACGCGGTTAATCGAAGCCACAACAACGCATATGCAAAACAACGAAAACATAAACCAAACGTCCGCCCTGGAACTGGCTCCAGGGCAAAAACTGTATGTCCGCGGAACCGCTTCCCCTCGCGGGAAGCAAGTGATCATGGGTGAACATTACACGTTCACCCCTCCGTATTGGGGTAGGCCCTCCCCTACTTGCCCTGGGGCGGACTTGTCCAGGTATGCGATCCTGGAGGCTCTCACCCCTCTCCTACTCTCTGTGCAGGGTGGGAGCTCTCCCTCCCGGGAGATAATGTTATGCGAGGGGGTGAACCACATCCGCCTCGCACTCGGGATGGGGTGGGAGTACGGGATCGCCGGGTCAACGGCCTATCATGGTCACGACCTGGACTATGGCTCCCGCGACAGCGGTAAACCCATGGACTATGTCCTGGGCGGTGCTGAGCGCGCTGCCATCTACGCAGGCCGCGAGGTCTGCGTAGCAGGCTACAAAAATATCCCGGGCAGGCCACTCCCCCATTGCTTCATCCTGAGCGCGGGGGAGGTAGAAGACGTCCGAGCGGCCTTCCGGCGCGGCGCGTCCGAGCGGTGGGCTGTCCGTGACGGCCAGACGGCCGGCGGTCCCACCGACCACATCACACCCCTCGGAAACCTGGCTACCCACTTTGTGGGAGACGGCGGGAAGCTGAAGATAGTGGTCGACGGCGCGGGGCGGGTGTTCGAGCTGGCCCTCGATACCCGTCCACAGCTGTGGATCAAGGTCGGACAGGAACGGGTGACCGTCGGGGAGCTCATCACGGTCAATCCGATTCGTCTGGCCCTCGGGCTGGCCGAGTTGGAAACGGTGAGGCTCGCGACGCCCGTCGTGACGGCAAACCTGCAGTCGCGGCAGGGGGCGTCCCTGCAAGGCGCATTCGACCGCGCCAAGCAGGTACCGCAACCACAGAAGGAAGTGGTGGAGAAGGAGCCGGAACCCCAAGTCGTGGACATCGAAGCCCAGCACGCCGAAGAGGCGCGTGTGGAAGATGAGAACGCCGAGGAGCGCGCCGCCGAGGCCGAGGCTGAGCGTGCGGTTGAGGAGGCTGTCGATATGGCGCGCGAGGAGGCTAAGGCCGCCCGCGAGGCCGAAGCCCTGGTTGTCTTAAAGGCGGCTAGAACGCAGGCTCAGGCCGACGCCAACGCCGCGAGGGAGAAATCCGAAGCGGAAAGGCAGCAGCGCAAGCTGGACGAAGAAGAGCGGGTGAAAATGGAAAGGGAGAAAGAGGACACCGCCTATTGGGCGGCACTCTCCACCGAGGCCGCCCCCGAGGCGGAAGTGGTCGCCATCGACATGCACCCCGAGGAGCCCCCCGCGCCGGTGGATCCCACTGCGGAGTCCCTCTGGGAACTGCTAAAGGGAACCACACTCCCGGTGGCATTGAAAGACGCCGTCACCGGAGAGGTCATCGTCCCCGCAGGAGAGATCCAGCGGGGGGGCAGCGATGCGCTGAGGGCGGCGGTCTACAATAGACCTCTCAACCCTAAGGACGAAGACGGCAGTCTCGTCCTGAGCCTCGCCCTCGAAGTAGTGGGCGCGGAGTAAAATGAGGGCGTGTGATACCCGGGGCGAAAGCTCCGGGTTGATCACGCCCTTTTTTTGCTCGCACGCGAATCGGCACGGCATAGAGTTGCCGCACATGAAACCATATGCAGGTCACAGCTTCGGGAGTGTCAGAGGAGTCGTGCAGGATTACGATACCACCAACAACACCTACACGGTCAGCACGCAAGGTGGAGACATCTCCTCCTGTGAGGACATGGTGGGGGTGGCTGGCTCCTTCCTGGGGCTGAGGTTCCAGCAGCGCATTCCCGTCGGGACGCCCGTAATGCTCGCCATGGGAACCCCGGCCTGGATTACCAACACCGGCACGATCGAATACGGGGATCCCAAGGTCAGCCACAGTAAGACAATGCTCGGCACGGCCCTTCCCGGTATCGTGCAGGAAACTGCGGGGGTGGACCCTTCCACACCCAAGGGTCATTTTCCTTCCGACCTACTCGAAGGGGAGTTCAACTGGGAGAGAGTGAACGGACCCTTCATCCGCTTCCTAATCGGCATGGTGTCGATCGGAGCCAACGACAGGGCAAAGATCGAGACGCTGCTGCACCGGGAGCTCGTGCGGATCACCAGTCACAATTACGAACACTTCGCCGCAACGGGCGACATCAAGAACTTCGACGACGGAGGTCTCAACCAGGAGGAGCACGGCACGACCTACGAGCACGAGCGTATGGGGCTGCGTGAGGGCGAGGCGGTTCTTGAAGACCTGGAGAACCCCCCGGACTTCGATGTCTGGGTGAACCGGACAATGCGGGCGCGCTGGAGCAAATACACGGGGTTCATCGGTGACCTGGTGAACCACTGGATGACCGACCCGCAGGCCGCGATCGGTGAAATGGCCACCGGGCAGTTCAGGTCGGGGAAGAGCCGCTTCCACGCCGGCAGTGACGGCACCCTGCTGTGGCAGGCATGTGGCGACATAATTCTGGAGCATACCCACCGCATTCCCGTTCCTGTGAGGTTGAAACACGAGGAGGATCCAGAGGGCGTGGTGCGTGACCGGATGCAGGAGTTGGACGAGCGCTTCCTGAAACCCTGGAAGTGGTCGGTGTCGACCCCGTGGGAAACGGTGTTTATGCTCCGCGACTACGCACGGCACATGAGCCAGTTCCAGAGTATGGCGCGTTTCCTTCAGCTGGCGGAGGAGGGGGAGTTCGAGGTTCCCAGCGAGGCTGACACTCCCAAACCCATGACGGTCGATCCCGACCGGGAGCCCGTTGCTTTCTACGATGCCTATGCCACGATCCGGATCATGCGGGACGGCAGTATCATGTCGATGGACACCTACGGTAACTCGACCTCCAGCGGCGACTACGGGATGAAGTATTTCAGCTCCTCCGACTTCGAGATCATTGCCGCTCGGGATGTCAACATCAAGGCCGGGCGCAGCGTTCATATATCGGGCAAGCGCAATGTCGAGCTGGCGGCGCACCGCGGCGGGTTGATCCTGAAGAGCCGGACTGCCTTCCGGGCTTTGTGTGAGCGTGGAACACTCTGGTTTAAATCAGACTACGATCCGGAGGCCTCCTACACCCCGGAGGATGGTGATCCCGATCCCGAGATCCACGGCGACGCCGGTATCATGATCCAGGGACTCAAGTCCGAGATCGTGATCGACTCCCTCACCACCCGGTTGCAGGCGAAGGAGACGGTGGTGGTGGCTCCCAAGGAGAAGCTGGTCATCCAGGCCCCGCAGCTGCAAGTCAGGGCGACGACCAGTGTGGAACTCCACACGCCCAAATTGCTTTTCAGCATACGCCGTGTTATAGGCAAGGCGTTGAGCCTGCTCTGGATCAAGGGGCAGTTGAAGGTGGCGGGCGGAAGCTGGGAGATCAGCAACCTGAGCGTGAATTCGATCAAGGCGAAGTCAGTCCGCACGCTGTCCGGGAATGTGAGCAAGACCGACCCGTTTGACATACTGGAGACCCCGGAGGACACAGTGCTACCCCCCGACCCCAACTACGCCGAAGTCCCGGCACTTCCGGATCCGGAAAAAGAACACAAACCTGCGCGCAAGTGGGACATGTTCGCGAAGGAGGAGTATGCGCCGGCAACCGCTCTCTACGAGCCGGTGTCGCATCAGCGCATCCGCCTCGGGGAACAACTCTCCCCGACCGGTGCCGAATCCCCGGAGTATGGGCAGTGGCCTGGTATGGCCGATGCCCTGCTGCCTGGTGAGCAGACCGCTACCGGCACGGGATGGCCTGGGGTCGGTGCCCAGTGGCTTCAGTATACGCCGCAGGGGGATGAGCTTGGAGTCCCTTCTTCCAGCTCTGGTTTGGATTTCGCTCCCCCCGCAAGTTCACCGAGCTTGACTAAAACCTCGATCGTCCTGCAATATCGCGCCTAGTTATGTCAGAAGAAAACACCGAGAATAAAGAAGGCACCCTCAAAGATCTGTTTGAGGAGATGCGGGCAAAGAAAAGCGAACCTTTCAAGGCAGAGCCGCCGTCGGACAAACTCCCACAGGAGGAAATCAACAGCGCCCTGAGTGACGTTGGCGAGGACGCCACAATCTTCGAGATCCCGGCAGGCTTCGTCCCCGAGGAAGAGGAGGAGCGCAAGGTGCGCCGTGTGCCTTCTTTGGGAGAGGGCGTAGAGCGCCGTCCGCCCCCCGATCCTTGGATGCGTGACATACCGGAGCTCGGCAAGGTCACGGTCAGCAACCCCGAGTGGGAAACCTTCTACCGTAATTTCCTGCTGGGCGTCCGGCAGAAGCTTGTAACCCGTATCCAGGTCATGCCGGGACAGTACTTCGAATGCGTCGTCCAGAACCTGACACCAGGTGAGAAGGAACTGCTGGCACTCGCGGTCTCGAAGATCCTGAAAGCCCACCCCATCACGATGGAAGGGGATTCCCCCGACGCCGTCAAGGCACTGCTCAAAGCCGACTACTGGCTCAAGTTGGAGGTGTTGACCCGGGTATTGACCATCACCGGCTCCCCCGACTGGAAGCACATCACCCTAAAGCTGGAGGAGGACATGCTGCCTGAGGAGTATCCGGATCTCGACCTGCTGGTTCGTGCCAGCCGCACGCGCTTCAACAACAGCCAGATCTTCCCCCTGCTCTTCCGGTCGCTACACCTGGCCGCCGTGAAGTTCACCATCTTGGAGGACGCGCTGGCCAACCGGGATTTTACCGATCCCGCAGATGCCGGCTGATGACGGCCGCACACCTGCGGGGATTACTAAGACCAGTGGGACGACAGGCGAACGACCGCCTGCGCGAGGATGTCATCCTGGAAACCCTCCAGATGGAGGAGAGTGCCCGGTCGCTTGCCGCCATGTGCGACATCACGGCCACGGTCTACGGGGGCGCACCCCTCAAGTCCGAAGCACGTAAGAAGCTATTCAGCGAGCTGTTGGACAAATCCAGCGATGCCCGGCTGCTTGCCTCCTT
>Ga0105054_10010764_pt1 | contig 11562 bp, 13 predicted proteins | sample BON02_FD_78091 | JGI IMG/M metagenome (GOLD analysis project Ga0105054, IMG submission 78091) | Freshwater microbial communities from Lake Bonney liftoff mats and glacier meltwater in Antarctica - BON-02 (megahit assembly) | ecosystem: Environmental > Aquatic > Freshwater > Ice > Glacier... | reverse complement strand
GTTGCGGAAGTCGAGCACGAACGTGCCGGTCTTGTCGGGATGGGTGCGGTTCAGACGCGACAGGGTCTGCACGGCGGCGAGACCGGTCAACGTCTTGTCGACGTACATGGCGTAGAGCTTCGGCTGGTCGAAACCGGTCTGGTACTTCTCGGCGACGACAAGGATCTGCCACTCGTCGGTGTCGAACCGGCGGGGCGTCTCCGACTCGGGGAACCCGTTGACCTTCGACTCGGTCCACTCGTCACCGTCGTCGGGAAGCTTGCCGGAGAAGGCACACAGCACGCCGACGTCGCCGATGCCGTGCTCGGCGCAGTACTTGTCGAGCGCCCGCTTGTACCGCAGGGCGTGCAGCCGCGACGCGGTGACCACCATCGCCTTTGCCTGGCCACCGACCTTGGCGGCGACGTGGTTGCGGAAGTGGTTGACGATGACGTCGGCACGCTGGGCGAGGTTGTGTTCATGGAGCGACACGAAGCGGGCGATGGCGGCGCTGGCGCGTGACTTGTCGAGCTCGGGGTCGTCGCTGATCGCCTTGTCGATCTTGAAGTAGGTGTCGTAGGTGACGTAGTTGGCGAGCACGTCGTGGATGAACTCCTCCTCGATCGCCTGGCGCATCGAGTACAGGTGGAACGGTTCGTACTTGCCGGACTCGCCGCGCTGTCCGAACAGCTCGAGGGTGCGGCCCTTGGGGGTGGCGGTGAAGGCGAAGAACGACATGTTCGCCTGCTTGCCGCGAGCATCGACTTCCTTGGCGAGGAGGTCCTGCACCGGGTCGGGCACCTCGTCGACCAGGGACACCTCGGCCGCTTCGGCCAAGGCGAGCAGCGTCGCTTCGGAGTCGGCCACCGACGCCGTGCCGCTGCCCAGCACCTTCTTCATCTCCTTGGCGGAGTCGCCGGTCTGCGACGAGTGGGCTTCGTCGATGATCACCGCGTAGCGGCGCGACGCCAGTTCCGCCACGTGCTTCATCACGTGCGGGAACTTCTGGATGGTCGTGATGACGATGCGGGCCTGCTCGCCGGCGAGGGCCTCGGCGAGCTGCTTGGAGTCGTGGTCGATCTTGGCGACGACGCCGTGGGTGCGCTCGAACTGGTAGATCGTCTCCTGGAGCTGCCGGTCGAGCACGAGCCGGTCGGTGATCACGACGACCTTGTCGAACACCGGGCGGTCATCGGCGGCGTGCAGCGACGAGAGCCGGTGGGCGAGCCAGGCGATCGTGTTCGACTTGCCCGACCCCGCCGAGTGCTGCACGAGATACGACTGCCCGGCGCCCTGCGAGCGGGCGGAGGCCACAAGCGACAACACAGCGCTCCACTGGTGATAGCGGGGAAACAGCGTCACCTTCTTGCCGGCGTCGTCAGTGGTGGTCAGAACGAACCGGGCAAGCAGGTCGAGCCAGGCGTCGCGTGACCACACCTCCTCCCACAGGTAGCCCGTGCGGTAGCCGGAACCAGCGGGGTTGCCGGCGCGGTCGCCGTCGCCCCGGTTGAACGGGAGGAACCGGGTGCTGTCACCCGACAGGCGCGTGGTCATGAACACCTGCTCGGTGTCGACCGCGAAGTGCACGATCGCCCGGCGCAGCAGCGCGTTGCGAGGGTCGCGGTCACGGCGGTACTGCAGCTTGGCGTGCTCGGCGGTCTGCCCGGTGAGGTGGTTCTTGATCTCGGCGGTGGCGACCGGGATGCCGTTGAGGAACAGCCCGACATCGACCGTCTTCGAAGACGACGGGTCGTACGGCAGCTGGCGGGTGACGGTCAGACGGTTCGCCTGGTACTTGGCGTCGAGGTCGGCGTTGAGCCCGGAGGCAGGGCGGAAGTAGGCGAGGCGGATCTCGGCCTTCTCGTGGCCGGCGTACACGATCCCGTGGCGCAGCACGTCGACCGTTCCCCGGCTGTCGAGCTCCTTCGAAAGCCGCACAGCGAAGGCCCGCTGCGCCTCGTCGGCAGACGAGTGCGACTTGCGGACCTTTTCCCACTCGTCGGCCTGCGTCGCCCCGATGAACGAGAACAGCTCCGCCGTGTCGAGCGCCAGGTCGGCCGAGAAGTCGTCATCCCGGTCGGCGGCGTTGCCCACCTTGACTGCCGCGTAGCCGCCCACGGAGACGAGCGAATCGCAGATCGCCGTTTCGAACGCCCGCTCGGATGGCCCGCTCACGTCAGTTCCTCGGGCACTGCGGTCGCAGTCGGGTGAGCGCGAGCCAGGCGCCGGTCGGTGGTGAGCACAACGGTGTCGAGCACCGACGCGAGTTCGAGGTACAGGGCGTCGGTGAGTCGGGTGTCGTCGCGACGGGCCCAAGCACCTGCGAGAAGCGGAGCGAGCGGTTCTCGCGTAAGTGGCGCGGCCGCCAGCCGCTCGATGCGGGCAGCAGCCGCCGAGTCGGTGAGCTCGCCCGCACGATGGAGCCGCCCGATCGCAGAGAGCACTTCGGCATCGAAGTGCGCCGGCACGGACAGCGGACGGCCGCGGATGGCCGACTGCACGGCACCGGAGACCGCTGTGTGAAGAAAAAGGTCGACCATTGCCGACGCATCGAGCACAAGAGGAACCGCCTCAGACATGCCGGTGTCAGCCATCGCCCCACAGTTCGTCGCGGGCCTCGTCCAGTGCACGCCTTCCGGCGTCGCTCGACACGTGCACAGGTTCGAGCGAGCTGAGCGAGTCGAGCCATGCAGCAGCCGACTTGGCGGAGAGCACCGTACGGATGGCGTCCTGCGTGATCGCGGACACGTTCAGCTCCGCCGAACGAGCTGCGTCCGCAAGATCGTCAGGAACGTACACGTTGATTCGTGCCATGCGCACAGTGTACACACACCCCGCCACGCGTCCGCGGACGCGTCGAGGCCGGTCAGCGACGGGCCCCCGGAACTCTGTTACAGCCCCTGATTACGATGGGTCGAGCGAGCTCGACCGAACCCCTCGCTTCCCGGGTGGTCCAAGAAGTCCAGGAACCAACTGGAGGCTTGCATGCCCGCCCACACCGCCCGCACCACCGCCGCGATCCCGCCGCCGCTGCGCCTGTCGTACGACTTGAACGACGCGCTGACCACCTGGTCGACCAGCCAGCGCACCGTGATCGGCCTGGCCGCCGACTTCGCCGACTCCGGCGAGTGGATGGCCACCAGCGCCGTGTCCGCGGCGCACTGGATCGCAGGGATCGCCGACATCGAGGTGACCACGGCGAGGGAATGGATCCGCGTCGGTCGACGGCTGCGATCATTGCCACTGATCGCCGAGCTGTTCGAGGCCGACGAGCTGTCGTACAGCAAGGTGCGCGCCTTGTCGCGCATCGCCACGCCAGACAACGAGCGAGAACTCGCCGCGATCGCAGCGGGCGTGCCCGCGGGCGCGCTGCCGCGGGCGATTGCTGCGTGGCTGCACCGCACGAGCAACGACGCCGAGCTGGAACGCCACCAACACGAGCAGCGCTCGGTGACGTGGCGCAACGAACCCGACGGCCTGGTCACCTTCACCGCCCGGCTTCCGCCGTTGGTCGCCGGCGTGTTGATCAGCGAGCTGACCACCCGGGTGATGAGCACCCGCCACCACGCCACACCGATGGAGCTGTGGCCGAGCTTGGCTCAGCAGCACGCCGACGCGCTGGCACAGGTGCTACGTGAAGGTGCCGGTGGCTTGACGACCGAGGTGATCGTGCACGTGCGCGACGACGGCGCCACCCTCGACGACGGCACAGCACTGCCGATGTCGGTGGTCGAGCGGATCGCTCCGGAGGCGTTCATCCGGGCACTGATCCACGACGCCGACAACCGCCCGATCAACGCCAGCGCCAAGCGCCGCCATCCGAGCACGAGACAGAAGCGAGTGGTCAAGGAACGCGACCGGGCCTGCGTCGACTGCGGGGCCACCACGCTCCTCGAATACGACCACGTCCCCGACTTCGCCCAGACCGGACACACCGTGGTCGACGAGCTGCAACTGCGGTGCGCCCCATGCCACCAACGCCGCCACGACCAGGAGGCTGCGGCATGAGGGCTGCAGCACTACACGACGACGATGACACCGCTGACTGTTTGGCCGGTCGGAAAGAAGTGCCATGCAACGGTGCGCATCCCCGTGGGAGGATGAGAAACATGGACGAGCAGCAGGGAGACGCATTGATCGGTGTCTCGCGCTCGACGGCGGCCCGAGTGATCGGGATCGCCGAACGTCGACTCCGCGCATGGAACGCCCGTGGGTTGGTGTCTCCGAGCCTGGTGTCGCAGCTCGGGTCGAGAGAGATCTGGACGTTCTCGCTCGAGGATCTCGTGCAGGGTCGGGTCGTCAGGGAACTCGAGACCAGGGAGATTTCCGTCCGGCACATTCGGCGCGTGGTCGAGGCGGTGCGGAGTTCGACGCATCCGCGGCCGCTCGCCTCGCTGGTGTGGGGTGTTGCTGGGCACGAGGTCTTGGTGGGTTACCCCGATGACAGCTGGATCGGCGACAGGCGCCCCAGTCAGACCGTGCTCGTCGAGACGCTCGATCTCGACACGATCCGTGGCGATGCACGACGCGCCGCGCAGGAACGACAACCCGAGCACGTCGGTGCCGTGGAGTCACGGCGCGGCAAGCTCGGCTCGAAGGACGTGTTCGCCGGGACCCGAATCCCGGTCGCCGCCGTGGTGGAGTACCTCGAACGTGGCGCCACCGATGAACGGATCTTGCAAGGGTTTCCCGACCTGCGCTCCGAAGACATCGACTCCGCCCGCCAGCTCGTGAGCTGACCCTGGCCGATGTCCGGGGGGTGTAGCTATGAGCCTTCGCTTCTACCTGGACAACGATGTCGATGTTGCTTGCGCATCGGTGGTCCGCTCGGCGGGATATCAGTGCTGGACTGCGAGTGAGGCCGCCACACAGAATGACCGCGATGATGAACAGACCGTTTACGCCATCAGCAAGAACGCTGTCCTTGTCACCCATGACCGGGAGTTCACCAACTCACGCAAGCAGATGCCGATCGGCCATCACTTGCGGCTCAAGTGTCATCAGATCGACGGCCCCGCCTTGTTGGAGAGCGCACTCGACGAGATCGTGAGCTTCTTCGAAGCGTCCCCCGACATGGTGCTGGAGGTCGGCCCCGGTCGAGGGGGCGTGGTCGAGGTCAGGGCTTGGTTCGGGACCGGCGACAACCGGCCTTCTTCGCACACCTGACCGACCGGGCGTACACCAGCGCAGTGGCCAGAGATGGGGGCCGGGCACCGCCTCCATTGTATGACGACCTATGATTCTTGTATGACAATGCTCAGCTTTCGGGTCGATGACCAGGATGCGGCGACGATCCAGCGCTGGGCGGACGAGCTCGGCGTCGACCGTTCGGCGCTGCTGCGCGACGCGGTCCGACAGCACCTGAATCGGCTGGCGTCGGAGCACGACGCCGACAAGTGGGTGGCGCTCCCACTCACCGAGGGCGAGTCGACGCTCGCCGCGATTGCCGACTGGGGCCCGGCCGAAGAGTGGGAAGACTGGGCTGATGCAGCGCGGTGAGATCTGGTTCGCCGCCACGCCCGGCGGCGACCGCCCGGTACTCGTACTTACACGCGACCCGGTCGCAGACCGAATCGGCTCGGTGGTTGTCGCGGCGCTCACCCGCATTGAGCGCGGCTTGGTGTCGGAACTGCGGCTCACCCCAGCCGACGGCGTACCAGCCGATTGCGTTGTCAACTTCGACAACCTGCACACCATCGCCAGCGAAACCCTACGCAGAAGGGTCACCGCGCTCCCGCCGAACCGGATGGCGGATATGTGCCGAGCCCTGCAAGCCGCTACCGGCTGCTGACGTCAACAGAGAGGAAGCGCCCATGGAACCCGAGAACCACGGCGCGCCGCTGACGTTCTGTCGCATACTTGCTACAGTCGTCGCATGTCCGATGTCGCTTCTCGTGAGTTGCGCAATTCGACCCGTTCGTTGTTGAACCGCGTCGAGGCAGGTGAAACCCTGACCATCACCGTCGACGGACGTCCAGCCGCAGTCTTGGCACCGGTCGGAAATCGTCGACGATGGGTCGACCGGACCGAGTTCGCGGCGAACGTGCTCACGAACCAAGCCGACGCGGCACTGGCTGACGACCTCGCCGAACTCGCTGGAGAGATGACCGACGAGCGTCCACTCCGGTGAAGCGTGGGTTGGCCGACACTTCTGTGTTCATCGCCCGAGAGAGCGGCCGGGCAATCGACGTCGATGCGCTGCCGGAGTCCCTGGCCGTCTCGATCATCACGATCAGCGAACTCAGAGCTGGCGTGCTCGCAGCGACGACCGTCGACGCCCGAAACCGGCGATTGGCGACCTTGACCTCCGCATTGCAACTCGATCCGGTGCCCGTCGACGATGCGGTAGCCGCCGAGTGGGCCCACCTCAGAGTGGTGCTGCGCGACAGCGGAAAGCGCATGCCTGTCAACGACTCGTGGATCGCCGCAACCGCCCTGGCGCTCGGGGTACCGGTGGTCACCCAAGACGACGACTTCCCCGATCTGGCCGAGCTGCAGGTCATCAGGGTCTGAAGCCGGGCGGCGAGCGATGTCGGTCAGCGCCGGCGAAAGTCGGATTTCGCCGAGGCAATTCCAAGTTTCAAGATCGAAGCTGTGGAAGCCAGAGGGAACTCCTGCCCTCACATGAAGCGACGCGACGCCAACGTCGGGCCGTTTGTGCCGATCGCACCTCGTCGAAGCGGTATCAGCGGGATCTCGGAGCCAAGGGTATCGACGAGGTCCGCTCGTCCCGGCGCTAACGCACGCGTCAGCGGACGCGAGGCCACCAAACTTCCATCGATCAGTGTGGTACCCCGTGGGTAATGTCGTCGACATGACGAGCACGATGATCGGCAGCGGGCTGTACGACGCCAGCGAAGTGGCGCTCCTCTGCGGGCTGGCACCCGACCAGGTTGTCCGGTGGAGTACGCCGTCGACTCATGGCGATGCGCCGGTGAGCGCATCGTTCGATCGGCTCTTCTCGTTCGCCGATCTCGTTGCGTTCACGGTGGCTCGGCAGATCCGGGACAACGGCGTGTCGGACCGGCACCTCCGCAAGGGTGTCGCCACGCTCAGGTCCACGTGGGGCATCGACAGCCCGCTCGCTGCCGAGCAGATCATCGAGCGGCTGGCGACGAGCGGTGACAGCTTCCTCGCCCAGCGAGCCGACAGCGACTACGAAGACATCGGCCGAGGTGGCCAGGGCACCTTCCAAGACGTGATCAAGGTGCACCTCAGGCGGATTCAGTTCGACGGGGCCGGTCAGCCCACTCGGTGGACGCCAGCCGACGGCGTGGTGATCGACCCCGAGGTTCAGGCCGGAGCACCCTGCGTCGAGGGCACGCGTATCCCGACGCGAGTGGTGGCGGAGCGGGCAGCAGTGGAGCCTGACGACGACATCGCGTTCGATCTCGATCTTGAGCTCACAGCAATCGAGGCTGCGATCCGGTTCGAAGAGCTACTTGCCCGGGGGGCCGGAATCCCGGCGTGACAACCACGAAGACCTCCGGCCGTCCGCGTATCCGACTGATCTGGGATGAGCAGCTGAGCCATGCCGTGCCTCGTGCGCTGCGCCAGCTGGGTTTCAACGCCACGTACGTGGGCGCCGACGAAGATGGCGCTCCGACAAAGGGCTCCAGCGACGCTGAAGTGATCGAGTTCGCTCAGAAGACGAGCCAGATCATCGTGACATCCAACCACGACATGATGATGCTCTGCCACGAGGCCGACCAGCGCTTCATCTGGATCGATCCGAGAGGCCGCCGGCTCCGCCGGGAGGAGCAGGTACTCCTGTGCTTCCGGCAAATCCGTCAGTGGGAGGAAATCCTCGAATCAGGCATGTGCGTACGAGCGCTGCGAACGAAGGCGACCCCGATCACAAGCGCCGAGGCCGAGCGGTTGGCGAAGCAGCGCTTCAAGGAGCTCCGCCGACGCCAGCGAACTGCGGCCCGGCGCAAGGCCGATCAAGGCCTCACCTCGCTCGCCGACTGGGGCCAGACCGAAGTCTGGGACAACTGGACTGGCTCGACGAAGTAAGCGCCCAGGCATTTCAAGTACTCCTCCCGCTACTGGAGCAGCAGGCCCGATGCCAGCCGGGCTGAAGCTCTCGAACGACCTGAACGGCGCGTTGAACACCTGGTCGACCAGCCCGCGCACGGTGATCGGCCTGGCCGCCGACTTCGCCGACGCCGGCGAGTGGATGGCCACCAGCGCCGCGTCCGCCGCGCACTGGATCGCCGGGGGCACCGACATCGGGGTGTGCACGGCGCGGGAGTGGATCCGCGTCGGGCGACGCTTGCGCTCGCTGCCGCTGATCGCCGATCTGTTCGACGCCGACGATCTGTCCTACAGCAAGGTTCGCGCCCTGTGGCGCATTGCTACGCCAGACAACGAGCGAGGGCTCCCCGCGATCGCAGCGGGCGCGCCCGCGAGCGCGCTGTTGCAAGGCGATCGCTGCGTGGCTGCGCCGCACGAGCAACGACGCCGAGCTGGAACGGCACCAGCACGAGCAGCGCTCGGTGACGTGGCGCATCGAACCCGACGGCCTGGTCACCTTCACCGCCCGGCTCCCGCCGCTGATCGCCGGCGTGTTGATCAGCCAGCTCACCACCCGGGTCATGAGGACCCGGCCGACCGAGACCTCGATCGAGCAGTGGCCGACCCTCGCCCAGCAGCACGCCGACGCACTGGCGCACCTGCTCCATGAGGGTGCCGGGGGCCTGACGATCGAGGTGATCGTGCACGTACGCGACGACGGCGCCACCCTCGACGACGGCACAGCGCTGCCGATGTCGGTGGTCGAGCGGATCGCGCCCGAGGCGTTCATCCGGGCGCTGATCCACGACGCCGACAACCGCCCGATCAACGGCAGCGCCAAGCGCCGCCGTCCGAGCACTTGCCAGAAGCGGGTGGTAGAGGGGAGCGACCGCGCGTGCGTCGACTGCGGAGCGACCACCCTGCTCGAATACGACCACGTCCCCGACTTCGCCCAGACCGGCCACACCGTCGTCGACGAGGTGCAACTTCGTTGCGCACCCTGCCACCAGCGGCGTGACGACCAGGAGTTTGCGGCGTGAGTCCTGCCCGCCTATCGCATTCGCAATTCAATCGAACGGTGTTTCGGCATCGTGGCCGATCGGTACGTCGGCCTTGGAATCGGGACAAGTCACCGTGGCGCTTAGCGTCGCGACCACTCCGCAGTAGCAGACAGCTCGACCGAGGTCGACCGTTCGAGCACCTATGGTTGCGCTGTGAACACGACTGACGGCTGTCGCGGATGAGCACATACGAGTCCAGAACGCGGGTTCTGTTGGGCGACCTTCGGCGCGCCTTTGACGGAATCGCCGAATTTGACACGAGCGGCACCTTCAAGGCAGAACAAGCGGTCTACGGCGAGGCTTACCTCAAGGTCGATCATCGGCTAGGAACTGCATTGCTCGCTAACCGCGAAGTACTGCTCGTGCTTGCCGAGTTTCCTGACGTGCAGGTCCGAAACGTACAGGTCGTAAGAGAACGATTACACAAGGGAGCACACCGCTTACAGAGCAGCATCGCAATCGTTGCGCACCGAGACCCGACAGGCAATCAGAAACTGCGGTTGTGGGGCCGCGAGCACGGACTGACCCTTCTTCCACTTGACTTGTCGGCCGGCGTTCCGAGTAGCGGAAACTTGCTGAACCTATTACTCGAGGACCTCTACACGTACGACCGCTTTGATCTGACCGGACCTGTCCGCTCTGACTTTCAGTTTTTTGGCAGGCCGTTTGTTCCCGATATGGCGAGACGACTTTCTGAGGGCACGATTGCATCCTTATTCGGCATGCGTAAGATCGGCAAGACTTCGCTACTTAACCGACTTGCCAGCGAGTTGACCGACGAGTTTGGTGCTCGTGTTGTGTTTGTCGACGCGTCTGACGATGCGATTGCTGCTCTCGATCCGGCGGAGCTGTTCAATGTTCTTGCAGCAGCGGTCGACTCGTCGGAGGAGGACCGCTATGCCAGCGTCGCTGCCTACGTTTCGGAGGGAATCGGTGATACCGCCACGGAGGCCCAACTATTTCTCGAGGCGATCACTTCCTCGGACGTACCAGTCGTTCTGATCGTCGATGAAGTCGACTACTTGACTCCCTCAAGTCCAACGGCGCCGCACTGGCGCAACGACTTCAACGCGATGTTTCGAGCCCTACGCCGGGTGTACCAGGAGGCGACGCGCAGATCGACCACCTTCTCGCTTGTCTTGTCAGGCGTTTCAAGTCGATGGTTTACCGAAGAGAGCATCGGTAATGTCGAAAACGCGGCATTGGCACTCGTGCCCGACAGCTACCTGGCGCCGTTGAGCAGGACCGAATCAGTCGAGATGGTTGAAACCCTGGGGTTGGCGTGCGGTTTGGTCTTCGAGCGCGACGCTGCAGATGTAGTCGCCGAGACTGCATCCGACAACCCCTTCTGGGTTCGCAAGGCAGGCTCGTACATCAACTCTTGTGTCGCCCACGACGTGCGACCGGAACGCCTTCGACGGACCGAAGTCGAGGAGTACTGTCGAGAATTTATTGCCATTGAGGGCGGTCAGCTCGCGTATTCATCTCTCCGACACCTGTTTCGTATCTACCCGGAGCTCGGCCTGACGGCAGTAGACGTTGTCTTCGGCAACCGAGCCAAGCTGGATCAGGAATTGATTTCGACCCTCTCGAGGTACGGAATTGTGGGCGACGACTTGGACGCGTCGGGCCCGATGATTCGCGCAGGGCTCGACAGGTGGAAGCGGACCGACGCCGCCGAAGCATCGAAACTCCCGGAGATCGACGAACAGCCGATCGAAGGAGTGGCACCTGGGAGTTCGTCGTCGATTGGCGAGGAGGCGTGGGCCGAGATGCTGGGCGAAGTGTCGACGCTCCGCAACTCGATGGAGCGGCGACTGCGTGAGCTAATCCTCATTGTGGTTCGGTCTGGTCTCGCGGATGACAAGACGCGACAACCACCCGACGTTCTTCTCGCAGCCTTCGCGTCGGACCGCCGGGAGACCCTTCGCGATGTAGGCGCATCCGGAATCCTCCGGCGTGCGTACTGGTTGGAGCTTCTAGCAATAATCAGAAAAAATTGGAAGTGGTTCGAGAGGATCTTCGCCGATCGATCGAAACTGGACCTTTGGGGAGAAATCGTTAACGATCGCCCGGACGCCCACGCGAAAGACTTCGACGGTGCCGAATTGGCGCTGCAGAAACGAGCTCTCGAGTGGTTCGATGACGCAATCGAACGCAGCGGTTTGCTGTAGGCGGCAAACCCAGCCTTCGACGGACGCGTTGCGACCCAGATCAGCGACGAGGCGACCAGTGCGTGCGGCAGCCGAATTGTCCGTGTACCCATCACTGGCGATCACGACATATAAACTTATGAACGACTCGCCACGAACAGGCCGGTCTTGCCCGCGAAATTCAGTCCACCGCTGTCGGGGCCACGGATGGCAGCCAGCGTCGCTGATCCGGGATCAGCACACAATTGATGCGCCCATTCACAGCGTGAGTCGGCGCCGCCTCAGATAAGCGGCGCTTCGGATCTCAGCGTGAGTTGAGGTCGAGGAGCGACCAGTTGGGTTGGCCGGCGTAG
>Ga0105054_10010763_pt1 | contig 11562 bp, 9 predicted proteins | sample BON02_FD_78091 | JGI IMG/M metagenome (GOLD analysis project Ga0105054, IMG submission 78091) | Freshwater microbial communities from Lake Bonney liftoff mats and glacier meltwater in Antarctica - BON-02 (megahit assembly) | ecosystem: Environmental > Aquatic > Freshwater > Ice > Glacier... | reverse complement strand
TATCGCTTGTTCTCCCGATAGTCAGGGATTCAACCGATAGGGCAGGGTTTCGTTGCCACCGATCCGCCACATTGTGACGGCGGCTTCAGGGGCGCGATTTGTCACACAGATGCCACGCCGGGGCACGGATATGACACTGGTTCATGCCACAGCAGCCATCCCAGGCTGCGGCCATCCGGCTTAGCTGCAGGAACCGCCGCCCAGGACGCAGAACTTGGCGCAATGGGGGTGGTTGAGTTTCACCTCACCGGCGGCCTCCTCCAGCGTCGTGCCCAGTTCGAACCGGGGATCGTAGGGCAGCAGGGTGCAGGCCACGACCGCGGGGCGTTCGGCACCCTTGCGTTTGACCACCATGCGAGAATTCGCACACATCATCGATGCGGGGTCGACGTGCAGAATGCCCCAGCAGGCTTCCGTGATCTCGGGCACCTCGGCGTGTTCGTCCATCTCCGGGAACAGCACCAGTTCGGCCGGGTTGTCGGCATCAGCGGCCACGCCCAGTTCGGCGAACAGTGCGCGAAAGCCATCGCGCAGGCTGGCTTCGTCCTCGGCCCAGCGGGTGCGGCCGGCGACATGGACGGCAAAGCCGTGTTCGGCCAGCCAGCGCAAGCCGCGCACCATGGGATCCCAGGAGCGCGCGCCGCGCTCGAGCTGATGCCGGGTCTTGGCGTAATGATCGACCGAAACGCGCAGGGTCAGCCGTTCGCCAAAGCGGCGCTGCAGGTCGAGCAGGCCGTCGGCGCATTTCATCATCGGGCGCATGGCGTTGGTCAGGATCATGACGCGATAGCCGCGTTCCAGCACATCGCCGGCCATCGCCAGGAAATCGGGATTCATGAACGGCTCGCCACCGGTAAAGCCGATCTCCCGGGTGCCCAGATCGTCACGCGCGATCTCGTCGAGATAGACCGCGACCTCGGCGGCGCTGATATAGACCAGACGATCATTCTTCGGGCTGGATTCGATGTAGCAGCCCGCGCAGGTCAGGTTGCACAGGGTCCCGGTGTTGATCCAGAGGGTGTCCAGCCGGTCCAGCGTCACGCCGGCCCGGCTCTCCCCCCTGGCAGTCACGGCCGGATCGCTGAACTTTTTCACCGCTCGCGTCGTGGTCTCGACAGCCGCCATGCCTGAACGCCCCTGTGGTTGCGCGCGCAGGTTGGCAGCATGGCGCGCGATCTTCAACGCGGCCGGGGGCCACCTCACGCAAACGGGAAGCGGCGCGATCCCGGGAGAATCGGGAGCTGCCGGCGCGTCCCCAAACCCGCCTAGCCAGCCTTGGGCGGCGGCCGGTTGCCCGGAAACTGGGGCAGACCGGGCAGACAGGGAGCGTAGGCGACCGTCTCGACGGTCCAGATGTCCATCACCGGCACCAGACCCGAACGGTCGTCGAGCGTGCCTGCCTTGAGGACCGACATTTCCGGCGTCGTGCTGCGGCTCGAGAACAACTGCGAACCGCAATCGCCGCAGAAACTGCGGGTCAACACCCGGCCGCTGTCGACCGTCTTGGCATAGGTCCGTGGCGTGCCAGCGGTGATGGCGATGTCGGCGGTCTTGACCACGATGTTGTGCGAGGCGCCTGCGCCGCCGGCCTTCTGGCAGTCGGTGCAGTGGCAGACGATGACCTCCCGCAGCGGCTGGGCGACCGAATAGGTCACGGCACCGCACAGGCAGCTTCCGGTAACGACAGTCTGCGCCATGGCGTCCTCCTCAGGTTGGCGCCACTCTAGAACAAGATCGCGCATGCCGGTCACCGCCTGCGGCAGACAAACTCCCAGGGGCCGCAGCGGCGCGCCGCGAGATTGGCGGCCAGACCCGCCATGCGCGTACGGTAGTCCGGGCCGATCAGCAGGTGCAGACCCAGCTTCGGCGGCGATGGACGTGCCGCCATGCGGGAGAAGAAGGCGACGGCATAGGCATGGCGATCCTGCGCCTGGAGAATGTCGAAGCCGGCGGCATCGAGCAGGGTGCGCATGGTTTCAGGGGTGGCCAGCCAGCTTGCCTGCGGCCCGGCAGCCCAGGGCACGGGAAACACGAAGGGGCCTTCGCCCGGTCCCGCAAGCACATCGTAGATACCCAGCACCGCGCCCGGACGCAGCACACGCGCGGCCTCGTGGCAGAGCGTCGCCTTGTCGGCGATGTTCATGGCGACATGCAGGGTCACCGCGCCGTCGAAGCAGCCATCGGCGAAGGGAAGCGCAAGGGCGCTGGCGCAGGCGAACCGCGTCCGTCCGGCCAGCCCGACCGCTGCCGACAGCTCGGTTGCGGCGGCGACGAATTCCGGCGTCAGGTCGATGCCGGTCACGGCGGCACCGGTTTCCTGGGCAATGTACCGCGCGGTGCCGCCGATGCCGCTGCCGATGTCGAGCACCCGCATCCCCCGCTCCAGGCCGAGCATGGGCACGAAACGGCGCGTCGCCTCGATGCCGCCGATGTGGAACTCGTCGACCGGCGCGAGACGGGCAACGTCGAGAGTCTCGCCCTCCGCAAGTTCTGCCCGCACGGCAGCCAGCAGGGTCTGCGCGATGCCACTGCGGGCGTAGTGGCCGGTAACGGTCTGCTGCCCGCTCATGAAATACCTTCGGCGCGGTGGATCACCCGGAAGTTCTCGCAGACCACCGGCATGTCGTGACCGGGCGCGCGCCCCAGACGCACGCACTCCCTGCCGAAATAGTCCCAGTGGACCCTGCGCCAGTGTTCCAGCGAACGGTCGCCCTCACCTTCCGAAGCGGCAAACACGGCGGTGACATCGTCGAAGGGCTCGATCGCGACCACGGTCGTTTCGATCACGCAGAGCGGCGCGCCATGCCAGTCCGTGACGATGCTGAGATCGCCCGCGGCCGGCACGGGCTCGCCGCGCGCCTCGTACATCCAGACCAGAGCGGCCAGTTCGATCGCATCGGCTTCGCAATCGCTGAAGTGGAAGACATCCGTGAGCGGGGTCGCCCGGTCGCGCCCTGAGGCATCAAGAAAGCCGCACCAGAGCGTGGCGAGCGGTTCGGCAAGATCGGTCAGTGTCTGCATCATGGCCTCCTCAGGCCGCGCCCATCAGGCGCGCGTCGAAGGGATAGGTGGTCAGCGGCACGGGACCGTCGGCGGTGACCTGGACCAGTTGCTCCAGCTTGACGCCTTCACCGCCTGACTCGTTTCCGATGAAACTCTCGACGCAGAGCAGCATGTTTTCCTCGATGAAGCCGTCGTACCCCTTCAGCGCGAAATCCTCGCGGTAGGGGATGTAGGGGTATTCGCCGGCCAGCCCCGCGCCATGCACCAGCGACATGTAACGATGGGCCAGATAGGGCTGGGGCATCGCCCAACTGTTCTCCGCGACTTCGCGGAAGGCCGCACCGGGGCTCAGCAGGGCCATGTTGTGGGCGATCTGCTCGTGCGCCAACTGATAGACGGTTTGCTGCGCGCCGCTTGCCGGACCGTCGCCACACAGGAAACTGCGCGACATGTCGGCAAAGCAGCCGTAGGTGCCGTAGAGATCGCTGTCGACGGCGACGATCTCGCCCGCCCCGACCGGACGCAGGGTGGTTTCCTGGAACCAGGGGTTGGTGCGCGGTCCCGAGGTCAGCAGGCGCGTCTCGATGTATTCGCCGCCCATGGCGATCGAGGTCGCGTGCAGCTTCGACCACAGCGCCGCTTCGGTGATGCCGGGTTCGAGCGCTGCTTCCATGGCGGCAAAACCCGCCTCGCAGACTTCGATGGCGCTCCTCATGCAGAGGACCTCGTCGGGCGATTTCACGCTGCGCGCGCGTTCGGCCGCGCCCTGCCCGTCGACGACCTCGATGCCCAGGCCGGTGAGCGCGGTAAACCCTTCGGGCAACAGGCGATCGACCGCCAGACGACGGTTGCCGCCGCCGTGAGCGGCCACCAGATCGGCGATCTCGGCAGCCCAGCGCCCGGCCTTCTCGGCCATGCGCGGGCCGGAGGTGAAGTAGAACCAGCCGGTCGCCGTGCGCACCTCGTCGATCAGGTCGAGCCCCGCCAGCAGGTGATGGCAGCCGGCGAATTCGAACATCACCAGCGGCCCGTCGGTCGCCACGAAGACGTAACGGGCCGGATTGCGCAGGGTCCAGATCTGCATGTTCCGGCTGTCGGTGCAGTAACGCACGTTGACCGGATCGAAGAAGACACCGCCGGCGACATCCTGGTCGGCAAGCTGCTTGCGGATCCGCGCCAGACGCGCCCGCCGCATGGCCGGCAGGTCGGGCTCGGGCACCAGACTGCCGGCAAAACGCACCGGCGGCGAAACCACCGCTTCATCATGTTCACCCGGCACCATGCGCTACCCGCCTTTCCGGCCGCGAAGCCTACGGCACGGTTACAGGATAGGTGGCGTACCTCCCGCTGCGAAGGCCAAAGACCTGTTGCCATCCAACAGGCTCGATCCCACAGTTTGGCTCCCGGCTGGACAGTCGGCTATCTGGAGGACAGCGAATGGCACTCAAGAAAGCGACGGGCGCACCGGCGAAGACAAGCGGAAAGGCTCCGGCGCGGCGCACGCCCAAGCCCCGCCTGGTCTACTTCGACAAGTCGGAGGCGACCGGCGAGAAGATCGCCCGGGCCCTCAAGACCCATGGCTGCTGCATTGTCCGGAACCTGGTTTCGCCGCGCACCATGAACAGGGTCACCGAAGAATTGCGACCGTGGCTCGACCGCACGCCGACCGGCTCGGGCGATTTCGTCGGGCTCTTCACCAAACGCACCTCGCGCCTTGTCGCCAAGTCCAAGACGGTAGGCGAGAAGCTTGCGATGCATCCGCTGGTGCTGGAGGCGGTCGACAAGATGCTGCTCGACCGCTGTCACCACTACCACCTGTCACCGACACAGTGCGTTTCCATCGGCCCGCAGGAAACGCCGCAGCCCCTGCACCGGGACGACGCCATCTACCCCTTTCAGCATCCGGGGTTGCCAAGCGTCATCACGGCGATCTGGGCAGTCACCGATTTCACACTCGAAAACGGCGCGACCCAGGCTGTGCCGGGCAGTCACCTGTGGGACGACCAGCGGATGCCCAGGCCGGAGGAAACCGTGCAGGCGGTGATGCCCAAGGGCTCGGCGATCCTCTACGACGGCGCGCTCTACCACGGCGGAGCGCCGAATTTCACCGAGCAATGGCGCACGGGCGTCATCCTCGGCTACGCCCTGGGCTGGTTGCGTCAGGAGGAGAACCAGTACCTCGCCTGCCCGCCCGAAGTCGCACGTACCCTGCCAGTCAATCTGCAGAAGCTGATCGGCTATCAGCTCCACCCGCCCTTCCTTGGCTGGTACGAGATGAACGATCCGATCCGCCTGCTGCAGGACGGCGACACGGAGGTCATGGGAGCCGGCGAACTGGTCGACAGCGACGCCGGTGACGGCGCACAGCACCTCAATACGTCCCTGAAGCGATCCTGACCGAACGCTACCAGCCGCGCGACTTGGCCCAGGTCGCGCTGACCTTGCGACCCTCGACGACGTGGTAGGCGTCGTAGGGTGCGGCGGTGGCGCAGGCGTGGTTGGGCAGGATGCGCAGGCGCGTGCCGATCGGAAAGGCTGCGGCGTCGACGGCGCGACCCCGGCGGTCGGCGATGATGCCGTGTTCCTGGTTGGCCGCGATGACGATGAGATCGTCGAGAATCCTGCCGTCGAGATCGGCGACCATGCCGTAACCCTGATCGGCCGCCTGCCCTCCCGTGCCGCGATCACCCGAAAGTGCCATCCAGCCGGCGTCGGTGATGATCCAGTTGCGTGCGCTCTGATGGCCGATGACGCTGGTCAGCACGGTCATGGCGACATCCTCGGGCCGGCAGACGCCGAGCCCGGCCATCACCAGGTCCTGGAAGACATAGACCCCGACACGCGCCTCGGTGACGCCTTCCAGGTGCCGGGCAAAGGTGGCGGTCGGGGTCGAGCCGACGCTGACGATGGCGCAGGTGTGGCCCGCCGCACGCAGGCGCTGGGCGGCTTCCACCGTCAGGCTGCGCTCCTGCTCGGCCATGGCGCGGATCGCCTCGATGCTGGTGCAGTTGTAGGATTCGCCGGCGTGGGTCATGACCCCGGCCAGATGGGCGCCGCCATCCTGCAGCAAATCGGCGCAGGTCAGCAGCAGGGGATCGCCCGCACCGATGCCGGCGCGATGGCCGTCGGTATCGAGCTCCAGGCAGACGGCGAAATCGACGCCCATGGCGCGACCGCGCGCGGCGACCATCTCTGCGGCCTGCGCACTGTCGAGAATGACGCTGACGCGGGCACCCGCCGCCATCGCCGCGGCGACCGCGTCGAGTTTGGCCGGTACGATACCCACGGCATACATGACATCGTCGAAACCGCCGGCAACGAAGGTCTTCAGTTCCTCCAGGGTCGAGACGGTGATGCTGCGGCAACCCGATCGGGCAGCGACCCGATGGGCGACCTCCAGCGACTTGTGGGTCTTCACATGGGGACGCAGCGCAACGCCCAGTGCATCGACACAACGCGCCATGGCGTCGATGTTGGCATCGAGCCGTTCCAGATCAATCACCGCCGATGGTGTCGGCAGGTTGCTCAGATCGTCTTCAGTCATGGTCTTCCCCGTCCCCGATGGCCCCCGTCATCCTGCAGCCATGTCGCACGCGGGCCAAGTGCGGCCAACCCTGTCGCACGACGCATCAAGTCTGCTAGAGGTGACCGCAGCAACGCCAAGCCAACGGGGAACTGCAGATGAGCTACGGCCTCTATGTCGGGAAGAACCACACACGCGACGGTCATGCCTGGCTGGGCGGCTACGGCGACGAACCCTCGAGCCACTGGCTGGAGATCAAACCGCGAGCCAGCCACGCGCCGGGAACGACGATCACCGTGGGCGTGACGCCCCAGGCCAACATGTCCGGCGTGCTGAGCACGATTCCCCAGGCCGCCGAAACCGCCCGCCTGATCCGCGTCAGCTACAGCCACTATCAGGGTGTGCCCGCACCGCTGACCAATGGCGGGCTCAACGAATACGGCGTGGCGGTGCGCGATATCTGGTCGCCTTCGCGGGCCGAGCTGAAGGAGATGACGCCGCTTGACCAGAAAGGTCCCAACTACAGCGATCTCGCCCGCATCGTCGTCGAACGCGCCCGCACGGCGCGGGAGGGCGTCGAGCTGATCGGCAGCCTGATCGCGACGCACGGCTATTCCACCTATGGCGGCAATTCCCACATCGTCGCCGACCCCGACGAAGCCTGGATCGTCATCGAATTTGCCGGGGGCCACGGGCTCTGGGCCGCCGAACGGGTCGGCCCCGACGACATCCGCGCCTCGCGGCCCGGCTACATCGGTCTCATTCCGGTCGAAGATCCCTCACACGAGGATTTCCTCTATTGCGACAACCTGACGGAGCCGGCGAGGGCCCACGGCTGGTGGACGCCCGACACGCCCTTCGACCTCAATGCGATCTACGGCGACGGCAAGCTGCGTCACGACGGTGTTGCCTGGATCGAGGAGCAGATGCGCGAGCGTGCCGCCCGGCCCGAAAAGATCGGCCTGGAGGACATGATGTGGGCGGTGCGCACCGAACGCCTGACCGGCGACACCGCCGGCTACGGCCAGGTCGTGCCGCTGCGCCACCCCGAGCACACCGCGCTGCGTTTGCTCTGGCACACCCAGATCGGCGCCATCGCCGCGCCCTTCGTGCCGGTATGGCTGGGCGTGACGCAGATTCCGGAAGAATTCCGCCAGCACCGCTATCTCACCGAAGGCGAGTCGGCGACCTTCATCGATCCGGTCCATGTGACGCGGGGCGAAGCCGGTGCCAATTCCATCGTGTCCCAGGGCATCGAATCGACCCGGTCGGCCAACGCCGTCTTCAAGCGGCTGCTCTACCTGATCAACCAGCACCACGAGACCTATCTGCCCGAGGTGACGGCGATCTGGGAGGCGGTCGAACAGCGCCTGGACGTCGTCCAGCAGTGCGCGACACGCACGGCGCAACTTTTGCTCGACGCCGGGGAGGCCGAACTGGCCGGGCAGGTCCTGACCTATGTCACGACGACCGAACTGCAAAAGGCGCTGGAACTGGGCGAAACCCTGGCGGCCGGGCTGGAAGCCCGCACCCGCGCGCTCCACGGCTTCGCCACGGCGGTTACCCTGGGGCCCGACCAGACCTGGTAGGCAGGCGCGGCAACGTTCCCGGCGGCGACCACCGCAGACCCGAACCTGACCGACTTCAACGTCAGTTCCAAGTGTAACGCAGGATTCCCGTGCCGGCGTAGCTCTGCGAGTCCGAGGCGAAATCGCCGTCGAGCCTGGCACCCAGCGACCAGTTGACCGAGAGGTTCAGCTCGGCCCCGGCAGAGACGAGCACGGCATTCCTGGGCGCGGCCGCACCGTTGACCGTGAAACCCGATCCAGGCAGCGTCTGGAACGCGGCCGTGACCGACGTGTCGCTCTCCAGTTGATGCGCCCAGGCGACACGGGAGAACAGGTTGAGCAGCTTGTCGTTGAGTTCGGTCGCGCCGTCGAACCGCGCGCCCAGTTCGCTGCGCGTGTTGGTCGCCGTCGAGTCATCGTATGACAGTCCGAAACCGCCACCAGTCAGATCGGCTTCGCTGTAACCCGGGGTGCGGAAGCGCTGCACCACCAGTGCGGTGTAGGGCGTGAAGCCGAACGATGGTGCTGGGGCCAAGCGGTACCCCGTTTCGAGGCGACCGGCATAACTCTGGGCATTGAAGTTGGCCGAAAGCTGGTTTCCGCCCGATGCCGTGCGATCGGTCGTCATCCAGTGGTGGGCGACAGCCAAGCCCGCGGCGAGATAGGCCGGGCCCGCCTGCGTCCTGCCGTAGACGCCGGCCTGAACCGCCTCGCTGCTGCCACTGCCCAGGCTCTGCGCCAGGTCCCAATCGGTACCGCCACCCGCCATGGCAAAACCGACCGTGGTATCGGGCGTGAGGCGATAATCGAGGCCAGAGGCAAGGCCGTAGCTGACCGTGGTGACGGTGTTGGTGCCGGCGGCCGCGTTGCCGCCGTTCCTGGCCGAACCGCCGTAGCTCGCGGTCCACACGCTCCAGCGCTGATCGGATGACTGCTTGGGCGCGCCCCGCACCGGAGTAAAGGAGAGCGTGCCGTGAAACGGGGAACTCGGCTGCCATTCCGCCGCGAAGGCGGCAGGGCCGTCCCCGGGAGCACCCGCGCCAGCACCGGCGGATGCATCGAGCATGTAGCCCAGGAAGCCGGACATCAGCTGGAAACCGCCCTGCTGGCCATCAGCCGCGGCTTCGCCGGAAATCTGGCTGAGCGCTGTGCTCAGTTCAGCCCCGCTGAGATCGAAGAGGGCGAGAAAATTCGCCGGCAGCGTGCCGTTGGCATCGAAGACGTTGCTGATGGTGCCGGCGACGTTGCGATCGTTCCCGCTGAGTGAGCTGGCGCGACCCAGCGACGGCGTCAGGTCCAGCATCACGTCATTGGTGGAATAGCTCGTGCTGACCGCATAGTTGGCCAGGTTGGACTCGACCGTGGCAAATGTACCGGTGACGCCGTCGGTGGTGGTCAGGACGGTGTAGCTGTTCAGCGGGGTGATACCCGAGGCGAAATTGGCCTGCAGGGTTCCGGCCAGCCGTGCCGGACCAGCGACGGCCAGCGCATCGCTTCCGGTCTCGGAGAACCGCAGCGACAGCGTGCCGTCGGAGGTTTGCGCGAAAACACCGTCGATCCCGTGCGTGGCGCCGGCGCCGGCGGCACTGATGCCCATCCAGCCGCTGTTCTCGAAGCGCACGCCGCTGCCCGCCGTGAGGTTGACCAGACCATCGATGGTACCGCTGTTGACGATGGCGCTGCCGACGGCGCCGGCGCCGTTGCGGACCGCGTCGGTGCCGGCCGCAGCCGTGATCGTGCCGTTGTTGAGCAGGGTGCCGTAGCTGCCGTCGAGCACGACGCCGGCGCTGCCGGCGCCATGGACCGTGAGCGAGCCGTTGTTGGCGATTACACCATAGGTGTCGCCCTGGATCGCGTTGTTGTTGGCGCCGTTGGTGGTGATCGCACCGCTGTTGACGATGTCCTCCCCCTGGACGCCGCTCAGCGCCGCTACGCCCGGCGTGTCGACATCATGCGCCGCGCTGTTGGTCAACGGCGTGTAGATGCCGGGAATGGTGGTGACGTAGCCGTGAATGCCGTCGGCATCGACGTAGATGCCGATCGCCTGATCGCCATAGATGGAGTTGGCCGAGGTCGTCTCGGCATCCGCGATGTCGATATCGTACCAGGTCTCGAATCCGGCGGCGCTGATGTGCAGGACCGAGGCATGTTCGCCCCCGCTGACGTCGAACCAGTTGGCCACGAGAATGTAGGTGTTGGCCGAACCGCCGCCGGTGATGCCTTCGAAATGCGTGCTGATGGCCCCGGGGTGGTTGTAGTCGGTCCACGTATCGGTCGTCTGATCGTAGATGAAGCCCTGCTGGGGGACGCCGACACCTGCGGCGACAAAACCGCCGGCAATCTTGTCGCCCCAGACACCGTAAGCGGTCGTGCTCACCGCTCCGGGCTTGTTGATGTTCGTGTAGGTGTCCGTGCTGAACGAATAGAGAAAGGCGTTGCCAGTGATCAGGACCGTGTCGTAGTTGCCGACGACCTGGTCGCCGAAGTTGCTGTGCGCGATGGTGAAAAGGGTCGCTTCGTCCGAGGAGTTCTGGTCGCTGGGAAAGATCAGCGTCGTGAGCTGGGACCCCGGCGCCGCGGCGCCGTCGTAGAAGTAGCCAAGATCATAGGGCGAGGACGCCGTCGTCTTGTAGCTGCCGACCACACGCAGAATACCGTCGGGATTGCCCACACTGGGCCCGTAGGGCGAGGACGCAAGTGCTCCGGGGAAGTTCGAACCACCGTCATCGACGGGAAACTGGGTGAAGATTCCGGTCTCGATATCGTAGAGCAATCCGGCGGTATTGCCGCCCGGGATCGTGTAGTTGCCCACGATGTTGTTGCCGCGGATGCCGGTGAGAAACGTGCCGGAGGTGCCGAAGTCCAGGGTCTCGTACGCGTATTGCTCCTGCGCCGAGGCAACGGGGGCACCAGTACACAACATCGCCAACGCGGGGCCGACATAATTTCGAATGTTCACTTCTGCACGTCCGTTTCGAATGCACACACACACGACATTCTGGTCGCCATCGACCGGGCGCAGCAGACCTGCTCACGCGCCCGTCCAATACGTTGCCAGACCACCTGGATTGAATCGGTCACCGCCCGTCAGGAAACGCGCGACAACCTGAACGCAGGCTCTGCTTCAGCAGGCACGGATGTCAATTCGAATCATGATGGCGCCTGGGGCGGCACGGAGAGGCCCGAAAATCACGCCAAGGATCGGAAGTCATGGCGGAGGGAACCTGGTGGTGCAGGGAAACTACTGCGAACCAGTCTCCGCTCGTTCCCTGTTTTTCTGAGCTTTCAGGTTTCCCGGTTCTCCCACTTCCTGCGGTCAGTTTTGCCAAAACATCCCTGATTTCACTAGAGCGTTTCCTGTTTAGGCAGAAGCGTAGCCGGCGTTGAGGAAGTAGTTGCGGCATTCGACGGGGTCGATGGTTGCGACGAGATGGCCGACGTGGCGCCAGGTTTCCTCGACGGTGCGCT
>Ga0105054_10010758_pt1 | contig 11564 bp, 10 predicted proteins | sample BON02_FD_78091 | JGI IMG/M metagenome (GOLD analysis project Ga0105054, IMG submission 78091) | Freshwater microbial communities from Lake Bonney liftoff mats and glacier meltwater in Antarctica - BON-02 (megahit assembly) | ecosystem: Environmental > Aquatic > Freshwater > Ice > Glacier... | reverse complement strand
GGTGACGTATCATTGGACACATTAGAAGCATTGTTTGCCGTGGTATTTGCACGAGCAGGCTCACTGGGTCCAGGTGACGTATCATTGGACACATTAGAAGCATTGTTTGCCGTGGTATTTGCAAGAGCAGACTCACTGGGTCCAGGTGACGTATCATTGGACACATTAGAAGCATTCTTTGCCGTGGTATTTGCAATAGCAGGCTCACTCAGTACAGGTGACGTATCATTGGACACATTAGAAGCATTGTTTGCCGTGGTATTTGCACGAGCAGGCTCACTGGGTCCAGGTGACGTATCATTGGACACATTAGAAGCATTGTTTGCAGTGGTGGTTGCGTTCTCCGACTGATTCGGACCAGGCGTTGATGTTGAGAAATTCGAACTGTTGTTTGTTGAGTTGTTTACATTTGTCGAATTCATAATGAATGTACCATTTATTGTTGTATCATTTGGCGTTTCGCTGACGTTCGATGCTTTTGACAGTTGTGTGAAACTCAGACAAACGCAGAGACAAAGAAATAGATAATTCATAGCGTCAATGAAAACGCTGGCATGTCACATCACTGTTAGTGGAAGCGTCTTTTTTTTTTCATTCAACATGTTTTGCTACCACTCATTGGATCAACCATTATATGGGGGTTTCGTGTGACTCGAGAACCATTCGCGTTAAAAAACTCGGCACTTGCATTTACTTCCGGAAACGAATATAGGATAAAAAGATGTTGATGTTTCTGGGTTGTATATAAATGATTTAAATTTCCGTCATTCCAACCCCGCGGACATGGCACTGAAAGATGACCCGCATGGGGATTTTCCGCAATGTTTCTGTACAATCGGGGAAAACGAGCCTTATATCCCCGCATGTTTATCACTCGGCTCATTAGATATGCAGATGATTGATGAAGGTTGCGGTCGTTCAGGCGTGTGCTTCCCATTTATCGAGGCCACACACGAGGACGCCCAGGTTGCCGTCAAAAAGTTGTTTACACTACATCCTCTGATGTCAGTAGAGGCAATGGTGAAGAGATTTGAGGGAAATTTCCCAGGACGGTCCGCTGATCCGTGTTGGAAGCAGTGGACATTATTTGTCAAGACAACCCACCGTGATAAGAATGGTGATTCGCAAGACACTTACACACTGATTAATAATGACATGCCGTTCTTAAGCATTCCGGAATATCTATTGAGCAACGACTGTCTTGCTATTTGTAATAACATCCATGCTCGTTTCCAGGACCGTTTAGGGACAAAATTGCCGGATATTGCGGGATATAATTACCTTGTAAAGTCTGCCAGCCTTACGGCCATAAGCCAAGTACAATTTTACAAGGAAGAACTCGCTGAAGCAGAGCGCATTCGCCTATTTGAAGTACATCACTTTGAGTATACTGGACGTGACAAAATCAGGGCTGACGAACTGTATGCCAGCAACATTGCGGCCAGAAAACTTCAAGTCGCACTGTATACCGCAGAGGCACTGAAACACCAGAATACAAAAAACAACTCGCGTTGGCAGACACATAACCCTGCACCCATTCACATAAATGTATCTACTGGAGACAACACTTAGGTTCACCCGTCGGCACAATTCACGGCACGCACGAGTTTTGCGATCTGGAGACGGGTGCACACAAGGAAGACATTCATATATAAACTGATAAATGGTACACACGAGAATAAATTCATTAAAACTAAAGTCCACTGCAAAATACAACCTCCATCACGTGCAAAACTTTCGCAACATCAACAAGCAAATGTACGACGGACGATCTTGTAGCTGAATTATCGGACCCCTAAAACTCCGAGACATTTTCGTTGTAGTGCGACAATGCACCTCTGATGTACTCGACTTTACAAGTGTCGCCATGAAAGTATTTCTTGAGTCGAATACAGTGACGGATGAACCGCGAGATTTCGTCGTCCAGAAACAGGTTACACGATTTGAATATTGCATACACTTTGTCCTCACTGGATTCCGAACATGAGGTAACTTTGCAAAGGTCAGCGCGAGAGGAAACTGCGTTTACATTTTGTGTTATCGCAGCGCAGAAGCTCTCAAAATCTTTGCATGCACGATGGAAGCTCAAAACAAACATTTAGACGCAGCACGTGTTTTGCAGCATTGGATTTGATTAAATACAGCCGTGTGTCTATTTTTACATACTTTTATGACATATAGATGTTTTTGTCGGGCTGCACACACAGCAAAAAAGTGTGCGTTGTTCGCCATAAGAGAAAATGGGCGCAGAGGCTCTCACTGATGTTGGCTTTCAAGTTCGGCGCATGTCTATGGAACCAGAAAACAGCATCATACAGGGTAAGATGTGATTGGTATTGTCTGGTGTCTTGATTCAATCGCACAGGGATCGAATGTGCAAAGACTTAGAGTTATTACACGTCACTCGCTTCCGATGATATCGAGCAGACTTTGCCAACGAGCGGGTCGCGACGTGAAGAAGCAAATCTTGGACAGAAAATCTATACAAGCAGCCATTGTTCATCACAGATCGAGGTCGTTACAAGTTGGTATTTAATCAAAAACAACAAACGTCTTGCAAACGAAAGAACCAGAGGGGCATTACACCGTCATGGCTGTTTACAACAAAGACTGCATCACACACATGAAACCACCGTCTCATTCCCCAGTCAAATCTCTACATTAAATGAAGAAGCCACTAAGCTTCGCATAGTCGCGCGCCATGTACATCCAAATCGAGTGCACGCATACGAGATATGCAGTGCGGATGAGAAAATACAGCACGCGGAGCATTACGTAGTCGTCGTACCAATCGAAAACCATGTCGTATGTCTCTTGGACGAAGATTTCCAGGTCGTTCCAACCCCATTTGTACAGTTCGACACACGCGACTGACAAAATCCGAGGATAGTACATTAACCACGCATACGTCGCACGAAGTAGTGTGACAAAAAGGTACCACAGAGAGCCGCCGACAAAGCACACAACAAACACAACCACCTGAACAACGCTGCACACAAACCCAGTCACAATCCAGTATACCTGTTGCATGCACCAGACCAGCGATAGTACAGTACATGTGATGATGGTGTAGAGCACACAGACAGTATTGTAAGGGAGCATCCACAGCCCGCGTGTGGTGGGGTCTTGAATCGGTTGGGTGATGTCATTCCAGACGGCACACAGACACTTTTTGATGCTGTTCGCCATCGATACAATCAGGTATGCCCCGATCTGCCAGACAATCCAAACAACTGCAAGGGGAATTGTGATGGGCATGGCGTACAAATTGCGCAATCCATTGTGCAACAGACACGGCAAATCATATTCTACCCAGTTGCCTGCCGAGTCCAATATCGTGTACAGCCCCCCCACAATGCCAATCTTGCCTTCGACAAATAGCAGAGCCTGGGTAACTGCTGTGACATAGCACATGCACACGCACAGCAGCGACAACATACTGAGCCAAACGTGGAAAGCGGCACTGCCGTCATGCATCTCCTGACCCAGGAGTAGCATGTCAGTCTTTATCATGTCATATACTTCGGAAAAGCTCGGGTCGAGTGAGGTATATGTGGCAGCCGTCGTGTTCATCGTGTTTCTGGGAATACAATGGGTACGGGTGGCGATGTGTGTTGTCAAGTGTACTATGGTAACACAGTGGTTGTTGCCTTGACAGAAACAGCAACGTGCAAACAAACAGGTCTTAATCAAGTTAGAAAATTGATCGAGGTGTTTATAAGTTTGCGAGTGACTGTGCACAGTGTCTGTACAGGTCTCGTGGTACTTATATACCCTGCTACGTGTCAACATGATGTGCCAAAGAGCAACACTATCTGTGCGACAAAGTGTGCTCTATTGTGAATGTAAGATGTGTACCAAACTAAATAGCCAAATATATATATGTGCACCGTATAACTGTCGCTTGAAATCCACGCGTGCATACCAGCGCACAGCGTCCAACACGATCTGTGTTTGAGTATGAAGAGCGCGTCACACAAAAAAACCAAGACGCCCAAGACCAAAAACCGCGAGAGAAAATAAAGGGCATCAAGAAGAAACGGGATTCGGGCAAGAAGACACTCAAGGGCAAAAAACGCGCGCTTGTCACTAACGAGGACACGTTTGTCTATATTTTGAAATCTTCCGTCGAAGTCAACAGGTCGTATGTTGGAGTTACAAACTGCCTGCAGCGTCGATTGCGACAACATAATGGACAGTTGGCAGGTGGTGCTCGTTTCACACGAGGAAGCCGTCCGTGGAGTTTCTATGCAATTTTTGTGGTGGGGAATCGCCACGACGCGCTCTCTATCGAGTGGAAAATCAAGCACCAAAAGCGCAAGTCAGACGGTCCCGGTATTAGCGGGAAAATTGCCGCGGCTTGTCAGTTCGGGACTTCGGTGGCCAAGTTTTCGCAGATCTGCGGGCCGTCTCCTCCGCCATTGGTACAGGCATGACACAAGAAGTTTGGGCCGAAACACACACACAACGGAATGTATCGCACCACAAAAGTGTATGCGACCAAGCGGAGTGCAATCAAACATGTTGTGAAAACATGAAAATATTTGGTAGCAACTCTATCTATTTGTGCACAATCAGACACATACGGGTCGATAGATCATGTACGTGAAACTATGCTGACGCTGAGTACACCTATGTGGTAGTCTGAAAATCAACCGACAGATCCGTGAAAATATAGAAGGCAGAGGATGTGCGGCAGCTACAATGACGGCGCCAAAAAAGAAGAAACATCCCAAAACATGGTATCCAACAGGATACCTTCAAAATGTCGTGCACAAGTCGGACACGTTGCCGCGTTTTGCAGCGCGCATGCTTTCGTCGTCCCATTTTTCGGCGGTGGAACGGTGGCGCAAACATTGACCGGGTGACGGAATCGTGACGGTGGCCCAGTCTTGAAAAGTCATTTGGAACCTACAGGGGGCTTTCTTACGTTTGGGCAATAAAATCACATTCGCATTTCTGGACTCTGTCCTTCACAAAACCCGCTTTTTGGTGCATTTTTGGTGTATGTGCGTGTTTTGTTCCATTTCGAGGGGTATAACACGCTGGTGTATATAAAGAAACAAACTTGTGCGCCATATCCACACAACAGACCCCCATGGCGTTGGCACTGGGGCTAGGGCGAACATCCGTTGTTACAGAAGATGGAAACCTTTATGCGTTTGGTCGGAATGACTACGGACAACTTGGTGTTGGCACGCTGCAACCCAGGATGCACCCAGAGATGATCGACCATGTCACAACATTTGACAATGAAGAAGTGTTGACAGTAGCGGCTGGAGGCAACCATAGCGCATGCATCACCAAAGATGGGTCGCTGTGGACATGGGGACTGGCCGAAGATGGTCGACTCGGACACGTGTATGATGTTTACGAGGACAGTATTTTCTTGCAGCCCGAGCGCCATCACATGGCGCGGTTTGGGTTTTCGCGCGCTATGATGGTGTGTTGCGGCGCCGATTACACCATGCTCTTGACAGAAGCCGGACATGTGTGGAACTGCGGCTATGGAGGGGAGGGAGCTCTTGGACACGGCGATGTTCTCGACCAATATACTCTGGCTCAAATCGATCCAGTGTGTTTCAATGGAATGCGCATTGAAATGATCGCGAGCGGCGAAGTACACTGCCTCGCGCTTGGGATTGGCGGTGACATGCTGTGGACGTGGGGGAGTAATGCGAGTGGCGGATTAGGATTAGGACACGAGCCGTATACACACACCTGTGCGCCCGGAGCTATTTCTATGGAGACATTTCAGGGCCACAAGGTCGTTTTTATCGACGCTGGGATGGATTTTTCACAGGTCGTCACAGAGGATGGTGCAATGTGGGCAAGTGGCTTGGGAACGCTGGGCCAGTTGGGTCTCGGTGACCGATCTGACCGAAATGTATTTGAGCGCGTGGGTGGACCCGAGATTTTTGGTGGTTTTGGTGTGCGCATGTTGTCGTGTGGATTTGCAAACACTCTCATTGTGACACGAGACGACAAATTGTGGGTATGTGGGGCATCAGAATTTGCTATGCTTGGCGACTACGGCACTGACGATAGACTGGTTCCTGTTGCTATCAGTCCAGAGTACTTTCAGGGTAAGAAGATCGTGGTTGTGGGCGCCAGTATGATGCATGTCGCAGCCATTACAGAAGATGGACGTGTATATACGTGGGGTATGGGACAGCACGCATCATACGGAACGAGTCCTGATGCTGTCCACAGTGGCGGCCTAGGACATGGTGCAAATCCAAGCAATCAGACCGAGTGGACGCCTCACATGATTCCGAACGCATTGTTGGGAAACAAGCGCATGGGCCACTGGCACCAACGGCGCCAAGAGCTTGCCATTGCCCTTTTTATGGGGATTCACAACCGGCTTGGTGCAAATTGCGACTATCTGAATGTTCCGTGGGAGCTGATGAAGAAAATATTTGGCAACCTGTTGTACGTGCCACCGCATTGTTATTCGCGCGGCCTGCGAGATTTCATGGGTCTCGCGGTGCCAGCAACGATGATTTGAGATTCATAGCGTTAGCATATCATCAGAATAAGACAAAAAATAGTATTATTACCCGTACTTGTCTGTACTTCATATGCAACTGCAGACACTGTTCAAACTCGAAAATTATTTATTTGCACAGCAAGTCGACTGAACAACAAGCCGCTCTGCTTGCGCCTGTCAACACGATGGCCATCGGTCTTGGCACGTTTCCTGCCGCAGAACGCCCGCTTTCGGTCGATGCTGTCGCTTCACAGTACATTGGCTTGATCCTCCAGCAGGTCGACGTGCTGCCAGTTCTTTTTCGCTGTCTTGACGCGACGCAGTGGCATGTCGAGGAGCTCTGCTCACTAATGCCTGTCTGCAAGCAGTGGTGCGGTGAAATTAAGAGGGTGGTGGTGGACTGGCAATGGTTGAAGCCTTTGAGGACCTACTGTGCATTATTTGTAGCTGAAATCCCATTGCTAGTGGACAGCATTACATCTAGCGATTGGGAATTGCACTCGTACAACACAAGGTTGGGCAATATCGAGAAGTTCTATGGCAAAATGCGTGCAACCATGTGGGATGTGTCCACACAGATCAAAGCTTTGCAAGGGATGGCACAAATTTTGCACAACGTACTTATGCACAACTATGGCAATAGGGCTCTTTGTATGATTAGGACGGTGATGAACATGCACACGCACTCTGCGCTTATCCAAAAGGAAAGCTGTCGCGCGATTGCCTCTATGGCGTTCAATTTCGATAACGCCCCCAGTCGCGATGCTCAAGGAGGCCTCATTCCTAAGATCGTGCAAGTATTATGTCGATTCGGCGGTGATACAGAAACAGCAAACCACGCAGTGATTGCATTGTATAACATAATGGACATGCATCCCATCAACAGAGGTCTCGTGGTAGAGGCAGGGGCGGTTCCTCTCGTTCTGCGCTTCATGCGTTTGCACCAGGACACAACCTTCTTCCACACCAGCACTTCTTTCCTCTTAAAAATGGGATTGAAGGGTACTGGAGGCCTTGTGGAGGGTAGTTCCACCCCATGATTATCAACAATTTCGTATGTAGACGTTTGTTTTTTTATTGCAGAAACACCCGATAGTTTTGGCAAACACGTGTGATCTTGGAAAAGGCACTGTGATGTCCTCGATCACACGGATTTGCCAAAAACGAACAACAGGAAATCCACGCGTTGACAAGCAACAGGTTTTGACCACTACATAAAAAAACGAGGCATACGCATACATATTATTCTTGTTATAATAAAACGCCAGAAATTCTTGAGCACCTTCGAAAGAAAATCCCATGGTGTATGCACATCTGCCGCACTTTGCTCTGTTTTACAACGTTCACCACTGCACGACAAATTGTTCAAAAGTTCTACATATTCCCGGATACATAAGGTGTGTATGTAACGACGGGCGAAAAAATGTGTTCGATCGTGCATAGTACACAATTTTCTTGGTATGCGAGCCCCATTTTCAAATGTCGTGCACATGTATATCGCTATGTTCCAGTACTGAGCGTAGGCCATTGCGAGTTGCGGATACTTGCTAGTACATTATTGTCTAGCATGTATGTAATCACGCGATCAAAAAGAATGTCGGGTACCTTATCAGCAGCCAGTGATACAGCCAATGAAATTAAAGGAACACTTTTCGGCGTAGGCGTTGTTGCAGCCGTATTTTTTATCAGAAGCAATCTTGCAGCCGCTATAGCCAATTTTTTTGCTGCATCTTCAGAGTCATCTACATACTTCTTTGTTTGTGCGACCATAATAATGACGTTTGCACGGGCTGTGAGCGCAAGGGCCGTTTTATTTGCTTGTTCTGTCGATGCTAGACTGTGCGCATCCGCGGTTTCATTTTTTAGTTTCAAAGCTACTGCTACTACAGCAGCTGCACTTACATCGGTTGTATCTGCCGATGCTGTCTGTTGTGCTAGTAAGTAGGCAGTTCGTGCTGCGTTGGATTTTATTCTCGCTTCTACTTCTTCTGCTGTAGCAACGGCTTCATCGGCATCAGCTTGTACTGTTGCGGCTTTTAATATTGCTTCTTGTTTTTGTGATTCAAGCAATATCTGTGATGCTGCATCAGATGCTGCTTTCGTCGCAGCTTCATCATCAGCTGCTTTCTGCACAGCTGCATCGTCAGCTGCTTTCTGCGCGGCTGCATCGACAAGTGTTTTCTGCGCGATTGCATCGTCAGCTGCTTTCTGCGCTGCATTTGCTGCATCTTCATCTACTTTCCGTGCTGCAGTCAGTGCATCTTCATTTATTTTCTGCGCGTTTGCATCGTCAGTTGCTTTCTGTGCTGCATTTGCTGCATCTTCAACTAATTTCCGCGCTGCAGTAAGTACATCTTCGTTTATTTTCTGCGCGGTTACATCGTCAGCTGCTTTCTGCGCGGCTGCATCTTCATCTGCTTTCTGCGCGGCTGCATCAACAACTGCCTTCTGCGCGACTGCATCAGCAACTGCTTTCTGTGCTGCAGCCAGTGCATCTGCAGCTGTTTTCTGTGCTGCAGCCAGTGCATCTGCAGCTGTTTTCTGTGCTGCATTTCCTGCATCTTCAGCTGCTTTCTGTGCTGCAGTCAGTGCATCTTCAGCTGCTTTCTGCGCGGCTGCTGTAGTCAGTGCATCAGCAGCTGCTTGCTGCGCGGCTGCATCAGCAACTGCTTGCTGTGCTGCAATCATGACATCGTCAGCTGCTCCCGGAAGAGGGAATGGCAGTAAACTTTCCGGGTAGTCATTGAAAATAGACGCGTCTGTCCATGTAGTCGACGGTTGCGTGGTGAATGAAATTCTATTATATTCTTCTACACACATGTTTTGGAAAGTCAACCGAAGATAATCAATGCCACATTTCGTCGTACCTTCGGCTTCAGCTGTTGCAATACAACTATTCCAGAACCGGGTGATCGTTTTTGAAAAAGTGTCATAGAATTGCTGGTATTCTGGAGCTGTCACGGCTGTCACGATTTTGTCTGCGAAAATTTTTTGCATGCACGTCAACGCAAAAAACTGAAGGATTTTAGGTAATAGTTGCTCGATGTTTGCCTCCATTTGCACCACGGCAGCCTGGAAACACTCCGTGTTATGGTGAATTTATTGCAAGATTATTTCAGATGGGGTAATACCATCTGCATCATCCATTCCGAGCAGGTGTGTCTGCATTAATGCGACGTACGATTCTATCGTGTTTTCTGAATACTGATGTGCAAATTTGATCTGCTGTACACTATTGATCCACGAAAAGAGAATTTGTACCGATTCAGTACCTCCAGAGAAGTTGATATCGTTCATGTATGTAATATAATTGCTTAATGCAGACATTACTCTCGCTGGATCGATTGTTGGCACTGCTTCTTTTGCATCCGGTGGGTGACCAAGGAGAAATAGGCATATCATTGTCAATTTATCTGCCTCTTTTGGATCCTTTGCTGTCTGTTGATAAAATTCTGAAAATGTATCCACATCCGAGTCAGTTGACAATTTGTTTGTGTCGTCAAAGAATTTTGTGTGCTTCCGATACAGGGTCGTGCACGCTGTAAAGAAATCAATCAAAACATTGATATTATCAAAGCATTTGGAATTATTGTTATCAAACGCGGTTTGCGATTGGAGCGAAGTATCAAAAACTTGTTTACTTTTGTGTTTCAACCCGGCCACAAGACGTTGCCTTTTTTGGCTAGGAACATGCATATTTTGCGGCATTGCTGCCAAATTTTGGCAGTTTTCCTCGAAACTCGCAATCATCGCCAAAACCGTTTGATTGGCGCTTTTATGGTATTTGTCGAATTTTGATACAAGGCAGACCTGTGCTGCAGCCATGTTGCGTGTGAATTCTCAATCCGCGCGTGGACTTATATATGTTTGTATCACCCTAATAAAACGGCAAATGTACATTTCTAGTGTGATTTTCCCAGCAAAGATAAGACAAGACATTTTCAGACTGTGAGCGCTGTGTCTCGCCGTGTACTGCCGCGGAGTAGACATGGTTTGCAGAATGTGCTGTTCCAACTTATTACAGAGGTGCTCATCAACACACACACATGTCGGGGGAGAACCCGCTCTCGAAACGTGCCCACTAATGAGGGGGCGCGCGCTGTATTTTAAACAAACGTATTGTGCTGAGGAAATAAGCGGCGAGAATTCGGCCAGGGCAAATCTCATCAGCAGTATCCTCCCTGCTCGTCCCACAAACGCAAATGCAAGTAACTCACGCCCAAAAAACACAAAGAGTATAAAAAAGACGCGAATTCTCTGTTTTGTTAACAGCATTTTAATACGTCACATGCTCGACAGTGCTGATTTATCAATCGAAAACCAAGGGGTATCACGTTGTAATTGCCTGCAGTCCGGATGGCCAAAATCGTTTTGCTCTGCTGTAGGCAAAGCAAATGTGGAGTTTGCAAATCACCAACACACCCTTTCTGGATTCATCCCAACAATGCCAGAGGCGGACAACAATGTTGTTTTTGTCTGTATCCACAAGAAATTGTCTATATCACGAAAGACCACGGGACATTGGCGTAATTCTGTGAATTGTTCCGACTGATACACACACTTTGCCCATACTTTGAGTAGCACGGCGTCTGGCATATGTGGACTTGGGAAGACCGACCTGGAAATCACAGGAATTACCACATTGTTGACCATTTCTCGGACAATTTCCGGTATTGATGTCTCGTTGTTTCTGTGGTGTTGCACATGGGGAATGGGGAATCGGAAAACAACATGCTTGACGTATCGAAACGACGACAGTAGGAAACGGTCTTGTGCAAAATCATACGCCCCCTGAGAGCGTGTGCAACAATGCCCCGACTGACTTTGTTCTGTACAATCCCGAGATGCTCAGCGCATTTTCGACGATTTTGAGTGAACGAAAGGCTTCAAAGCAGAGTTGTGCGGGTACCTTACCCTACCAAGGTACCATACAGAAAGGTACCTTAAAGTATAAGGTACCTTAACGATAAGGTAGTTAATTGTGATTCTTAAGGTACCATATGTTAAGGTACCTTGCTAAGGTACCTTAAAGGGTCTAAGGTACCTTTGCAAGGTACCTTAAATTTCTACT
>Ga0105054_10010757_pt1 | contig 11564 bp, 12 predicted proteins | sample BON02_FD_78091 | JGI IMG/M metagenome (GOLD analysis project Ga0105054, IMG submission 78091) | Freshwater microbial communities from Lake Bonney liftoff mats and glacier meltwater in Antarctica - BON-02 (megahit assembly) | ecosystem: Environmental > Aquatic > Freshwater > Ice > Glacier... | reverse complement strand
CTGGACAATGTAGACCACCCCATCAACGTGTGGACTGGATTGAGGGCCCTACTTCCCCAAAGAATATGCCACAGCGCAGTGCGCATTCAGAGGTATGATAGTAGTATTTTCTCAGGGTACATTTTGGACCCCATTTACCATCAGATAGGGTAGATTAACTTGATGGAACAAGTAATGTAAGTAAAGTCTCGCTTGCAGGACGTTTAGTACTATACAAATACTAACAATCCTGCAAACGAGAAGTTCGTGGCGTTTGGAGTGCGATTTCTCCACTCTTGGGCGGCGGAAGGGACAAGGGCAAGTTTGTATTGCTTGGGGCAAGTTTGTGATTTTTTTCTTGTTCCAGTAAAGACTGGTTGACTAAGTAGGGCAAGTTTGTATTCGGAATTTCCAGTAAATCAGCCCCTTTTGTACCAAGCCGTGGAGGCCGCATCTAACAAAGCAAATGCATTGAACTCGATATTTCGATATCTCGTGAAGCGGCCTCAGTATCTCGATTTCTCTTGATGCGGCCCGATTTCCCTGCCAGGAGCGTACATATACGCGGGTAATTACAATTATCCACCTTTTACATTCCAGGCGTGGTGTGGTGACATTTTCAAATGCTGCTGCAAACAGTTGGGGAAACAAACGTACCAATACGCCGGCCTAAGGTTAATGAATTAATAATTAATGAATGAATTAATGAATGAATTAATGAATTAATGAATGAATTAATTTATTAACTCATTGAAAGAAGAAGATTTTGAGCTGTGATATGTGGAAAATAAATTACATACTATATCAATAGGACAGAGTACCCATCAGGACTAAGTCGAAAAATCCGGCCTGCAGCGCATTTTGTTTGTTAAGTCTTGCCTGCGGTGCATTCTTTTTTAACAAAAAAAATTGACAAGAAGCGAATGAATTCTTGTATACTAAAATTAAGCTTTTTGCAGAGAATTGAGCAACCAAAAAAATCACCAAAACACCCCGGAAATGCTTTCTCCAACGCGCTACCAATGTCACGTTTTCAAAATTTCGCGGCTGATGCCGCAAAAATAAAACTTTAATGAATTAATTAATTCGAATCAATTCGGGGCTACAGATTCTGTCAAGTTGTTATCTTCACTGGTTGCAAAGCTCAAACAGTGCACTCACCGGCGGAAAAGAAGCCAAACTAAAACAAATTAAGTTCAGCGTACCAGTTAAAAAGCATTCAAATATTTTGTAATGTTGAAGGTACATCAATTTCTATCGCGCCATCCTGTCTGGGCTCGGGCTCCCCGAGTACAGCCGTCAGGTTAAGTCGGCATCGTTTGTTTGTTTGAGAGTAGAGTTTTTATTGAAAACTGATAGTGGGTATCCCAGGGATGCGTGAGTTTTTTTCCATTCACGATGGCAAACCCTGGGAGTTCCCTCCGCTTTAACACCCATTGGTCAGCTCCACCAGTCTCCACCCTCGCCTGTTCCGGGGGACTGAGGAAGATGTCCCAGTCACCAGTCTCACGTATCTCGAACATAGGGAGACGTATGGACAGGCCCAAGGCCGTAGTGGGGGTCATCAGAAGAATAGTGTAAACCGTCAATGTCAGCTGTCTTTTGTGGGCAGGCTCTGGCATCTTACGGAGACCGCTACCTCAGGGCAATCAGCTATATCTCAATTTCTCAGTGCGCTACCAGGCCGGCTAGGGATTTGTTTTTTGGATTAACCCCGAAAAAAAACCATGGTTGTGCTTCTGATCTTCCGCACTAATGATTTTTCAAGAACCAATACTTCTTTCTTCATCAGCGTCTGGGTCACAATGGAATAGCTCGGCGGGAGCTGTAGCTGGCGTATGGGGCGCCTGGTGGCGGGATTACTCCTTTGATATCTGCTGGTAATTATCCATCCCGCTCGTGTGCAAAAGACCCGGTGCATGCGCGCGCACTGTGTCCTGCGGCACAGTGTTGGCTTCTGCTCGTGATCGTCTCGAGCAACGGCCAAAACAGTGCGGTACTGTTTTGGCCTCTGCTCGCGAATGTTATCTTGCCGTCAGTGGCAGTGGCGTGCCTGGTGCTAAAACCTCTGTGGGCCCCTGCTGGGCGCGATAGACTCTACTAGTAGGTGATGTCACTGGCCAACACCCAAAACGGGGAAATCCCCATGATTTGTCCTTAGATTTGTACTAGGGTGAAGATCGCTTTTATTATTGCTTGTAAAGAAATAATATAGTAGTTTTTTTTGGAACTCTCAAGGTGCAGTCTTTTATTCTTACTGAAGTGAGTGACTGTGGTTATTTTCCAGGAAATACTCAACTGTTAGTATGGGGCTACTTTTCAGCCGTAGAGTGCAGTGGGGACAATGGACTTTGGCACAAATCCGCTTGGTCACAAAAGCGTGTGTGTGATCAAAAAACCAGTTAATCGCCTTTGATCACACATGCCCAGTTTGGCCACACATTACAGAAAAGCGGTGTCGAGTAAAATACTGTGGTACTGATTTTTTCTCTTTCCTCCTTTGTTAGCAGAGTTTGTCCTGGGTTCTCCAACGTGCGTCTCCCGAAGCGCGTTGGAGAACCCCGGACAAACTTGCTCCGCTAAAAAGGGAGGGAAAAAAAATCAGTACCACGGTATTTCACTCGTCTCCGCTGTTCCGTACTGTGTTTCCAAACTGGTTGCGTGAAGTATGGCCCTGCCTCGGTAAACCATCCGAACCAAAATTAAGGGTTGACCTACTCTTTGGTTTCACAACCGAAAATGAAGGTCAATCACTACCGAAGCAAAGCGAGCAGCACCGCAGGGCAGCTGGAGGCATAAATTGACACCGCAAAAAGAATTGAGAAGTGCTAGCGCATAATACAGCGACTTTGCGTGATTTTTTGGCATTTTTTTAAGTCATTTTTAGTGCTCAAACATCATGAGTTTGTGTGCAACATGTTTGTCATTTAACGTGGATTTGTATGTGGGTGCACAAGGAACACACAAAACACAAGCACAAAGCAGGGTGAATGCCTCACTGACGACCTGCTGCTTCACGTTTAGCCCTTCAAATTCGAAAGGCCAAAGGTTTTCTGTTGACCAAAAAAATGTGCTGAAAAAAAATCTGTTTTGTCGGGAGTCATGTTTTTTGACCTTGAAAATGCAGAAGATGTGATCAAGTTTGAGGGAGAGTGGTGATCAGCCCAGGGCGCGGCCACGGGCTTCCACTAAATGCGAGGAACAGCCTCTCAAGCCACCATGGCCGTGTGCAAGCATGGTATCGTGGTGGCTCTTGTGCACTTCTTCAACCAGTTTGACACCATTTCTGGACAGCCTCCTTGCCTGGGTGACAACAACCTGGAGAAGTGACACCCTCCTGCCAGACGCCAACATGGTAACGGGACAGTGATAGGCTTCTGGTGGCCTAGGTGTGGGCCCTGCAAACATCTGCAGGCATCTCTGGCCACAGCGTGGGACCTGTTATATTGGCGTGGGTCGCAAATCACAATGGGTAAAGGCCAGATGATGGTACAAGACAGCAATGCCCAGTGCCTCGCAGCGCCTGCGGCCTACCTCGTGCACATTGGCCAGACAACAAGACATGCAAATGCTGTCCAACACCTAGCCTCTGGTTGCGCATGATACATAGTGAATGGTCTTGCCTACGCAGCACAACTATTCCTCAACAATGACATCTCGAGGCCACAGTCTCCCTACCCAGCGCTTCTATTTAAATTGAGAAAAGAAATGTGGCCTTTCGACAAAACAATTGGCCGATGCTGCAGCATGATGCATCACATGAAGGCCACCTGAATTGCTATCACCCCTTTCTCCTTTCTCCTCCCACTTCTTGTTTGAAGTCTGTGTATGAATTGCTCACTACGCACAATGTCACACAAATCATCAGGCTCATATCAGTCAACATCTCCTTCTGCCCAATTATCACGCAAAGGCGCTCTCAACTACCTCTCAACATGATTGCAAGGATTTGTTCACACCCCTGCCACACTACACCACCACCACTTTCTTCATTAATATCCCATTTTTAGGCGCGCGGCTGCAGATCTGTATTTCGGGCGAAAATTTGGGTGGTTTAGCCTGGGTCTAGGCCATAGCAGTTGCCTCGGTTTTGGTCTGTTGAAATTCTTGTTTGCATATTTTCTCTAAGAAACGTGTGGTTTCCAGAATTTCTGGAAATGACATTTTTTGGTCTTTCCATCTTTTTTGTTTTTCCACGATCTTTCTTAATGTCCTTTTTCAGATTTGGTAGGACATGAATTTGCGGCCAAACTGCCGCCCCAAGACACTTCACCTCGCCCACACACATGCAAACGACCACCCATAGCTCACCCTCTCACCCCATGACACTACAACCCCCTTCCCACCCAACCACACCCTACCTACTCATCCCCGCACCCACCTTTCGCACCCTCAGCGGCCACCCCACAATCACACTCAATGACACACCCTCCATACAGCGTGCCAGAATCTTTTTTCCAATTGTGTTCCCGAAATTTTATTCTCAAAGTACATTGACACGGGTTACACCGACTTGGTGATACAGAGTGTGAATCCCCGACCTTGGTGTTTTACGAATAATAGCCTTTGTCTCCCTCACTCACATTCCTTCTCTGTTTGCCTGTCTTCATGAGTCTGTGTCGTGTGTGTATGTTTTCTTCTCTATCTATCTGTCTATCTGTATTTTGCGCGCTGCGTGCTTAGTGTTCTGTTCCATATTCATTTTACCTTTTTCAATTTCAAAATATACATCTATTTGACTGTCGTTGTACACATAACATTGTTTCCATCTTTAAAAATGTATTTATGTGTGTGTATTCTCCCATCACCTACACACAATGTCTTCATACTTACGTGTACTTGTATTCAAACCAAAATATCCACACATATCTCGATGCATATTTCTGATCTTTTATGGGTGAATGTTTGTCAATAATCATATGAAAGTACATCCACGGTCCACTGTCTACAGTTTTCAGCACATCAATAATAAAATAAAACAATGGACGAAACATAAATACAGAATTAAAACATGATACTCCAAATACATAATGAATGTAAAAAGAAGAAAAATTCAATGTACCAGATGCATGGAGAGACATGAATTAATAAATAAAATACTAATAAATTGAATATATGAAAAAAACAATGAAATAATACAGAAACAATTAAATAAATACGATCTCCTGTAATAATTAATTATCGTTTCAGGTGTGTGTTTTCATCCCTGTTCTGTGTTTCTTGACGCTTGTTTTATTCTATTCCTCCTTTATTTGATTACATGTGTATGCGTTTGCCTTTAAGTCCAAGGTCCATTGTGGGAGTGTTGAGTCAGGCGCTTCTGGGCTTCTTTATTACTGCGCACCACCTATGTGCGTTCCTGATGTGATTTTTTTTTTGTTGTTCTGTCGCCACACAACTCACGCGCCAATTACAGCAGGAAATTTCACAGCTGGTGAGCAGTAGCAAGGAAGCCCAGAAACGCCTGTCTCAAAGGCACTCTGTCATGGACCTTCTAATTGGCGCGCTATCTGTGTGGCGGCAAAATATTCAAAAAATCAAATCGTTTGTGTCTGAATATATGACAATGTTGATGAGATGAAGATAGGGAGTGGGACAGGAGCGCCCAGGGCGCTGGCACTGGCCCCAAGTGCATGCGCGGAACGTAGAGCCATCCTGTGGGGCATTGTTGAAGTACACCCCTCCACTCACTTGTTTGTGCCCATGCGGGCCATCCTCGACCATTCTCAACAGGTGTGGTGTCCGACCAAGGATACAGTGCTGACTGTGGTGATGTCATTGGCTGCGCTGTAAGACAAGACTTCAGCTGACAGTGCTGGCAACTGGGAGGATGAGACATACCAAATGTAGGCCTGCGACCAGCCGAGTGCAGAGCATGGGGCACAAGTGCCTGCATGGGACATGCAGATACAACACAGCACTGTCATTCAAAACAAAGCAAACCTGACACAATGCACTGGATGTTTGCACACGCTGTGCCAAAGAGCTTGTTAGTTTTCTGCTGGGTGATTTATGCCCAATTCCCCTGCGCATGCCTTCCTCAGTTTAGTCTACATCTGCACAATCAAATTTTTCCTGTTTGTTTGCGCAGACGCTTGTGTTGGGGCTGGACACAATACAGTTGGCTCTGAAAGATCATCCTAGTGCTCTTTTTTAACATGAGTAAGGGTCCCGTGTACCTCCTACCCCGCAATTCCAATGTCTCTCTACATATTGTTAGTAGTAATAAGTCTATTTAAAAGGCGCCTGCCCCCCAAAATGCTATGCGCATACACGAATCATACCCGCACGCGCGGTTTCTCCGGTTTCTGACACCAAACAACTCTGAGCCAACCCCCTCCCTCTACCCAGTATGAGGAAGGACTAATATCGCTATAACAGGCCATCGCTTGCACCATTCAGCACGGAAATCAGCGCCTGCAGCAGCGTAGACATAGATTTATTTTGAGACCTGCTGTTTATGTGCGTCAGATAATATGTACCCCATCCAGTAGGATGCAGATCATAAGATCTATTTTGAGTCGTTGGTGTTTTAAGTGCCCGAGGGTCGCCACTGCACCCAACGGGCCCATTCGACACGAATTTTTCAAGCTACTGTTGTTTTCAGTAGACTATCATCACAACACCACGAAAGTGGAAGTTTATCGTTGGGTATGGGTTCCCATTAGGAAAGGGGGTTTGGGGGTAATGAGCATTGCTGGTAAATTATTTTGGAGTATGAGCGGAACCTCCCATTCAGGGGGGCAGATGGAAGGATGATCCAGTGCAGGGTCTACTGTGAACACACCATCTACCTCGAGTAGGACTATTCAAAAATCCTCCAGGGAGAATACTAGTCTTCAGTGGGGAAAACAAACGTACTATAGGCCAGCCGAAGGTTAATTCATTAATTAATTAATAATTGAATTAGTAATCTAATTAATCATTTTATTGATTAATTCATTAATTCATTAATTCATGTATTCATTAATTAAAAGAAGAAGATTCTGAGCTGAGGTTCGTTGAAAACAATTTTCTTACTGCATTAACAGGACAGAGTACCCATGAGGACTTAGTCAAAAAATCTGGCCTGCAGCGCATTTTGTCTGATAAGTCTGGCCTGCGGCGCATTTTATTTCATAAAAAATCTGGCCTGCGGCGCATTCTTTTCGTAAAAAACCCTCTTTTCAATCATTCGGGGATGCATTTCATTTCAAGTTTTTTATTCTGTCTACCAATTCATTAGTAGTGAAAATGATTTGAGCTCCAATACTGAGTGATCACGACGACACAATTTGTACCAAGCAGTAATTACGAAAGTTTTAAATAACAAACCCTGGCAGGATCACACAAAAAATCAAGCAGACAGCACAGAAAATGCCTCACCTACAGCCTACAGATTTTGACGCTTCAAACTGCTCGCTGTGCGCGAGCACCAAGCTCGCGGGGACGTGAGTCTTGCCCGCCCAACGCTCTTCGTCCACTGCCGCACCCACTGACGCCTGCGAGCCAATACCTCTGGCAAAATAAAACGATCCAGTGGCTGTTATTACCCTCGTCGCTACCGTCTCCAACTGTTTCGTACCGCGACAGCCGGGTGCTCATGCACTCCGCGGAATCTTAACCGAAACCGTTTTTGAGAGAAGCGCTTCCGTTGACATAATCCGAGTCTTGGCCGGTGTGACCGTGACGGTGGAGAGCAAACAACAAGCTTGGACAAAACAGAATCTCCCTCAAAGGTATTTATACGTGGGGTGTCATCTCAAAAGTGACCAAGCAATCAGATCACTATGTTTGAAAAAACACATCAGAGCGCGTGGTTTGACGCTGTGACAACACCGTTGACAAGAAGCGAGTGCATTCTTGCGTACAAATTCTTGTGTACTGAGAGGGTCCTGAGGGATTTTCGGTGATTCATCCGTCACCTTAGCTCAATGGTGAGGAGCGCGGGACTCAACAAATCCAGTTATCTGCAGGTCCCCTGTTCGATTTCGGCCAAAAGCACGTCAACTCAGATTCATATGGATTCGAGCAAATAGACCATCAAGCAAGGGTTCAAAACTACTGTTTCCAGTAATAAAAGCAACTTAAATCGAATCAAACACATCTTTTTGGAGAGAGTTGAGCATCCAAAACTATCGCCTAAAAAACCCGGAAATACTCTCGCCAACGCGCTAATAATGTTGTTTTCAAAATTTCGCGGCTGACGCCGCAAAACAAAACCGCGCTCCACACCTTTTTTTGAAACCGCGCTTCGCGCGGTTTTAATCAATTAATTCATTAATGAATAAATTCGAATTAGTTCGGGGCCAAACATTCTGAGAAGTTGTTTTCTTCACTGGTAGTCTTGACAACACATCTGACTCCCACAACAGTAAGAAACAGAAGAAGCGGCCCTCCAGGTCACAGTCCTCTTCCCAGACCTCCACCGCTGTCCCTATACATGTAGACTTTAAGTGCGTCACTATCAATATCAACAGATTCTCAGAGGAGAAATGGAAACATATGTTGAGTCTACCCGTCATCCAAAGTGTATCTGTGATCATCTTAACAGAGCACCACCTGTTAGGTACGTTCCGTCCAAAAGAAGTCATAGACAGCGGAAGGATTATCCGCACATTAGTAGGAGTGCCGAAACGAAGAGGCAAACAGCACCAAAATAGGGGTGGCGTTGCAATTTTGTATCGAAATGCGTCCCACTTGAAGGTTGAGCAACACCATATCACGGACGGGGCAAATGGGTCCTTTCACCAAGCCGTATCCTGGACGGTTAAATCACCTCTGATAGCGCGTCAAATCCACGTTACTGGTGTGTATGTAAGTCCGAGTGAGGGTGAAATTGAAGAATTTTTTCACACCCTGTTTTAACAGAACCACTATCCTGCCGATGATATCCACATCTACGCTGGTGACTTTAATGCGCATGTCGCTGACGAAACTGAAACTCACTTCACATTGCAAGAACGACACACCATCCCACCTCGAGTTGGGTACTGTCATAAACGACACATGTCCTCACCACCTGCCGCAGCTCCCATCACAAACACACGCATATCTTCTCCACAGCGAGGCCGACTCCTCCTCAGAATGCTTAATACCACTTCCTTTCTCATCCTCAATGGTAGATTTGAAGCCACTGACGATCCCATCCCCTACACACTTCAACGCCAAGATGAAGCCACTATCAACGACTATAACCTTATAGCAAAACAGCATTTTCCAAAAGTCAAAACCTGCTATGTGATACCAAGGCCCTCATGCACCCTCAGATCCAAATCAGGGCCACTCACAGACTACAATCCAATAGTTCTCCACCTCTCTCTCTTAGCAAGTCTGCCACGCAAAGCACTGCCAACATCCCAATAGCCCAAGAGCTTCCTCCACGAACCTAATTCCACTCATCTAAACTGAAAGACCCTGCTGTTCGGCAAAAATTCTCAGATGCCCTAGAGGATCAGGATAGTAAGGCAGAACAGGCCATCCAGACACTCAAGAATAGCCTCCAACAAGGGAATATAAATGCTACTCAGTACGTAGAAAAAGCCAACACAATCATTGTGTCAGCCTTACAAGTCACAGCACAGAAAATCATTGGCACAACAGAATTTCGAGGCAAAAATGCCAAAAAAGAACATCTGACACAAAGAAGACAGCAAGACAACGGACACTTTTTGTCAGATGACAAACGCAAAGTAGCAAAACAGACACTCACGCAAACTCTGGAGAATAAACTCAGACAGGCTTGAGAGGAGGGTGCCCCTGCGCACGTAATCGCGGGCCTCGCAAAATCCCATGCTAAGGAAAAACATCAGCACCTGAAATTACAACACTAAATGCGGCAGAAAATTGTGACAGATGCGGTAGCCTCGTCAGCATCTGTCCCAACCCACCAAAGAACTTCATCTCATTCCATGTTTGACCTACTTCGACGATACAAAACTGATCATGTGATTTTGATCAAACAGTAGTTTAGAACTCTTGCTTGAGGGTCTATTTGCTCAAATCCATGTGCATCTGAGTTGACGTGTTTTCGGCCGGAATCGAACCGAGGACCTGCGGATAACTAAATTTGTCAAGTCCCACGCTCTTCGCCACTGAGCTAAGGTGACGGGTGATTCACCGGAAATCCCTCTGGACCCTCTGCAATATAACTTGCCCGCGCACACTCATGTCAATGTGTCCCCTGACCCCAGAATTTGGAAGTTAGGTCCACTCACTCTTGACCCGCAGGCGTGGCATCGATTCAAATATGCTCTAGGACACCATCTCCTAAAACAACACAAGGCTTCACCGTATAATGAGGAGGCGGCACACAAATTAATTGTATATACCAGTGCAAGCGCACTACTCCATAAGGTAGAGCACCCTACTCTCCCAGTAGACCCTGTATTCTATGAGGACATCACACCTCACGAACTCGCTGGTGAAATCAAAAATCTGAATTTAGACAAATCTCCGGGAGATGGAATCACCAACCGAATGATCCAGGCAGCCGGCCCGAAGTTTACAAATCTTCTGCATGAAGTGTTCAGCACATTATGGGTACATGAAATCCAACCTGCAGCATGGCAAATGTCCCTTATGCAGCCAATCTACAAGGGTGGTGACAAATCTAAGGCTGGCCCAGCCTCATATCGTAGCATCTATTTAAGTAGCGGACTGGCCGAACTGTTTGAGGGAATCTTTATTTCTCGGCTGACTGAATTCACATAAACCCACAGTACGCTGACAGAAAATCAATTCGGAACACGCTTTGGCCGACAAATCCACGATGCAATTTACTGCCTACTCTCTATAATCTAATACAACATATCACAGAAGGGTCTTACAACATACGTTGCCTTCTGTGACTTCTCCACCGTGCTTCCAAGCATTCACCGGGGAAAACTCCGTTCCCTACCATGGAAAGAGAATATTGTGGCAAGAATGTGAAAACATCTCATAGAACGCTTTCACATAGTCAAGGTCCGTGTCCAACATCCATAGATCCCCAAAAGTAGCAGCCTTGACATCCTGCGTGGAGTGCCTGAGGGGAGCAGGTTAAGTTCTACTCTTTTTGGGATTTTTGTGGCTGATGTGATTCACGAACTCAAAGTGCAATACCCCAATGCTACTATCACCCACAATGAGGGAGTCAGGTGGATAGGTGGAATTCTGTACGTTGACGATCTGTGTCTGATTTCGACTGATGCTCTCGAACACTAGATGATGATAAACGCATGTCAAACATGGAGCGAAAAGGCGAGGATGCAACTTAATGCTGACAAAACTAAAATCATGTATTTTTAATGCTGACAAAACTAAAATAATGTGAAACCACACAAGCCCGAAATGTGCGAAAACGACCACGAAAAACTGATGACCGCTTTTTTTGGCCAGCGTAATTCCACATCCTCTCCATGTACCAAGACCACACCAACCCCACAGAGCGGCCTCACCGTTACCCAGGATATTGATCGCATTCTTTTTACCGGCGGTGGGAATCGAACCCACGTCGCGGTATCCAAGAACCTTCTTACGACGGAAGCCTTATACCACTCGGCTACCGAAGTACTTATCGAATTCGATAAGTACTTCGGTAGCCGAGTGGTATAAGGCTTCCGTCG
>Ga0105054_10010754_pt1 | contig 11567 bp, 11 predicted proteins | sample BON02_FD_78091 | JGI IMG/M metagenome (GOLD analysis project Ga0105054, IMG submission 78091) | Freshwater microbial communities from Lake Bonney liftoff mats and glacier meltwater in Antarctica - BON-02 (megahit assembly) | ecosystem: Environmental > Aquatic > Freshwater > Ice > Glacier... | reverse complement strand
TATCCAAGTATGGTTGAGATTCGATACAATCCGTTTCTCCAACATTGCCCGTTATCTAAAAATTGGGGTTCTTGTGAGCTATTGTCTATGATAATGGAAGCATTTGATGCATGAGGTTCAGGCGCTATGAATTCCTGTAATGCAAGGAAGACCACCTCCATATGTATTCAATCACCTGACGTTGTTTCGGAGCATTCTATTTCTGTGGTGAGATCTATGCCATGCATTCGTAGAGGTAATAAAGCCAAGAAATACTAGCATATTAAAGATATAAAGTTGTTTTTGAGCAAATACCGTTAGGTATATCAATAAATATAAATAGATTTAGACTTAGACGGATTTGAATGCTTCCATGGCCGCCCATGTGCTAGTGACCACTGCCTCTTCGATAACAGGATCATATTCAACCGTAAACAAAGGCTGCGAAACATAGTCTTCCGATTGGCGCATGTGAGGGGCTCCATCTTTGTCCAAGAACAGATTGTGGTACATGTAATGAGTGCAACCAACTGCTTGTGCAGCCTTGACCTTCTCGGTATGCCAACGCAACGCACGGTCGTAGTCTTCATGTGCACTCGAGTCCACTTCCGTGACCATCACACCAAGAGTCCCATTCTTGATACTCTCAATTTCCATGATGTCTTGAATATTTCCTGCATACATATGCCACGCACTGATGTCGCCTGGAGCAACAGCAGATTCCTTGATCAGAGTTTTCACAAACTCGATACCACTTGAGTCTGGATTGTGGTCATACAATGCAACCTTGATGTTGGAGTTCTCGCGGTAAAGAGCTTTGCGAAGCTCGGCAGCCTCCAAAGCGGACATGCAGTTTGAAGGATAGTCGGACGTTTTAAGCATCGGTTCATTTTGAAGAGACAAATAGTCTATGTCGATACCATGATTATGGTACAAATCAACCCATGCACATAACACTTCAGCGTAATGATCGTTCCAGTTCTTCACGGGTTCGTCAAGATCATCTTCCGTGTGGCTTCTTGATCGGTTGACCAGTCTCCTCGGTGGCGACCACGGTGCAGCTACCAACATCAATCTGCCATTGGTCAACTTGGTGATTCGTGCCAAGACGTTCATCTTGAGTTGTTCTTCTGGGGCCACCAGGTGTTTCTTTCTGTCACCCCATTTGTAGTCGGACTGTGAGAAGTCTGATGGACCGAAAGAGAAACGAAGGATAGAAAGATCCTCTAAATGTTTGAGGAGCGTATTGTCGGACATCTTGTCAGCCCAGTACGCAGACGAGTCGCTCAGCATAGCTCCGAATTTCATTGTGAGTAGTAACTTGTGTTTTGGATTTGTTTCATTTGAACCAGAATTTAAGGATTAAGGATATTTCTTTGGATTCGACTTTCAAATAACACCATTGCTCAATCGTTAAATATTTCGCTATTGGGTAAGTATTGGTGTAAACCATCATACTGTAGTGAACAATAGGAGCAGTTATGCAAAACACTAGTCATTATGTACAATTGCAGAAAGTACGCAGAAAGCCAAGAGTTTGGAATATTCAGGGTCTACTTTAATTTCAAAAAAGGAATGAAGCGTGCATCTGTGGCAATATCTGAGGCAACATCTAAGCGAGTGAAATCCGTAACAGATTCATTCACCAGAGATATAATCCCGAGAAAGGACACATCATTAGAAGACTCTCTTAAGATCATTAGCTGGAACGTTAATGGTTTCCGCGCTTTGATCAAAAACAAAAAGGAGGAGCTGGAAAGCCTTGTAGCAACGGAGCAACCTGATATATTGTGTCTTCAAGAGACTAAACTTCAAGAAGATCATGTTAAAATTTTTGCCGATGTTCTTCCAGGTTACCATAGCCACTTTTCATGTTCGACAAGTAAGAAAGGATATTCAGGCACTGCCATTTTCATCTCCAAGAAGACCATTCCAACCTATGAAGTTGAAATCGGAATTGGCTATGAAAATCACGATTTTGAAGGACGGTCTATTTCTGTGAAATTGCCTTTTGCAAATATTGTCGCCTTGTATGTGCCTAATGCAGGACAGAAACTTGAACGCTTGGATTATAGAACCCGCAAGTGGGATCTCGACCTTCGAGAGTACGTGACCAAACTTTCAGATGAAACGAATGCTCCGACAATAATCTGTGGTGACTTGAATGTTGCTCATCGTGATATAGATCTTTACAACCCAACTGCGAAACACATCCCCAAAACGCCTGGTTGCACAGAAGCTGAAAGATTGTCATTCACTGCGTTTCTTGAAAGTGGATTCGTAGATGCATTTCGGCATTTATATCCGGAAGCCAAAGGGGCCTTTACATATTGGAGCACAAGAGCGAATAATAAACCAGGTAACAAAGGACTGAGACTTGATTACTTTTGCGTTCCGGAATCATTCGTGGAAAAGGTTCTTGATACGTATATCATGTCGGAAGCGACTGAAGGAGCAAGCGATCATTGTCCAATTGCTTTAGTTTTAAAAAAAGATTAATCTTTCTGGAAGTTGCGTATTTTGAAAAACAACAAAATCGATTACATATTTTAAGAACTACAAGTATTGGATAGAAGCCATCAACGCTAATACGCTAATTTCTTAAAAAACTGGAATATCTTGTTGAAAGAAAAGGGCCTAGCCAGTGACAATCTGTGATTTTATCAGATTCAGAGAAGCGACATTTTTTTTTGTTTTTTTTAAAACACAGGTTTTTACGATCGTTGTGACGGGATTTGATGGCGATCGTGGGTGTAAAAACGAGATCGAAACTTTTACCAGAAGAAGAAGCATTGATAGAAAGAGTTCGAAAAGATGAACGTCGTCTTTTGATGCCAGATTCTTCTTGGATGAAGAATTGGGACGCTCTCATGTTATTTCTTTTGGTGCAATTAATGTTCTTTTTACCTTTCCAACTTGGAGTTTCAGGTAATTACATCGCGTTCACACATGTAGGTCTCCAGACTTATAATATGATTTGCAGTTTCATCTTTTGGATTGATACGTTTCTTCCCTTTTTTCGTGCTTATTACGACAAACGAGGTTTTCTAGTTCTCCACCACAAGTTAATTGCAAGGAAGTATCTTTGCAGCACGTTTATTCCGAACCTTCTTTCTTTGGTTCCTTCTTCTGGAATTTATTACTTTATGGTGTTTTTGCCCAATGAGACAGATGGGGCCTCAGACCCACAACATCGCTGGTTGCAAATCTTGAAATTCCTCGACTTTTTGAAATTTGTGAGACTTACTCGGCTTCCAGGAATTCTCAACAGATCAGAACTTGTAAGGATTGTTCGCAGTCATACCAAGAGTCACTATTTGTTGATGCTGAAAGTTTGCATCGTTCTCATTATTATCGTGCACTGGATTGCTTGTTTTTGGTGCCTGGTTGCCGTTTTAGAATCTGGGTTCGACTACGGAGCATCGCAAATGCTTTACTCTGATAATTGGATTTCACACTGGGTAAGTTGGATATATATGCACCCATTCGTCAATGACTGAAAGGATGAATCAGTACAACTCCACATACGACCAATATCCACCTGCATCTGCTAGAGGTTAGTACAATGAATTCAATGGAAATACACAATATGTTCTAACTATTATTGTAGCGTTAAATCCGATTGGAGTAGAAAACGCATATGATCGATATGCGCTTTCGCTGTTTTGGTCTGTTCAAACTCTTACATCTATAGGGTATGGGAACATTTCACCTTTTACTGCAACGGAGTTTTGGATTGGCAGTATTTTACAACTAATAGCGGGAGTTTGTTGGGCTTACTTGATTGGTGCTGCAGTGAATATTGCGAGTGCATTACAAGCAGAAGCTGAGTTATTTCGTCAGGAAATGGACTCTGCCAATTCCCTCATAAGTACCTTTTCCTCCAGTGAACCGATTGTGAAAAAAGAAACTGGATCCCGAATATCAATACGATCGAAGAGGGTTCCGAAAATTAAAGTTTCATCTTGCGAAGAGGTGAAGCAACAAATTCGTCAATTCATCTACAATAGAAAAGAAAGAGCGAATCATAAACACAATCTTGAATCAAGACAGGAAGTACCAGGAACATTTGAAGTTTTGGATCATCTTCCCAAAGGACTTCGAGGATCGGCATGCTATTATTTAGTCAAGAGTATTATCGAGCATGTTCCTTATTTGGTTGACGAAGCAGTACCTATACCTGATCTCATATCTCTCGCTGAAAAATGCATTTTCTTTAAATACGCGAAGGGTTCCGTCATTTCGTTTTCAGAACATGATCCTGAAAGAGGTATTTTTATAGTAGTGATGGGATCCGGTATCATATCTGGGGAAGGTGCCAAACTTAACGTTTTCAATGTGCATTCAGTTTTTAATGAAGCTCAGCTGTTTCTCGGAGATGAAAATCAATTCAACTGTCAAACAAATGTTGCCTTCTTAAACTACTCTGAGCTGTTGTTCATTCCGAATGATGCTATCAACTTGTTGTTTCAATCATTTCCAGTGCTATGGAAAACATACGGACGCTACAGGTATTTGAAGCATGCCTTATTAAGACGACCGCAGGGCGATCAAACGGTTTGATAAAATATATCATGTAATTTTACAAATCAACACTTATGATATCAACAGTATTGCCAAACCCAGAGTTTGTGTATCCAATTTTATGCCCACAGTATCTGTATTAGAGGCCGTTTGACAAGTTTCTACCTTCCGAGGTTTTAGTGGAAAAGAAGGTATTAACGACGATGAAGTATCAAGATTTACAAAAGGTCATGGTCGCATGGATATATATCATGTACATCGATTAAACAAAACAATTTATTATAACAATATCATGTGTGCATTATACCGAATTATGATAAATCCTGCGAGGAAGCAAATGCTTCAATGTCAAAATTATCCGAGTCATAGTCTACCAGTTGGGGTGTTTCTATCTGAATTTCGCTGACACTCTCGCTGGTGTATTTTTCCAGTTCTTCTAGTAGGTCCTCGGTCTCATTAAGATATATCGCTGCACCAACTTCTTTGTCATCATCAAAGAGTTCTTGACTCACATTTAAAAACGCAGAAGACGAAGCTTCCACTTGGTTGAATATAATATCAACAAAAAAGGACCGAGGGAACCTTCCATTGTTACGTGCACCGTCGATTTGATCAGCTTCAAGACGAAGCACACAATCCTTTACAAAGTTTCCATTGAATTGAAAGGCAAACATGGTGACTGGTTTGTTTTCACTGCTTTGATGATACACACGAACAAGAATATCTTGGCCAATTTTCACTCCAGGGGACCCATCCGGAAATGGACATATAGGAATTAAAGAAAAACAAAGATCATCAGGTTTATATGATTCTTGAGGAAGAGTACCAGCAACCAACTGAGAGTCAGAAAACAATTTAGCAAAAGGACGACATTCTATATCAACTGCAATACCGTCATCAGAATTAACAAAATCAGGAATGCCGTTGACTATAATACGTTGCATCTCTACACAGCAAGTACCAACAGACTCTCTTTTGGTAAAGTATTCAAAGTACCTTAACTGTGAAGGCACCAGGTTTTCGCCAGGTTTTCCCATCTTTAAGTTTGAAATACAGTCAGCATCTCCTGTTAAAGCATATACACAACAAGCAGCTACCAGTGCACACCTCCTACCGCTCAAGTCATGAAGAACAGCCACGTTGCTAGGATCCTCTGCAAGGAACCTCAGAATATCATCAACCACCGTTGATAGTAACTCCATGGGAGGAGAGGGTAAAATACCGAGGTTATATTCAATGACTTGCCCATCAAATACTTGGTAATTATAGGTCTCGCCTGATAAATTCCATACCATCAAAGAGGAGTTATGCCCCTTATGCTGGTCTACCCACGAAATCAACTCTTCAGGTGACACTGGAGGCAGTCCACTTATCGCAAAATTATTTCCTTTAACTTTTGATGCATCACCAAGAAACCCGCAAACTATAATACGCTGATCTTCAGTGACAGGTTTAATTCCACTAGCAGGAGTTAGCGCATCTTCGACCACATGCGAAAGATACCTCAGCATTTTATTTTAGTACAATTTCAAAATCACTTAATACAAATGCAGACCCTGGTTTCGTGAAATCCTATGCTATGCATTTCAACTATTGATTTCATCCATGAAAGTTGATATTTCACTTAATGTCGAATTGACGCGTAATGTCCCACCTTTTGTTCACCATTTCTAGTCATAGCTAAAAACTAACGAAAACTATAATCATTCTGCGCCTTTGAAACCCATTTACAAATATTTCATTGCATGAAATTTCAGCCTGATTTCAGATTAAATTGTGTGCGTTGAATGGCGGCATAAAATATAATACCAGTAATAATTTGAAGTAGCACCTTGTATTGAATCGCACAGACCTGTACATCGGGCTATCAGTTAATTGGTTCGATTCCACTCCAGATTAAAACACGTTCATAAGGTCTTTCTTCTATGACAATCGTTTCTGCAGTTGCTGCCACCAAGATAAATAGCAACAAAAGGAGTTCTCCTTGTAACGGGTTTCAAACAGAGTCACCTAAGCGACCTCATAATAATTTAGCGTCTCTGCTTTTGACAGAAGAAAAAAGCCAAGACCTCTCTTCGGATGTCATCCCTTGCAAGCTTCATTTCGTTGAAGATATTGCTGATCAACTGGAATCTGTGACTTGTTTGAATAACATATTTTTCAAACTAGATGCCCAGGACGACGTGCTTAGAAAATTTCGAGCTGCTGCACTGCCTGCGTTTCCTCTTCGTGTTTATTTATCTAGATTAGTGTCGCACTTGGATCGATGGAAATCCGAGGAATCCGAAACTACTGCCAGTGATCTCGGCGTGCGGTCATTAGTAGTTGCTCTGGTATATGTAGACAGAATTCACAGAATACATCCAAAATCGCGAATTTGTTCTTGGAATGTTCATCGCCTGTTACTCGTCGGAATGCTTCTTTGCACAAAGATCACCGAAGATCGACCAATTTCGAATGATTTTTGGGCCAAAGTTGGAGGGGTCTCGTTACAGGAATTGAATAGCCTAGAAATGAAAATGTGCCGGCTGCTTGGTTACAGATTACATGTATCGTCGGATATATACGAGAACTGTATAGAGAAGATCAACCATTCGTTCTTTCCGTAGATATTGTATCATGCTGCTGGCCGCACTATTTATTATTGCTTTATTATTTTGAAACAACCTTAATCAAGGATTATTTAATTAAAAACGAATATTGTCAACGAAGTATTGCATACAATTGTATCATAGAAAAGGAGGTTTAGAAAACGGGGGGACCTTCAAAATTTTATTGGCGATGCGGTCTGCTCTACGAACATTGAGAAGTGTAGCTGTACGAGGAGTGCGTTTTCACGGGACTAATAATGTAGCAGCCGATGCAAAGACCATCAATATAATATTTGTGAAAAAGGATGGTACAGAAGCAAGACTTCCTGGAAAAGTGGGTGAAAATCTCTTGCGGTTCGCGCAAAGGAACGATATTGAACTAGAAGGAGCATGCGAATGTTCTTTAGCGTGCTCCACTTGCCATGTAGTATTCACTGATGAAGTATACGATAAACTTCCTGAGGCTTGTGAGGACGAGGAGGATATGCTGGACATGGCATTTGGTTTAACAGACACGTAAGTTGGTTGTTTTTAAAGGATTCATTGTATAATATGTGAATAGGTCGCGACTAGGATGCCAAATTTTATTAGAGGAGTATATGGATAATAAAAAGGTTACCTTGCCAAAGGCCACTCGAAATTTTTATGTCGATGGACATGTTCCAGAGCCTCACTAATGTTTAATTTCCTTTGCACCATATAATTTTAATTTTATTAAATAAATTTTAACCATATTTCAAATTGGTTAGTACCACAGTATTGCGTGCGGTATCTGTACGTGTTGCCTCCTTTTTGGCTTATTCACCAATCCAAGGTCAGCGATGAGTCGGGATGAGAAAAACACTATTTCTCTAGATGCCGCTTAGTAAGTCACAATGTTAACATCAATAACATTTAAATGTACCACTAAATGTATGGTAGTATTAGAATGGCTTAGCGCTTCTATCAGCAAACGCTACTGAACCAATCCTCCCGAAACTAAATGATCCGCCATACCCACGGGTACAAGTTTCCTAGTCAAAGAATTCATTTTCTCGTTGAGATACTTCTAATAACAACCTTGTTTATAAGTTCTATACAAGCCAATATTAAAAAACAGTCACGATCCCATTCTCCATTGAAGGAGCCTTGGAATAAACTTTGTTCTTTGTTCGGTTGCAGACTAATGCAGAGAGAAGGTTCAACAACTGACAATAATCAAATCACCGATATAATTATAGTTGTATATAACCATTTGTCATCCGATTGACTATTCACCGATTAATGAACTGAGATCCACCAGAAACGTGCCTTGGTCAAGGTCCTCAAAAAAGTTTCGAAAATTGCGTACACCTACATAATAGCGGCACATCACATTACGATTGTATTACACGAACAAATCAAAAATGATGCTCTTTGTTTCGTATTCAGGTAAGCTCGGCAATGATAGTTTAGAATTAGTATATACTCATGTGCACAAATTACTTCGAAAGATTAGAGGATGCGGCACGGTCCCCTCCTGAAGAAAAGAAGTCAATTGTCCGTTATTAATACAGATTTTATTTTATTATAGTACACAGTAAGTAATTTTCCTAGGATCATTGATTTTTATTAGTAAGTTTCAAGTTTGCGTCGTTTTTCGTCGTATTCATTGATTTTCAGTCCCCCCCAAAGCTTGTTATTCTTATTGTTTTATGTACCTATGTTATTAGTGACGATTGATCGGAATGAAACTTTACGTGTGAATGTTTCATACTTGAATTAAGGAAGGATGATTACTGGGATGATGAGCCCTAATGCTTTGGGAGCGTTGAGTCGCAAAGCTATTCTAAACCGCGTTGACCCTCAAAGCTCACCCGATTCCAGTCCTGATTGCAGTGAGTCCAAGTGCCCGGATAAACCTTGCCTTCGCAACGACCTCCAGCACAAGGCGGTGAACAATACTTGTATAATTGAAGTTGTTGGAATGTCGCTCCAGCTTCTAGCGAATGGAAATAAAAGTAAAAGTGTGTTTGATGGACCTAGTATTCCATCCATCCCGGTGTCAGACTATCTAGCTAGGATGGTCAAATATATAGATGCATGGAAATGCGGGGAAGATGCTCGTGTTGGACGAGGGATTCGTGCAGTTATTGTGTCTTTAGTATACCTTGACAGAATGTCACAACGCAAGTCTGAGTTTAGGATCACATCTTACAATGTGCATCGAGTTCTAATGATCGCGATGCTTGTATCAACCAAGTTCTTCGAAGATATTCCTTTTCAGAATTCATATTGGAGCCGAGTTGCTGGTGTTTCTCTTGAAGAGCTAAATAAACTTGAGGCCTCTTTTTGTGCGACGATTGACTTTGACTTAAACGTGTCTCCAGCTGATTTTGAAAAAACTTTTGAAATGCTTCTCAAGTCCTCTCAATGAGCCCTTTTATTGTACACTGTAAATTAAAACGCTTGTTTATTTATTATTATCTTTAATTTATTTATTGCACACTAGTCCCTCCATATTGTGAATCAATATCTACGCTTGAACCCCCAACAGAAACATCGTCTGGTTTTACGCCGCGATCTGCACTATCATCCACAAAAACCAATATACACACAATACCAGCAACGATAGGTCCAAGAGTACAAGCCAAAGATGTTTTCAATGTGGTATAAGAAGCAACTGTCATATCATCGTGCAAAACAAATTGTCCGAATAAAATTCCAGCAATGCCAAAAGTAAAGCAAGCAACGATTCCAATGAGATTACCAGTAACCAAGAAAGAAAGAAGATGACACAGCAGAGGTTTCTCATAATCGTGGTTTGGAAGTTTGTTAGTAGGCATCAAACCTACGAGTTTGCCCTTGAGATACCTCATCCAGTGAGGAAGATGGCATGGTCGTGTGGCGGGATCAATCACTAAAGGATACTCCAGTGCAAAGTCATTAAGGATAAACTGAGCAGCAAAGAACCAGGTCATTAATCCAGTTAGCCAGGCTGTAAGGATGATATCAAAGGATAGCGAAGGCCAAGACCACAACGATGGAAAAGTTTGTCCGAAGACGACGTATTGAAGAAGAGGGAAAGCACTATTAAGCACCAAGTTGATGAGAAATGAAATGAATAGTTGAAGTAAAAAATATGTTCGAAATCTCACTGTGGCCAGCGCTTGTCTTACCATAGTAAACGACTCCTTAATACAAATTGTACTGCTGATAAAAAGCTGTTTTTTCCAGTCTGACAATCAGATGTGGCCTTTGTTCCATTGGTTTTATTGAATCAAGCTGTATAACTCTACTTGATCGTATGTAATTGTTTCTATTTTAATGTCAAGGAACGCATTCAGAAAATGAATTACTTTTTAATTTTAAATGCTCCCAGATCCAATTGAACAATTTCTTAACATGTTAATGGAGCACAATCCGGCATTGTAGGAGAACATTTAAATATGCAAGGTCTGCTTGTGATAGAATTTGTTTTATCAGAAGTGTATGAAACATACTGTGCTTGCCAAATAGTTGTCGTGCATGAGTTCACAGTGCAAGAGATGGTGGAAGTGGATGTTTTGGATAAGGTGGTTGTCACATCATTGGTGATTGCAGAGGCAGCACTTCCTTCTAGCGCCACTCCCATAAAATTTATTCCCGATGCTTTAATTGAAAGAGTATTAGTGGTGGCAGCTTTCTTAGCTGTAGAACTGGAGAACGTTGTACTCGAGGTCTGAGTCAAAGAACTTCCACTTGCAGCTGCAGTCCATGTCACATCGATAGGACCTCCATATACTATTGGAGCATTAGGATCGGTTGGATCAACTGGCAATACTGTCACATAGTTTGTTCCCATTTCATTCGCGTTCCACGACCCTGGGGGGCCTCCATTAATTTTGATGCAATTGTTGTTCCCGCATTTGAATTTGAATCCGGAACATGTCCAATCAGACCAACCCCAAAATCCTTGAACACAGATGAACGATCCATCGCAATCACAACTCCCCGACTTAGCGTTAGGGAAGTTAAACGTGAAGGGGCAACTGAAAGGAATTATCTTCGATTCAGCGCCGATACCAAGAACGGTTCTATCCAACTGCATTGTCGCGGTCGAAGACTCACTTCCTGAATAGCTGCACAGAGTTGAACCCATAGTTCTTGACCACGAGCCTTGATCAGTGGTGATGGATGCTCCAGGACTTTTGACGTTAACAATCACTTTGGCAGGAGGAGGGCTCCAACCTTGAAGAGATTCGCGGAGGGAAATACCTTTGCAGGTTGACACTAGTACCAGGAGAGAAAGAAACATCTTGGACATTTTGGATTTGCTCGTACAGTTGGTAGCTTTTCATTGCTTTAGTGGATAAAAGCCATCAAATGCTAATTTCTTAATAAACAAGAGTATCTATTGAGTTAGATGGTATAGTAATATCTATATATTGGATATTATGTAAATATTCACTTAACATCAATGAATGGTTCTGGATGTTGGGACCATTCATTTAGAATTCACATTTGTCTAGTTTA
>Ga0105054_10010747_pt1 | contig 11573 bp, 9 predicted proteins | sample BON02_FD_78091 | JGI IMG/M metagenome (GOLD analysis project Ga0105054, IMG submission 78091) | Freshwater microbial communities from Lake Bonney liftoff mats and glacier meltwater in Antarctica - BON-02 (megahit assembly) | ecosystem: Environmental > Aquatic > Freshwater > Ice > Glacier... | reverse complement strand
CGCACATACACACACACACACACACACACATACACGCACACACACACACACACACATACACGCACACACACACACACACACACGTGCGTGAGCGCACGTCAACACATGTGTTTCTTCAATATACTGTCTTGCATGCCAACAGGTGACCTCTCCTCCACCCCGCTGCCATACGGTTCTTGGGGATGACTGTCTATTTTGTTTCGCTGGTGATGTTCCCTATCATATCACCACAACAGCGACGTGACCGGGGTGACAAGCATTGCAAGTGACACCCATGGATTAATTTAGCAGTCATGGCACTTCACCCTTCAAATGTGGGGTTTGGAGACAGGAACACTGAGTTATCTATTCAGAAGCCACGGGGCGAGCAAGACCAGCTGTTGCATGTAATCCATCATAGCCTCATCCCCACCCTCTGGTGGTAACACCAGAGGCCCAGGACCAAACCCTGTCTGTGCTCAGACGGGGTGCCTAGGGAAAAGGGAGTCACGTCACGACTGGGAACAGTTTTGAGGATTTGGAATTGTGCACGTTCTTTTCCAACCTGCAAGTAATCTTGTTGTCGGATTTGATTTTTCGGCTACAGCCTTCATGGGGTCCAAAGGTATGGCACAACCTCCCAATTGATACTGTAGGAGTCAAACTCTGGAAGAAAGAGTCGGAGACTGTATGCTGGCCGGCGGAGGTGCACTCCGCTTAAGACACAGTCCTCGCCATACCGAAAGGTAATCAACGACGAGGGAGTTCCCCTTCTTGAGAGTTGACCAGCCCTTTTCAGACACATAAAGTTTGAGTCATGTGTTTTGTTGTCATTGTATTGGGGAAAGCTGTTTACTTCTCCTCCCCGTTGCCTTTGAGTAAAAGTAGACTAGCTGTGATCGGAACTGCCAAGGCACCAACCGCCGAATGCCCGTCCAGCACCGGCTGACGCCCTAGCCCCGGAGGGCGCCCTGGTTCAATGTTGCGCTCTCGCAGTTGTTGCAGTGTGTCGCAGTATGTTGCAGTGTGTTGCAGTACGTTGTAGTGTGTTGCAGTGTGTCGCAGTGTTTTGCAGTGTGTTGCGTGTTGTATTGCGTCGTGTGTATGTACTTACTCTATTTATGAGATTGCGATGTAGTTTGTTGCAGTGTGTTGCAGTGTGTTGCAGTGTGTTGTAGTGTGTTGTGAAGCGTTTGCAGTGTGTTACAGTGTAATGCGGCGTGACAAGTCCTCCAGATGCATTGGCGCAAGTAACCAAGCTCAAGCTTATTCTGAAGTAGGAAATCAACTTGGATCTTGATGTGCCCAAGTTCACTTGTTATTTGCCTGGCAATCACCTTGATGATGATCAGGTGCACGAGTTTTTACAAAATACATTACCAAATCAACAGTCCTTTTCGGTTCTCACCGCAATGGATGCGAATGTGTCTACGAAGGGACAACATGTTACAGGTGTGCCTATAGGAGATGATGCATGGGTCACCAAATCCGTCGTAGAAACGGTAGAAGCTGTCATTCTTGACGTTGGCAAAATAGATCATGTGCTCACGGATGGCATTATTCACTATCACATGCTGCACTTCTGCCAGAACACGCACCCTGGATTCCTTGCCCGCAGCACACCCACACCCCTTATCATGATTTCAGAATCACTCGGGAGTTTGGAAACTGAAACTTCAGTCATTCTTGAGTCCATGTGCACCAAAGGCACTGGTGGCACTCACACTCATTGTGCATCTGAGTTTTGATCTCTCGATAAAATGAAATTGCAACTGTCCCATCACGGGTTATTGAATCACACCTTGTGCTAGCAACGCTATTTCCATTATTTACACCTCGACAGCTTCCCTAGTGCTGTGGTTGTGTAATCACAGTAATGCCCAGCAGGAGCCAACATTGCGGACGTTTGGGCACCGGGGCAAGACATGACCAATTCAGATTCCTCCCGCAGACCGGAGTCAGCGCATAATGATAACTGCCGCTCATGCAGTGTTGGAAAGATCATCAATATGTGCTTGGTTATGTTGCGCTGACATGGAGCGAAGAATACTTGAAGCTTTAGAGTGTGCAGTGGATCCCAGCAGTTCCAAAAAATGAACGTAACACGATCTTCCATGAGTACTTTCCGCAGACTGACACTGTCAACCCCAATGCTCTGCCAGCAAATCCTGCAGCGCCTGCTGAAAGAAGAAGGACCAGCTTTGAAACCTTAACTGGGCCCATCTTTCTTGGATGGCTGACATGTCTGCTCAAAGACCTGTCACTCGTTTCAGTCTGGACCTTTGGATGAGCTTCTTCTGCAGATCCATGGGCACGCCTATCCTGTTGCTTCAAGTGCATGCTGTGGCTCAGATGATGTGCTCGTGCAAGAACTTTGCTCTTGATCCGCAAGACAATCACGTGCTTACTTGCTAAAAGCACACGGGAGTCACCCGAGGCCACAATCATGTCATGGATGTCTTGTTGCAACTGGCCTGCAACACAGGCTACTCTGTGCTCGTCAGCTACAAGGTGTTGACAACAGCAGCCGGGAGCAACAAGCAGGGTGATGTCGAGCTTTTGAACTTCGGCTTGATGGCGCTAACAATCTTGTCATTGATGTTTCAATCTGCTGTGACCACATCGGTAATAGCACAGTCAACAACAGACACCTCAATGGCAACATACAAACCAATGACTATCTCCAGGAACGTGCTGGGGTCACAAACAGGGAAGTACAAAGCTGATTATGCTGTTTTTGATACAGCGTTTGCACCTGCAATTGTGTCAGTGGCTGGCCAAATTCATTCTGAGTTTCTTTGTCTCTGTGGGTCTTGGCTGACAAACACACGCGCATTTACTGTGCGCTCATCAGCGCAGAGGAGCAGATTGGCAGCGAGGCTTTCACGTGGAGTTAAATGAGAGAGAGTGTTTATTGAAAGGGTTTTATGGTCCCTCTTAGGGACCGTGATGGGGGGGGGACTGTAGGGTTGGGAAAAAAAACATTGGCAGACTAAACCACACTGATACAAACATATTAAAGGGATGACGTATTTTTGAGATTCGCGACGACAACAATGGAGACAATGTCATCCCCTGCACGGGCACGTTGGATGACAGGCCTTTTTCTTTTTTGTGCATTCCTGTTGATGGCAGTGGCCAGCTTCTGCTCTCGCCGGAATTGACATCTTCGCTTACAGTCCAGGTGCTGCTTGACAACTGCCGCGAGGAAACTGTGTTTGAGAGACAGAACATGGGCTGAGAGACAGAACATGGGTTCACTGGCAGTCTGCAGCGATGGCATCCTTCACATTTTGCTCTCGCCTTACCACTTCTTCTCCGTCTTTCCCTTTTAGGCGCTTGGACTCACCTTCTTTCTTGATACCTGGCTGTTTTGATGATTGCATTCTTCCCACTCCTCACTTCTCCACACGTCTTCCTTACTCTTCTTCCCTCAGGCGCTTGGGCTCTTCCCCCTAGCGCTCGAGTCCGCCTTAGAAGGTTTCTCCTGTACCTGTATCTTGTTAGACGCCTTTGTCAAATGGGGCGCATCCCCTTTCCTTTTCTCCCCTCCCCTCTCCTGTCTTTCGTATTTTTAAAAGTTTTGCTATTCTTGCTGAGGTTAACACTCAATAGACAAACCCAAATCAAAAATAACTTTCTTCAGCTTCCTCCATCATCAGCCTCCCGCTCTCGCTTCTCTTTCTTGTCCTTCTCCCCTCCTCCTGTCCCTACCCGCGCTTCTTGTGTCACTTCACTCTCTTCATCCTCACCTTCATCAAGTCGTGTAGTGTTCTGTGTCATTTCCTTTCCTAGCTGACATCGCCTGTCACTATGTGTCTTTATGTAGGTCTCTCACCCCCCTTCCTTCTCCTTCCTTTCTCAGCTCTTTCCTTGATGTGTTGGTCGAGGAGTCAGTCTAGTTGTGGCTTCCACTCCCCCCACTTCCTTCGACTCTTAGGGATCCCGTCTGAGATCTGGGAGTCTTACAACTTAAATTACCTTTTGCACTCTTGATGAGGTTCTCTCTTTAATAACACTCTTACAAAATTCTCATCCTTCAGAAGGCTATGTCGAGGCAGGAAGAGGACCACGTGCCACGGTAGTGGTACAGTGCATGTAGGGATAATGCACCCCACATCCACAGTGACAAGGCAACAGGACATCATAACACTTTACGTGATGGCAGTCCACCCTCCTCTGCTTCCCATGGTGTCACCCACTGAATCTCAAAAAAACCCGTCTGTCTCATCATAAATCATGTGGTTTATCGAGGAATAGACACGAGAGACCAGAGCATACATCCCGCTTATTTGAGACCTGTGAACGTCCGTTCCTGTTCTGGAGACTCGCACTGTCCGAGAATCCAACCCTACTCCATGACGATTTTCAATGACTGAGACACTAAGAAACCTGTTGCGGTCAACAATCCTAAACTTTTGAAGGTAACAAGTATTTTTGGGATTCAATGGCTCTCATCATGCTTTAGCCGTTGCAGGTGCTGCGTCAAACATGGCACAAGATGCCATCAAGACTGTCAACCTGGATGACAATTGTAATGTACATCGCTTAAATGATACTGTCTTTCGTGTTGTTTAGGATGGATTACGGGTGCTCTGTGTTGTTGTTGGTTCTGTAATGCCAAGGGCTGTGGGACGTGTGTTGATGTTACAATGCTATTCCAAGAGTCGTCAATAAGTCGCCACTATCACAGATGGTGGCACTGTTGATACACACGCTGTCCGTATGGAGGCTGATGCTGATGCAGAAATTGCTGCTGATGTTGTCACCATGGTTGTAAATACTGCGCCTTTGGTTCAGGTGCCAACAGTATGGCATCCGCAGATGTGCGTCAAGGTCAGGATGTCGCAGTTGCGCGCGTTACCTGTCCCTCAACTCCAGGTGCCAACAGTAAGGCAACTGCTGTCAGCGGCTGATGGGTGTTTTGTTGTTGATGTTGCAGACAAAACTTGTGTTGTAACTTCCCAGTGATCAGACTCTGAAACCTTTGTTAGCGGATATCTTACCCTTCTTTGTTTTCATTTTTTCATGAAGTGTGTGTGAGGGAGAGAGAGAGAAAGAAAAAGAAGGAGAGAGAGAGAGACCTGCAACAGTAATTCTTTTTCCATTCATCGTTGGTGTGTGTGTGTGTGAGAGAGAGAGAGACAGAGTACATGTGTGTGTTTGAGAAAGAGTGTGTGTGTGTGTGAGAGTGAGAGAGCGAAAACTTGAAAAAAGGAAAGAGAGAGAGATGCAATAAAAAACGATCCTCTTTCCAGTCCCTCTTGTTGTGAGAGAGAGAGAGAGAGAGAGAGAGAGCATGAGAGAGAGACAGGGTGAAAAGGAAAGAGACGGAGAGACTTGCAACTGTAACAACAGTAAATGATCCTTATCCCATTCGTCGTCAGTGCGTGTGAACTTGATGATGAGAAAGAGAGTGAGTGTGAGAGAGAGCGAGAAAGAGAGAGAGAGAGAAACCTGCATTAGTGAATGATCCTCATCACATTGGTGCGTGTGTGTGTAAGAGAGAGAGACAAAGAGAGAGAGAGGTCGGGAAACTTTGAAGAAGGATAGAGAGAGACCTGTCACAGCAAATGATCTTCATCCCATTCGTTCTTCGCCCAGTGCGTGTGCAAGAGAGAGAAAATGAGTGAGAGAGAGAGAAAATCAGCAAAAAGAGACTCAGAGAGAGAGACCTGAGAGAGTAAATGATCCTCAACACGTTTGTTGTCACACTTGCACATGGATGCCTTGGTGCGATTGGAGAGACTCATCCATATTTAACATGACTCGGTCATGATTCATTCATATGTGACATGACTCATTCATATGTGCTTGTCATTGTCGCACGTGGGTGTCTTGCCAAAGTTGCGGCTAGAGAGAGTAAAAATGAAAAAATATTGATAAGGATCAATCCATGAATGTCGTATCCGACCATACTGATCACAGTCTATGATGAAATCTGGAGATTGTATCCATGGGATTCGAACCTGGGATTCTGAGGTGTCTGTTGTATAACTACCAACTACGACACTGTGGCTATACCAAGCGCTTGGTACCAAACATCTGAGGCAAAGTGGTAGAAGTACCAGCGGATGCTGCGGAATCTCGGGTTCGAATCCCGTAGGTAAAATCTCCAGATTTCATCACAATCTTGAGTCCTTGCGGACCAGTTGTGCAAGCGGTATGAGAGTATTAAGGTTTAGCCCAGGACTTGGAGTTCCAACCTAGGTACTCCACAAGTACGGACGTGCAAGATGGACAGGAAGTCATACCTGAGTGACCATCCTGAAGCGGTGGACAGGACTCAGATGACGAGAGGCCGACAACGGTGACGCATCACCATGAAAGTCGCTGGTGGGGGGAAGAACAAAAATGCTTCATGAAATGCACACAAAGACTCGTAGTTGGATTGACCGCAAGGGCAATATCAACTATGATGAAATCTGAAGATGTTACCCACGGGATTCGAACCCGGGATTCCGCAGCATCCGATGGTACTACTACCACTTTGTCACAGATGTTTGGTACCAAACGCTTGGTACCTAACATCCGTGGCAAACTTACGGAGAAGTACCATCAGATACTGCGGAATCCCGGGTTGAAATCCGAGGAGTAAAATCTTTAGACTGTATCAGTCTATGCGAAATAGTTTGACCAAAATGACTAATATCGGTAATATGTAGTTGTCAAGTTATATGTAGGCATCTTGTTGTGGTTAGAGAGAGTAAAGATGAGGAAAGTTCAACAAACTAGCGTCTCATCCAAAGATTTTTGTTACAAGTCTCATCCGAATATTTCATTACAAGCCGAATAGTAAGACCAATATCACATCTGAAAATTACACGTGTATCTGAATGTCACTCAACACAACATTATCTGTTGTATGAGGCCTTATATGACGTATAATATTTGAAAAGATTATCTGCTCATGTTATGTTGTCTAAAGCTTATCCAACATATATATGTTCCTTAAAGGACATATTTTTTAGATGACATATTCTGTTCAACGGCATATTTTGTTATACAACATATATGACTTATACGACATATATGTTCAAAAAAATACATATGTTTATCAAAAACATATATATGTTATTGAATTTTATAAGACATGTATAAATAATGTATCCTTGAACAAGATATATGTGATCCCTACGTAACATATTCATGAATGCTTCCCCATCCATCATGCTATTCATGGCGCTCTCAGCGGACCAATCAGTAGTGTAATGGGCATTGGAATTTCAAGTAGTATTGTTTCTTCAAAAAAATTCAATTGTACTACCTCGACTCTGTTCTTGGAGCAAGATAATGTGTTTTACATACTGTGTACACGTGTTTCAATGGTGTCGCTCTTGTGCAACACTCAGAGTCACTCTGACACCTAGGGTGATTTGTATGTTTGAGTGTGTGTGTGTGTGTGTGGTGAATGAGATCACAACTCCTTGTCTTGCAAACAATTCCACTGCGCGCTCCCTCGACTCGGGCCTCACTGTTCGAATGTAAATCGACGCAAACTGAAACAAGCCTTGTCTTCGTGGGCTGCCTCGTAGGTCGTGTTGAAGCGTGTGTATGCATTGGGTCCCCAAGCACGGTGCTGCTGCGAGAGCTAGTGTTCGGGTCCGCCCTGTGTTGGGTACAAGGTGTGGTGTGTCAGTTGGAATGGTGCCAACTTCTTTCAAATTACAGAGGACGCGTGACAGTGCCAACCAGTCAGGCCCGCAGGCTTCATCCATCTCAGTATGGCAAATCAGCGCACCACACAGGATGAGATCCTCCACTCCAGCACGCTTGCACACGCGCCCCAGCACAGAATGCAACACCATATTCTGCTTCACGCACAAGCAGCATTTCACCACGGCGCATCAGCGCACGGTACGGGAACAGCAAACATTGCAACATAACAGCCCAGGTTGCCACCAATGCACGTCAGGTCCCACTATGCTTGCACCTGTTCCATGATTGCGTCCAGGCAATGGCACTGAATGAGATTGCTTTTATTATTGCTCATAAAGAAATAATGAAGCAGTTTTGTTTGGAACTCTCAAGGTGCAGTGGACGTGTTGCTGTCGCTGTCCCTTGTCATGATGCTGCTCCTCCTCCACCATCTGGACTCGGAGCATGACAGGTCTTCCTTGTGTCTTGCTTGGTGCATTGGGACTTGTCCGTGAGGTTGTACATGTGCAGGGAGTTGCTATCACCTTGTGTTATGACACTGTTCCTTTGTGACTTGGCATTCGCCTGACCCTGTCACCCCTGGCCCCAGAGCATGTCTTGAGGCTCATGCCAAACTCATCATAAATGATTGAAAACAGCCCTCACGAGCGCATGGACACAAGAGGCAGTTCGCACACAGAAGGTGTTACAAGGGCTGTTCATACAGTTTTGTGCCTGCATCAGGGGCCAATGTTGCACGCAAACATAAACATTGCTTGTAGGCCTTGTGTGTCACAATAGTGTCGCTTAAGCATTTGATTATGTTTGCTATGACCTTACACGTGTCATTGTTTTGAAGAGTCACACAAGAGACAAGAGAATGTGTGGCCATGGTGCTGTGGCTTCGTGGGCAGTCATGGCAACAGTCTTTGTATTTGGGCTGTGTGGGAATTCAGAGGCTGTCGTGGCCTCAGTTCAGAGTCACCACCACCAGCGCAGCCACATTGCGCATGGTGGTTGTCATACAGGGCAGTACCAGAGGCCTGCCAGAGCGTCTGAGCTGGTGGGGCAGATGTGAAAAGGCTCTGGGATCAAGTATGTGGTGCATACATTGCTGAGTGGCCTACAGCGAGGCCGTGCAGTTGTCAAACAGGCTGTTGTTGACTGGGCCAAGCCACAGTCCACTCTGCTGCTGGTGCTGGCATGCATTGAGGACACTGGCACAGGTGCTGAGAACACGTGGCAGGAGCCTCGGACCAGGACATTCCAGACTTCTCACTGGCAGAGAGTGATTGGGTTCATGCGGTGTCACAGCACAAACATGATGACAGGTGAGGACACACTTGGTCCTCACAGTGGGCTGCCCTGCCCACTCGCAGCTGTTGAAGAGTCTGCCATATAGAATCTTGTGGCATGAGACGGACAGCGTTGCAAAGCAGGAGCTCGAACAGCATCTAGCAGGGGGCGCTGACAAATTTGGCAACGCGCTGCCCCACTACACCTGACAACCAGATGATCCAGCAATAGCACTCAGGTTCTCTCTTTCACGCACACACACTCTCTCTCTTACAAACACTGATGACACACGCTGACACCCTCTCTCCCAAGCACACTCGAACACTTTCTGTCTTGTATCATCTTACACACACTCTGTCCCACACAAACACATGTATATACACACAAACACTTTTACACACACACACATACACACACACACGCACACACGCACTCTCATTGATAGACACACACACGCACCCTCACCTTTACACACACAACAACACGCACACCCTCACACACACACTCACACACATACACACACACTATCTCCCTCACGCACACGACGCGCTCGCTGGTGTGTCTTTGTTTGCGTGTATGTGGATGTTGTCATGCATGTGTGCGGATTTGTGTGCGTGTGTATGCATGCGTGTGGGCGTGTGACTGGGAATTCACCTATCGTGTCTTGCCCTGACTGGGAATTCACCTATCGTGTCTTGCGAGAAGCCTCAGAGTGTTCAGGTGCGAGAGACGGGGGTATTTATAAGTGAGTACAAATGAAGAGATTATAAGTGAGTACAAATGAAGAGATTGTTTGTTGTCAACTCCAGACACCTTGTTTTAGCAAGAATAAAAACATCTTAAAAATCATACAAAATACTCGAAAATGCTGTCTCCAACACGCTACTAATGTCAGGTTTTCAGATTTTCTCGGTTGACGCTCCGCACAATTTCTTTCCTTGCACCCAATCAAGAAGAATGGCCTATCATTCCCAGATTTTTGCCAGAAAATCTGGTTGGTGTATGTTACAACACAATCTGACAAACATATGTATGTTCATGACATTTACCTTCTCGCAACATAAAGTGATCAATTTGAGCTGCTTAAGTATCTGGCGGACATAACCATGTTGTGTAAGGGTGTAATATGTTCCTGTGAGACATAATCATCATTTTCCCCATGTCATATGTCAATAAAGGCCCATCCAACACATATATGTTCTTAGAGGACATATTTTTTTGACACCATGTAGGCACAGGATGAATGTACAGGGGTCGCGGGAGGGTTGGCTGGAGACACACTGAGAAAAGAACATAAGGCTCAGAATCGGGGACAGGGGGTCACGAAAGACTAATATGTTGAGACTATGATGGCATTCATGGAGAAGGAGGACGTCTTTGACAAACAGCATGCCAAATGATTTGACATAGCAGCAAACGTGCACCTGGAAGATGGGTTGAAACAGGTGAACTGTCTAAAACAAGTACGTCTACCAACAGGAGAAGCTCGAAAATATCTGACATCTGGCCTATCATTGATGTGTTTCTCTTGAATTACGCAGTCAGTGTCGACTCGGACGAGGCTCGTGTATTGTTATGGGACCCATAACAATACTCAGGGCGTGTGGTCTTGCAAATTACCTCTTGACAGTCTCCCGCTGCAGCAGTTGGCATTGTCGCCTGCACTCATGTCCTGTTTGATCAAACAACGTCGCTGATAGTTTCCGACCTCTGTTGCAGGAGAAAAAGAACAAACAAATCGACATGTGTTGTCTGACATGAATTAGGATGATATCTTTTTGAGCAAAGAATTGGCTCACACTGGCATGTCTTGTCTCGCTGAGTGGGCTGAGGTGAGATGAGGACCGCCTCCCACGCCGATTTGCCAGGTTGTCATGACTGAGGGTTGACTGTGACACTCAGTCTCTCTGTGATGACGCAGTTGAAAAATGATCATGATACCCAACCATAGAACTTCTATGATCCCATCGTGACACTGTGAAATTGGATACCGTGTCGGGTGATGACATTGGGACAGGCGTACTACAGACAAAAAAAAATCATGTGTATGTTGTGGGATTTTTGGAACAACACATACCAGGGGCTACAATAACATATATATGTTTTTGTGTCACATCAAATTGATATATTGCCAACATATATATGTTACTTGAAAATAGTGTAACATATGTTAAATGTGCCCCCAACATATATATGTTGTTTAAAAAATTAAACGACATATAATCAAAATGAGTTGACATAGATATGTCGTTTAACAAAAATGTTTGTCGTAAACGACATTTATATGTCGTTGAATTTTTGAAAAAAATTGTAGGTCGTATAAGAAAAATTAAATGTCGTTTAAGCTTTTTCAATATTACTATATGTCGTTTGATATCAAGTGACATATGAATACACGTGTAATTTGCAGATGTTAATATTATTCATTAATATTATTGATATTTTTATCACAAGGCTTGTCGTGCGGTTACTGGAGAGAGTAAAGATAAACATAGATCAATACACGAATTTCTCATCAGGGCACATTCATTGTCACGAGACACTAAGGGGTACGAGTTATGGGAAGTCACGGGACGACTTGTATTGTAAGGGAAACCTTACGAGTTTCTGTGGAATGTAAAGTGACGAGTTTCCACAGTAAACATCAGTTTTCATTTGCG
>Ga0105054_10010741_pt1 | contig 11579 bp, 14 predicted proteins | sample BON02_FD_78091 | JGI IMG/M metagenome (GOLD analysis project Ga0105054, IMG submission 78091) | Freshwater microbial communities from Lake Bonney liftoff mats and glacier meltwater in Antarctica - BON-02 (megahit assembly) | ecosystem: Environmental > Aquatic > Freshwater > Ice > Glacier... | reverse complement strand
CCAGAGTTGATAGCCGCCGGGCGAAACCCGCTGCCAAAAGGCGATGATGCACAAACCCTGCGCGCGCTGGCTGCGATGGGGTTAAGCGCCTTGGCAGCGGCAAGGACCAACCGCTACGCCGTGCCGAAAGCGGCACGCCCAGCCCTGCTAGCCGGATGGCGCGCCAATGGCCCGTTACGCGCGGCCCACAACAAGCCCGAACCGTTGTTGCGCGAAACGTGGAGTGGGTCGGAATTTGGTCGCCGAAGTGGTCTGATTATGCGAACGGTCACAGGGCGGTGGTAGTCGTATCACTCTTTGGCCTACGCTGACTAATCACAAGCCATAACAACGCACTAAAGGCCAATAGCAGGAACGGGATCATCGCGATGTTCACCGCATCCCAACCTTCAACCGGCGATCCGCCCGAGCAGTTCATGAGCCCGCCAGAGGCGAGCGAAGCGAGGGTGACCATGCCGAAGACCGCAAAGTCATTCATGCCTTGTAAGCGACCCCGTTCAGCCGGGCTATGGGCGGCGGCCAGCATGGCCGTTGCGCCTATAAAGCCAAAGTTCCAACCCAGCCCCAATAGAACAAGCGCAATGTAGAAATTCATCAGTTCAACCCCAGCTAGGGCCACGATTCCGGCAGCCATAAGAATGGCGAGCCCGGTCGCGATAATCTTTTCGACGCCAAACCGCGAAATTAAATGGCCGGTGAAGAAGGATGGCGCGAACATGGCCAGCACATGGCCCATAACTACATCGGCGGAATCAGCATTGGTAAAGCCGCAGCCAACCACGGCCAGCGGGGTTGATGTCATCACCAAATTCATGAGCGCATAGGACACCATGGCGCAGATCATAGCCACGGCTATGCGGGGGCTGCGCAGCAATTGTTTGCGGTTGCGGCCACCGTCCACGCCCGGTTCGGCCCGTGGTGGTTTGGGAATGTTCAGTGCAAAGAACAACAACAGCCCAACAAGGTTCAACACAATCACCACCGCATAGGCCCCTGCAAAGGGTATATTCGCCAGCGCATCGCCACTGACTTTGGCCAATTGTGGGCCAAGAATACCTGAAACTAAGCCCCCCGCCATGACCCATGAAATTGCCTTGGGGCGAAATGAATCAGACGCCGTATCGGTTGCCGCAAAGCGGTAAAACCCCTGCGCCGACATATAGATGCCTGTCAGGAACGAACCGCAAAGAAATAACGCGAACGAGCCGTAAAACAACCCGACCACGCAAATCGCTGCCCCCGTCGCACCGCTGAGCGCGCCAACAATAAACCCAGCCCGCCGCCCATAGTTTTGCATGAAACCCGACATGATCGGCGCGCTGAGCATTGAGGCCAGAACTGTCATGGTAATAGGCAATGTGGCGAAGCATTTGTTTTCGGCCAACATTTGTCCGGCCAAGCCACCAAACAAAAAATGAATGGGCATTTGCGCGCCAAGGATTGCCTGACAGGCGACTAAAACCGCGACATTGCGCCGTGCAAGACGGTCTGAATCATAGGGGCGTGCATTTTCCATGTTTACTTTGTAAAACCTCGGTAGGCGAGCGCAATGCAAATCGGAGCCAATGTGAGTATCAGACGCATTAAAACTGAGGCTGACCTTGCTGAAGGTGCAGCATGGCTGGCCAAGGTTGAGCCCCGGTTTGCCGCTATATTGAAGCTGACCGGCCCTTTGCCGCTGCGCCTGCGTGACGGCGGGTTTACCGCGCTGTTACGGGCTATTGTTAGCCAACAAATCTCGGTTGCGGCGGCGGCAGGTGTTTGGGCGAAAATGGAAGCGGCGCGGGCCACGGATATTACCACCGTGGCCGCGATGGATGTCGAATCATTGCGCGCTTGTGGCTTATCGCGCCAAAAGGCCGCCTATGCTTTGGCACTTGCCCAAGCGGGGGTAGATTTTGACGCATTGGCCAGCCAACCAACCGATGCGGTGATTGCGACGCTGGTGCGCATAAAGGGCATTGGCGTTTGGACGGCAGAAATTTATACCAAGTTTAGCCTCGGCCATGCCGATGTCATGGCGGCGGGCGATTTGGCACTTCAAGAAGCGGCGCGGATGATGTTTGAACTTGATGCGCGGCCCAGTGAAAAATTGCTGCGCCAAATGGCAGAACCTTGGTCACCTTGGCGCTCGGTTGCGGCGCGGGCTTTGTGGTCGTATTACCATGTTATGAAAGACAGAGAAGGGATTGGGGCATGATTATAAGCGGGCCAAAACAAGCTGCAAAATCGGGCAAGGCGACAAGCCAAGTGATATTTCTGCACGGCTATGGGGCTGACGGAAAAGACCTGATTGGGATTGGCGCACAATTGGCTGAATACCTGCCCGATACGCGGTTTTCAGCGCCAAATGCGCCGGAGCACTGTGTCAATAATCCTATGGGTTTTCAATGGTTTCCGATCCCGTGGCTGGATGGGTCAACTGAGATAGCTGCCCGTGCAGCCCAAACCCGCGCTGCCGTGGTTTTAAACGCTTTTTTGGATGCGGAAATGGCCGATATCGGCCCGGAGCGAACGATCATTATTGGGTTTTCACAAGGCACGATGATGGCGCTAGATGTTTTGCCGCGCCGCGCCAAGCCGGTTGCTGCCCTCGTTGGTTTTTCGGGGCGGTTGTTACAGCCAGAAACACTGGCGGCCAATACTGTTTCGCGGCCACCCATTTTATTGGTGCATGGCGATGAAGACCAGATGGTGCCCCTTACAAGCCTGGCTGAAGCCGCTGATGCGTTGGTTGCGGCAGAATTTGAAGTGTTCACCCATATTTCCAAAGGCATTGGCCACGGGATTGCGCCCGATGGGCTGGGCTTGGCCTTGCAATTTATCGCCCAAAAACTAGGCGTCAAACTGCCGCGTTAACACCAATTTTACGACAGTATCTTGGGGCTTGCCTGTTTCCACGGGCCATATATAGTTATGTCAGCGGGCTTGACCCGTTGGCTGCGGCTGGCAACCGCCAAGTATGAGGTTGCGCGATGCAAGAGGCGCATATTGCCAATTTTGTCCGGCAGGGGCCGGGCCTTCACCACCACCCGGCGCTGGTGCTGAATGCTGATTTTCGCCCATTATCCTACCTGCCGCTCTCACTTTGGCCGTGGCAGGAGGCAATTAAAGCCGTGTATTTAGACCGCGTGGACGTGATCGCGGAATATGATGATTATGTGCATTCACCCAGCACATCGCTACGACTGCCTTCGGTTGTGGTGCTGCGTGACTACGTAAAACCGGCACGGGTTGCGGCGTTTACGCGGTTTAACCTGTTTTTGCGTGACGAATTTACCTGCCAGTATTGCGGCGCCAAGGGCGAGATGACCTTTGACCATGTGCTGCCGCGTGCCCGTGGTGGCAAAACAACTTGGCTCAATGTTGTGGCGGCCTGTGGGCCATGTAACCTGCATAAGGGCTCAAAAACCATTTCGCGGGCGGGCATGCATTTGCGCCGCCAACCGCGTCGGCCCGATCCGGAAGAGCTTAAGAATACCGGGCGGAAATTTCCGCCCAACCACCTGCATCAAAGCTGGATGGACTATTTATATTGGGATGCAGAACTGGACGCTTAGCGCTGGTTCCATTGCATAAAGCTGCGCAGCCATACCAGCGTGAGCGCGGCGGAAATGATAGCATTCCACCCTGCCATTGACAGGCCAAGAAGGCTCCAGACGATATCGTCACAGCGCACAATGGGCGTTGCTTCAATTTGCGCAAGCAGTTCTTCGACCGTTAAACTACCAATTGGACTAGACGTGCAGGAATTTGGGCCCGCGAAAATCCCCCATTCAACCCCCGCATGATAAGCACCAATTGCTGCGCCAATGGCCACAACCAAACCGCCGATCAGGGCAATAATGCGTAAGGGTAAAACGGCAATAAGCAGGCCAAGTGCAATGGCTATACCATGCGGCCAGCGTTGCCAGATACACATTTCGCACGGGGCCAGCCCACCCAAATATTGAAAACCGAGCGCGCCACCAAGTAGGGCAACGGAACCAAGTGCGGCGATAAGCGCCGTTTTTTGTGCGCGTGTCATAATAATTTCACCGCCAAAAATCCTCCGATTAACGCGATAACGGCCAAGGTAAATACAAGGCCGAGCCGCCGTTCAATGAAGTCTTTAACGGGCGTGCCGTATTTCCACAACAGCGCGGCAACAATAAAAAAGCGCAAGGCGCGGGCGATGATGCTGGCAACCATAAACACGCCAAAGCTAAGGCCCGTTGCCCCCGACAATATGGTGATAACCTTGTAGGGGAAGGGCGTTATGCCTGCGAATAATACCGCCCAAGCGCCATAATCATTATAGGCGGTGCGGAATGTATCAAACTTCACCTCCATACCATAAAACGCCAATACAGGTTGGCCCAAGCTGTCAAATAACAGCGCGCCAATGGCATAGCCAACCGCGCCACCTGCCACCGATGCCAGCGTACAAATGAGCGCGATTCGAAACGCTTGGTGAGGCCGAGCCAAAATAATCGGGATCAGCAGCACATCGGGTGGAATGGGAAAGATCGAGCTTTCGATAAATGCAATCAGCGCCAAAATCGGCACTGCATGGCGATGCCCGGCAAGCGAAAGCGTTTTATTGTATAATGCACGTAACATGGGCGCATGTTGCAGGGCGGGCAGGCCGGGTCAAGCATGATTGCAATACCCCATCGGGCAGGGTTATCTAGGCGCAAGCGGAGGATGACGCATGAAATGGCAAGGACGACGCACGTCGCGCAATATTGAAGACCGTCGTGGCGGGCCAAGTGGGCGGCGCGTTGGTCGCTCAGGGGCCGCGCAGGGCATTGGTGGCATTGGGCTGATTGCCGTGCTGGCCATAGGCTATTTTTTGGGTGTTGATGTTTCACCCTTACTGGATGGCAGCACCACCGGCGGCACTCAGGTTGAACGCAACGCGCCTATGTCGCAGGCCGAGCAAGAGGCAGGCCAATTTGTGGCCGTTGTTTTGGCTGATACCGAGGAAATTTGGACACAAGTTTTGCGTGAACAAGCCAATACCACTTACCGCGCACCGCAATTGGTGCTGTTCAGCGGTTCAACGAGCAGCGCCTGTGGTGGGGCAGACGGGGCCAGCGGCCCGTTTTATTGCCCACCCGACCGCAAAGCCTATTTGGATACCGAATTCTTTAATGTGCTGCGCAATCGGTTAGGCGCAGGTGGCGATTTTGCTGCTGCCTATGTTGTGGCCCATGAGGTTGCTCATCATGTGCAAAATGATCTTGGTATTTTGCCGCGCGCCAACCAAATGCGTGCCGGGGCAAGTGAGGCCGAGTCTAACCGTATTTCGGTGCAAATCGAATTGCAGGCAGATTGTTTCTCCGGCGTTTGGGCGCATTACGCCGAAGCCCGGCTTGGTGTAATTGAGCGGGGCGATTTGGCCGAAGCCCTAAATGCCGCCCGCCAAATTGGTGATGATACATTGCAGCGCAATGCCGGTCGTCACCCCAATCCCCATACCTTTACCCACGGCACATCTGACCAACGAGAACGCTGGTTCAAGCGCGGATACGATTCCGGCCAGATGAACCAATGTGACACTTTTAACGCATCGAGGCTTTGATGAATACTCCACAGCAAAAACGGCCGAATACTGAACGGCCTGATTCCGTGCCGCCAGAAATTCGGAATTTGCAGCAAATTATGAAGGCAGGCCAGTTTGAAAAGGCCGAACCTTTGGCGCGTGCGGCGGCCAAGGCCTATCCGCGCGTCGGTATTGTGCAAATGATGCTTGGGGTGTCACTTGCTGAACAGGGCAAGTCGGATGAGGCGATTAAACAATTCGAGAAAGTCACACGCCTTGAGCCGAAGAACGCCGATGCTTGGCGTAATATTGGGATGATTGAGCATCGAAACGGCAACGAGCAGGCCGCAGAAATGGCCTTAAAAAAGGCTATTCAAGCCAAGCCAGAATTTGGTGAGGCCTATACGACACTTGGATCAATTTATGATGAGACAGGCCAATTGGATTTGGCGCTTAAAGCCTTTTACAAAGCGGTTGAGCTTTTACCAAAAACGCCCGGTGCCTATAATAACCTGCTGGTTCAACTTGAGGTTACCAATGACAGCGCAGGGCTTGCGGATGTATTAGAACGCGCGCAGAAAAATATGCCTGGCAGTGCTATTGTGGGCCTTTTTGAAGGCGTCTTGGCACAGCGCAACGGCGACCTTGCACTGGCGCGCGAGAAAATGGAACAGGTGAGGTTTGATCTTCCACCTTTCCAAAATCACGCGATTGAAGTGAGCCGCACTGCGCATCTGGGTCGAATTTGTGACAAGTTAGGTGATTATGTTGCTGCCTATAATTACTTTGTAAAATGTAAATCCTTACTGGCGCAACGTGCCATAGAGAAGAAGTTAGACAATACTGAATATATGAAATCGGTCAGCCGAACGCTTGGCTATCTGGAGAGCAGACAATTTGATAATTGGGTGCCATTTGACTTGCCTGATGATGTAGCACCAGTGTTCCTGATTGGCTTCCCACGCTCAGGCACGACCTTGCTCGACACAATCTTGCGCAGTCATCCCGATATCGAAGTCGTAGAAGAAGGGCCCGCGATGAGCACGCTTTTGCGCGAAATGGTAACGATTAATCCGGATCGTGACGCGGGGCTAGCCGCCATGACCGCCAAACAGGCTGCAAAGCTGCGCAAAACCTACCTCAATGTTTTGTATTCTGGAGTGAAGGGTTCGGGGAAGTTAGTTATAGATAAATTGCCGTTAAACATATTGCATGTCGTGGCAATTTGTCGGGTGTTTCCGAACGCTCGATTTATTTTGGCGCTCCGGCATCCAGCAGATTCGGTTTTGTCAAATTTCATGCAAGCTTTCGGCCAGAATCAGGCCATGGCGGTCATGAATAAACTATCCACAGCCGCGCAGTTTTATGATTTGTCTATGCGGATTTGGGTCGCATCATTGCCACTGGTTGGTGATCGGTTTGTTGAAAGCCGCTATGAAGACCTTGTTGATGACATGCAAAAAACCCTGAGACCTGTGCTAAAACTGCTGGGTTTGGAATGGGATGATAACATGGAAAATTATCGTCAAACGGCGATGGATCGTGGGCGTATTCGCACGCCGAGCTACAATCAGGTTGTAAAACCACTGTATAAAGATTCCCAGCAACGCTGGCGGCATTATGCCAAGCCCATGGCATCCGTACTGCCATTATTGGAGCCATGGGCAGAACGTTTTGGATATGGCTCGCTAGGTGATTGACGTCGCCCCAAGCTCCAGCTAAATGGGGCTTGCGTTGCCCGAGTGGCGGAATGGTAGACGCAGCGGATTCAAAATCCGCCGCCTTAACGGGTGTGCCGGTTCGAGTCCGGCCTCGGGTACCAAATTACTATCTATACAAGACAAAAGACATCCAGAAAGCCCTGTTTTATAAGGGTTTTCTCGATGGAGTTTGTCCAGTGCGGTTCAGTCCGATCCTATAGAATGCGCTACGTTTGGGGCATTATTGGGGGCATTTCCAAAGACCTTTGTTTTGGATGCCCCCACATGCCCTTGAATGATTCGCAGCTGCGCAACCTCAAACCAAAGACCAAGCCCTATAAGGTTTCGGATTTTGAAGGCCTGTATGTGACAATTACACCAGGTGGCTCGAAGCTTTGGTATTTAAAATACCGCATTGATCGCCGCGAGAAACGCTTGTCGTTTGGACCGTAAGGCCACGCGCGACGCCATCCAGCGCATCGGCTATTTTGGCCCGGCCACAGCGCCACACCACCGCGATCTGATCCAATCCATGTTCGACACCGCGATGGGCCCGCTGCGGCAGGACACCCCGTTCGATTTCGGCACCAGTCGTCTTCTGGAACGCCTGCGTGACATGGGCCTTGCCATCGGCAATGACCGCGAGCTTGCCCATGTGCCCCCCACTGCCACGCTATTTTTGCACCGCAAGATCGGCGGCATGTATCTCATGGCCGCCGAACTGTGGATGCGGATCGCCTTGCGCCCGATGGTCGAGGCCAATTGCCGCGACACGCCCCCGCAACGTTGAAATCTTGGCGGTGCGCATTACCTCTCACGCAGACAATCATGCGATGGACCTGATGACAGACTGGACCCCTACCCGCGCCGAGGGTGCGAAAATCATGGCGACCTTTACGCCGCGCATGGGGCGGCGCTATGCCAAAGGGCGCAACACAGATTATGGGCCGGGCGCGCACAAGGCGGTGTCGGTGCTGTCACCTTACGTTCGGCGCAGGCTGGTGACGGAACAGGAACTGGTTGCCACGGCGCTTGCTGCCCACGGGTCCGAGGATGCCGAGAAGTTCGTTCAGGAAGTGATCTGGCGCGGCTATTTCAAAGGCTGGCTGGAACGCCGCCCACAGGTCTGGGCCAGCTATCGCACCGGGCTGGATGCCGACCTCGCCGGCCTTGGCCGTGACCGACGCCTGCGCCGAGATGTGGAGCGCGCGACGGGCGGTCAAACCGGGTTGGCGTGTTTCGACGCATGGGCCACCGAACTGGTGGACACAGGGTATTTGCACAACCACGCGCGGATGTGGTTTGCGTCAATCTGGATCTTCACGCTGGGCCTGCCGTGGCGCTTGGGCGCGGATTTCTTTTACCGGCATCTGCTGGACGGGGATGCCGCGTCAAACACGCTGGGCTGGCGTTGGGTGGCAGGTCTGCACACGCGCGGCAAACCCTATCCGGCAGACGCGCAGAACATCGCCACGTTTACCGCAGGGCGCTTTGCCCCCCGCCCCGGCGATCTGGCCGAGGTGACGCAAGGGCTGGAGGCGACGGAACCAGATGGCTTGCCATCCGTGTTGCCCCTGCGGATTGTGACAGCACCCCGGTCAGGTGTGCCCACCGCCCTCATGATCACGGATGAAGATTGCCGGGTCGAAGATTTCGGCCTTGCAGATTTTGATATCCGCACCGTCGCCACACTGTCGGCCAGCCATCTGCGCTCCCCCCTGCCGGTGGCAGACATGGTGGTGCGGTTTGAAGCGGATGCTTTGGCCGATGCAGCCTTGCGGGTGGGGGCCAGCCCGGTCCTTTTGTCCGCGGCCGACCCCGCTGCTTTGGCCAAATGGGCCGCAGGTGCAGGGGCGACGCAGATCGCCACGCCCTACATCACGCGCGGCCCTCTGCGCGACTGGCTGGATGACGCCGCCCCGTCCCTCGCGGCGCAAGGTATCAGCTTTTGCGAATGGCGGCGTGACTGGGACAGTGCGATATGGCCCCACGCCACCGCTGGGTTCTTTAACGTGAAGCAGCAGATCCCACGTATCCTTGAACAGGTGCTCTCCGCATGACTCCCGTTGTCATCATCGGTGCAGGCATGGCGGGGCTGGCTTGTGCACGCCGGTTGGCCGGTGCGGGGCTCACGCCCATTCTGCTGGACAAGGGGCGCGGCATTGGCGGGCGCGTCGCTACACGGCGTGCAGGCCACCTGCAGTTTGACCACGGCGCGCAATACATGAACGCGCATGGTGCGGATTTCGCTGCCGTGCTGCGCGCGCTCGGAGAGACGGATGCGCTGGCAGGTTGGCAGGATGGCACGGGTCGCACGCACAATGTGGGCGTGCCGGGCATGTCAGCCATTCCCAAGGCGCTTGGGGCCGGATTGGACATCCGGCAAAATGCGCAGGTGGCGCGCATTGTGCAGGACCGCGATGGCTGGGTGCTCCATCTGGACAATGCCAGTTTGCGCGCCGCGCGTGTGGTGGTCACGGTGCCCGCGCCTCAGGTCGCGGGGCTATTGGGCGCAGATCACCCTCTTGTCGCGGCACTTGACCCGGTACGGCTCGCGCCCTGCCTGACGCTGATGGCTGCCGTTGCGGCGCCCGCGCCATTCATCACCCGGCAAGACGCCGATGATCCCCTCGCATGGATCGCGCAGGACAGCGCCAAGCCAGGCCGCCCACAGGGAATGGCGGCACTTTGGGTGGCACAGGCGGGCGCGGCGTTCAGCCAATCCCATCTAGAAGACAGCCCCACCGCCATCGCGGCCCGGATGCTGCCGTTTCTGTGCGATCGGCTGGGCGTGGCATCTGACACAGTGACCCATGCCGCAGCCCACCGCTGGCGCTATGCCCGTGTGACACAGGCGCTGGGCCAGCCGTTCCTGTGCAGCCCCGATGCCACGCTGTACTTGGGTGGCGACTGGTGCATCGGCGCACGGGTCGAGGCCGCATGGAACAGCGGCTATGCCATCGCCGACGACCTTCTGGCGCGGGAATGACCATGTTTACCGACCCCCGTATTGCCCGGCTGACCACCCTGATCCGCGCCGCGCTTTGCCCTGCCCCTGGGGCGGGGCGCATCGCACTCGCTCTGGCGCTGGGTGCGCTGTGCCATGCACTGTTTGCGGCGGGTGTGCTGGCGATGATCGTAGCGATGTTCTTTGGCCTGAGCGAAAGCCTTGGTTTCGTGCCGTGGCCGTGGGCGATGCTGGCCAATGCAGCGCTGATCGTGCAGTTCCCGCTGGCGCATTCGCTGTTGCTGACCGGACCCGGCGGGCGGTTTCTGGCGCGCCTGATCCCCGGCCCGCATGGGGCCACACTGGCCACGACCACCTATGCCATCATCGCCTCGGCCCAGCTTCTGGCGCTGTTTGCGTTGTGGACACCGTCGGGCATTATCTGGTGGCGGGCGGAAGGCGCGGTCTTCTGGGCGGTGACGGCCGCCTATGCCGCCAGTTGGCTGATCCTGCTCAAGGCCAGCTTTGATGCGGGGGCCGAGGTGCAATCGGGTGCGCTTGGCTGGATGTCGCTTTTGGCGCGCATCCGGCCAGTGTTTCCCGACATGCCGACCCAAGGGCTGTTCCGCCTGATCCGCCAGCCGATCTATGTGGCCTTTGCCCTGACACTGTGGACGCCCCCCGTCTGGACGCCGGACCAGTTGGTGCTGGCTATCTCTTTTACCGCCTATTGCCTGCTGGCCCCACGGCTGAAGGAACACCGCTTTGCCACCCGCTATGGCGCGCGATTTGACCGCTATCGCGCCACAATACCCTATGCGCTGCCCCGCATGACGTCTGCGAAGGACCAACCCGATGCGCAATGATCTGACGATCTATGACAAGGTGGCAGATCGCTGGTGGTCAGATGACATCCGCTGGGTGCGGACGTTGAAAAACCTTGTTCCAGGGCGGCTTAAATGGTTCGACCGACACATCGACTGGCACGGCCGCGATGTGCTCGACCTCGGCTGCGCCGGGGGCTTCATGGCCGAGGCAATGGCGGTGCGCGGCGCGCATGTCACCGGGATCGATCCCGCTTCTGATGCTATCGACGCCGCCCGTGCCCATGCCCGCGCGGGCAAACTGCGCATCGGCTATGATGTGGGCGTGGGCGAGGCCCTGCCCTACGGCGATGCCAGTTTCGACGCCGTAGTTTGCGTTGATGTGCTGGAACATGTGGCCGACCTGCACTGCGTGCTGGCCGAGGTGGCCCGCACCCTGCGCCCCGGCGGGCTGTTTATGTTCGATACCATTAACCGCAATCCACTGGCCCGCCTTGCCACCATCACCATCGCTGAAGACGTGCTGCGCCTGTTGCCACGCGGCACCCATGACCCGGCCATGTTCATCAAACCGCACGAAT
>Ga0105054_10010740_pt1 | contig 11579 bp, 10 predicted proteins | sample BON02_FD_78091 | JGI IMG/M metagenome (GOLD analysis project Ga0105054, IMG submission 78091) | Freshwater microbial communities from Lake Bonney liftoff mats and glacier meltwater in Antarctica - BON-02 (megahit assembly) | ecosystem: Environmental > Aquatic > Freshwater > Ice > Glacier... | reverse complement strand
GTGTGTGTGTGTGTGTGTGTGTGTGTGTGTGTGTGTGTGTGTGTGTGTGTGTGTGTGTGCGTGTGTGCTCGTGTATATGCATACGTGAGAATGTATTTGTGTGAGTGTGTGCATATGTCTGCGTATATGTCTGCGTATGTGTGTGTGTCTGTTTGTATGTGCGTGTATGTGCGTGTATGTGCGTGTGCGTTCGTGTGTGTTTGACTTTGTGTGTTCATGTATGAAGGGTTGCTAATGTGGCTTTGAATTTTTACCTTTGTTTATTATCTGCCTTCCAGAAACAGAAATATTCAACTTCCCATTTGCTACAGCCAGCACGTCCTGAACAAGCTCAACTAGTCGGTCTGTCTCGCAAGACAACACAAAAAGACAATTTTTCGATAGTGAATATGATGCAGAGCCAAGTTTTCTCTATGGAAGGCCCCGAGTACTGTCGTTTCGAGCTTTTTAGGATGTACAATCTCGACCAATGTGTTTGCGTGAAATACTCAACGGCTGAGAACAGAGGAACGGCAATTGCGGGCCATCACTATACACCCACCAGAGGGACTGCTGTCTTCGAAAAAGGCTCCAATTTGACGCACTTTGATGTTTCTCTTCATGATGACGAAGGCTGGGAGGTCTGTCAACTATTGTTTCTGTCTTTTGCTCTTGGGATTTTGTTACTCGATGTTTGGCGCGCGAGGCGGGGCCGAGCTCTAGCACGGCCCAGACGCGTGACCCGTGATTAGCTCCGATGTAAGACGATTTATGCACGCCGACAAGACTTTCAAGTGTGCTCACAGGATTTAAGAGTGTGCCCGACAAGATTTTTCATCTGTTCCCAGTTGCCGACAAAATCTGTTGTGCCAACATTCGGTTTGGACTGTCAACATATGTTATTTATGTTTGTGCATGCTGAGCAGCCAATCCGCACGATTGTGGCATCACTAGACGAGATTACAAATGGCGCTGCTGCCTTTGGTGCAAGCTTGGAAACTACATGCGTCTGTGTGGACGATGATATTTATCCCTACAAGGTCAAGGATATGTGTGTGTGTATGCACGCATTGTAGTTTGTGTGCGTGTGTGTGTGAGAGAGAGAGAGGACGTGCGTGTGAGCATGCGTGCGGGTGTGCTCGTCAAAAAATTCATGTACTTACACACACAATCACTAAAGCCCATGTTTCGTAGAAGAGGCAGATCTTCTGTATATTAAATACAACACCAAAAAAAATGCAGATGATTCGCACTGATGATCGTCCCATTTCAGTCGATGAAACCCGGCTGCCCAGTTGCATTGGCAGTGAGGTTTACCTCACCTCAGATGAGACCAATGATTATGATCTAATTCGAGTAAGAATTTCCTCCTTTTCTTCCACTACAGTAAAACATGTCGCATGTGCACACACGCGCGCACACACACACGCATGCACACACACACGCACACGTGCGCGCACATACACACACACACACACACACACACACACACACATTCAAACACACGCGCGCGCGCACACACACACACACACGTGCGTGCATACACATACACACGCACACGTATACTCACGCGCATATACTTGTTTCTGGCACCCGTGTATCACAATTTCATAGTTCGCCGTAGAGTACAATGCACACGCACACCTTGATCAACTGGACGCAACAATGTTGCTTGCGGGAAACCTTAATATTTGATTTGCAACCTCTGTTGACCTCTGCATTCTACAACCTACAGGGTTTTATCGCAGAGAGATTAAAGACACTGTGGCCCTTCTCGGGATGGGGCGCTTTTTGGTCGGTGGTAAGTGTGTGTGTGTGTGTGTGTGTGTGTGTTGCGTACCCCTATGGCTGTTTTGTGAAGAGATACATCCGTTGTTTGATTAGCAAGGGTACAATTCTTCCTGGACGCGTTTGTGTTGATATTTACTTACATTTGTACTGCCACGTATCCATGCACAAATTCCCATGATACATGTGGTACTTAAACATGAACATGCAAAAAAAATCGCACGCACACACGCACACACACATACATCATCGTCACACACACACACATACGCATACGCATACGCATGCGCATACGCATACACACACACACACACACACACACACACACACACATGAACACACAAGCACTATCTCTCTTGTCTCCCTTTCCCTTTCCCTCTTTCTCTCTCTCTCTTACTCTTATTCTTTCTCTCTCACATACTATACATTTTTAGTATAGGGGCTTTTATCATGCCTCTCAGACCTTCATTCTGGTGATTTTCATCGACTACGTCTACCCAAAGTCCGAAGAAATTAAAGGATTTGATGACTTCACAACTTATGACTGGAACAGAGTTATTTTGGGTGCTAGTTGTTCAGGTTCGTATTCCTGTCCGTATGTGTGTGCGTATGTGTGTTTGTGTGCGTGCGTACGTATGTATGTGTATGTGCGTGCATGTGCTTGTATAGCATAGGGTGTGTGTACTCACACAAAGGTGTAGTACAAATCCAGAGTACTCTATCATCGAAACAACATTTGCTGTTGTAGTATTCACCGTGTTTGTATGTTTGCACGCAGTGGGAGCTTTGATGGCAACGGCCATCATGTGTCAAACCGAGACCTGGATCGCCGACGATGCCAAGTTAGGACTGACCGGCAAACAATTGCGCGATTGGATGGTAGCACAAATCATGTGGGCCGACGACGCTCGTCTGAGTATATTGCGATCTGCAGATTATCTCAACGCCGGGACGAACGAGGTTGAGGCAGCGTCGCAAATATACGAAATGACATTCCCGCTCATTGAAAAAGTGGCGCATTTTTTTTTCAACTTTTTCCTCGTAGTCTGGCTCTCGAAGGAAGCCGCGCCTTTGTTTTTTGTCATGGTTCCCGCTGCAATCTACGTACAGCTCTTGCGCAGCAAGGATCTGACGGCCAAGCTCGATTTCAGACAAAAGTGCGAGCGTCTGTATGTCTCGACTCTATCAGGTGTTTTGCGGTTTGTGTCATTGTGAGATCCTTTGGATTCCTGTCAGGACAAGTTTCAATCAGATTTGAGATTTCTTGCGTTGTGTACATGTTTTGTGATCTGACCGCATCATTCCTGTAGAGTGTGAGTGTTGATACTCCTGCTGTGTGTTTGTGTTTGTGTGTGTGTGTGTATGTGTATGTGTGTGTGTTTGTGTGTGTGTGTGTGTGTGTGTGTGTGTGTGTGTGTGTGTGTGTGTGTGCTTGAGCGTTTGTGTCTTGTTGCAGATATTATCGAGAACACGCACTTATTCCGCAGCATGCCCAGAACCAATATCCGAGAGGACTATGGAAAGGATACTAAAGGGTTTGCAAGTGCACATCTAGATGCATTGAAATACTCCATCACAACGAAAGAAAGAATCGAATTGATTCAAGGCGTGCTGCTCTCGTTGATCTTTTTCATTAGTTGCCTTCTGGTCAACACAGGAAATTTGTCGACGACCAGAGCTGTGGGCGTGATTCAGGCCTTCATTACTAGCAGCGGTGATATAATTGACATCTCGTCCATCATGCTCAAGATGAAGTTTCAGTCCGAGGGATTGCGAATGATCTGTCGCATCCTCAATTTTCCTACTGACGCACATCAGATGGCTGAAGAGTCCCAATACAAATCGGATGTTCTCAAAAGACACTTAAACATTGACAAAGTCGAGCGGTTTGAGCATGTAGTAGACACGGCGCAGGAATTGGAGAAGGAAAGCAATGCCAACGTTTCAGCGATTCAAAAATCTTTTGCAAATAACCCGAGTTTAGTCGACAAGCTCGTTAAGGCACCCATGACGGATGCGTGGGCCAAAGAGATTCTTTTTGATCATACACCTTACCTGTAAGTTTCTACCTCCCGTACAATGCTGCTGCTGCTGCTGCTGTTCTTACCTTGACTTTGTGATCGAAGCCTTGCTCAACTGAACGATACGATCGATTTTCACTTGTACAGGTGTACCATTCACTCGGGTTTGTACTCATCAAGAAAGTCGCAGGGCCTTGATATAGCCACACCTGTGATCCGAATTTGCACCCAAATCAACCTGGGAGGACTTTTGCTCTTGAAGCATTTGGAGCATTCGGATGCACATGTACAAGAGCATGTGGACAACAGGGAGTACTATCATGATGTCCGGGATACCGTTATGAAAATGCTTGCCGGCATGCTTCTTACTCCAAAGCACGATGTGTTATCACAAGTTGGCAAGATGTACAAACCAGAATTTCTCAGATACACCTATGTGCCGGAGATACCGGGCATAGTAGAGGGTTCAATCCTAAAAAATCTGTTACTTGGGGCTAATACCTTTGCTGGTGCGAATGATCCCCTTGAACGACAATCATCGCTGCGCGTTAGCAATGATGAAGCTTGGGATGTAGCGTCACAGTGTGGTTTAAGGGACGAATTTATTCACGCACCAGAATCTTTCAACGTTGGAAAGGGAGGCAGAAACCTGCCCGCAGATGTTCGTCAGGCAATTAGCGTTGCACGGGCAATACTCTCGGATCCTGACGTTTTGATGTTGCACAAACCCACAACTTTTCTGACTGCAGACCACACTGCTAAGGTTTTCTCAGTTTTTGACAGCTTCATCAAGTTTGGGGGGTTGTGCGGAATTCTAAAGAACATGGCCAAGGGCAAGACAGACATTGGCACCTCTACACGCCAAATGATCTCTGGGCATTGTCAGTGCACAGTGATGATTTCAATGGGCTTACACGACCCTGTGCCGAATAATGTACATCGTACAGTCTACGTGGAGTCCTGGCCTGAAGCGTGCACATACGCTGACCACCTAAACGAGTCACCCGTCTATGAAGGATTCATGAAAAAACGAAGCCAACTCCGTCGGACATACCAGCATCGATATTTTGTCCTCACTGCCGGTGTTTTGAGCCATTTTCAATCCAAAGAGCATGGTCAGACTTCCTAGCTCTTCTGCTCACCCTCCTCTTTCCTTTGAGAATTAAGTCTTGCCTGCAAGAGCTGACGTATTTTTTTTTTTGGTTTACCTGTGTTTGGGGTTTGTATGTTTGCTCATGTGCAGAGCGCTGCCAAGGATTTGTGTCGTGCAAGGGATTGATGGTTTCAACGTTGGCTGAGACTCATTTTAAAGTCAAAGGTTCTGTCTGTGACAAACTTGACGGCATATGTGCACACACCACTCAGACGGTCTGACCGACTGACCGACTGACCAACTGACACAGAGAGAGAGAGAGAGAAAGAGACAGAAAGAGAGACAGAGCGACAAATAGAGACAGATACGCAAACACACTTGCAATGGTATAGGGAGCGTGCGCATTCATATGTGAGATGAGTGGAAGGAGAGAGCGAGAGAGGTAGATACACAAGTGGAAAACGATTCAAGAATACATATTGTGCGTTGAGTTCGTTGCAGAGTGTTGCTGTGTATTGCAGTTTGCAGTGTGTTGCAGCCTGTGCCACAAAGTGTTGAATCGCGTGTTGATATACAAGTAGCAAACGGTTGAAGATTACACATTATTGGCCAACGTTTGCATGCAATGTGCGTACATTTTGCACTCCGAAGACTTTGCACCACACAGAAGTCAACTAGTATGCCCTGTGAACGACCAGTGCCACACGTGTCGCTATTTCTTATGCTGCTATTGCGTATGCTGTGTGTGGCTGCTGAGCTGCTGTTTACGCCGATGTGCACACTCTACTCTCTGTGACGCTCTCTCTTTCTCGCGTTCTCTGACTTGCGTTCTCTCTCTCGCATCGCTCTCTCTCGCAGACACCACGGGCAGAAACACCGAATTTGAATGTGAAAGTGAAGATGAGAGAAACAAGTGGGTCATCAAACTCCGTGGTATTCTGCCCTTCTACCCCCCTCTCACCCTATCCTTCTACTTCCCTCCCGCAGTGCGCTCATACTTCGTCCTTTCTGTAATGTCAGTTTGTGATGTCTTTGGCATTATAAGAATCCGTAAGTCCAAAGTCTGCCTCCCTCCTTTCATCACTCCTGTCCTCTCTCCTCATTTCCCCTCTTCCCTCCCTCCGTTTCTCTATTCGTCTGTCTGTCTGTCCTTTCATCCCTCCCGCCCTCTTGTGTTTCTTCGTTCTCACCTGCACACAAACAAACAAATAATCATCCACAGAGGCAGCACTATTCATCAAGCATCATCACAAATTGGATGAAACCATGACGAGTCCTAAGCCATCAAGAATTGAGGGAACCGCAGAGACTACTCTCTAGTAAGACGCCAGTTATTGTGTGCTCCACTTTCTGCTTAGCAAAGATTTTCTTTTTTAAATAATAATAAAATAAGTTGCCGCTGTGCGGCATCCTGATTCGACCAACGTCCTTACAAGACAAGAGAGTGTGATTCGATATGTATCGGTCCAATTTTTTTGTGAAAAATCTTTGTCGGTTCTCTTTTTGGTGGAAAATATGTTGTGGCAAATCACATCAACACCATATGTTCTGTGCGCAGATGTCTTGAAATGCTTCACGTCTACCCTTTTGTACCTCATCCTCCCTCTACCCTTTCTTTTCCTTTCCGTTTTCTGTTGTCTTACCCTGAACCTTTCGACGGGTGTGAATCCACAAAGAATCTCAGATAAATGCCTCTACGCTCTTCACTGGCAAGATTGTACATGCCGTTAGAATCTACTCGATTGGCGCGCGGCGAGGAGACTTTAGCCCGACGCTGTTGTGAGCAAGTCACCTCCGACGGTGTGGCAGCGTCGGGCTAAAGCCCCCCCCCTCCACCCGCCGCGCTTTCAAACAGCCCTCCCCTCTCTTTCAGACAAACTTGCTTGTTCTCACGGTTTAGCCTGAGACCGAGAGAGGGCGCACGGCAGCGAGACAGAGAGAAACAGACAGTATGCATGTGGTTTTTTTTTCTTGATGGGTGTTACGCGGCAGAGGGCTTTAGCCCGACACCGCTGCGCCCCATGTGCGGGTCCGACCCACATGGCGCGCGGCAGTCTAAAACTAAAGACCTTCCGATTGTTGATTTAAACCCCCCAGGCACTATGACCAATACTATGACCATTAAAGGTGCGACCAGATCTCGCAGGACCCCTTACATTTTGGAAGCAGCGGAAGACTCTGAAGCGTCTCTCTCTTTGCTTATCTGCATGGACTCATACTTTTCTTGTTCTTTGTTGAACAGGCCAATCACAAGAGACCTGTCCTAAATTCTCAGGCTACCTGCTGCTTGCATGACTAAGGGACTGGACAAAAAATCTTGCCACAGCTGTAGTAAACTAAGATGCACAACAGCTGTAGTAAACTAAGATGCACAACAGCTGTAGTAAACTAAGATGCACAACAGCTGTAGTAAACTAAGATGCACAACATAAACTGCCTTAGTGAGAAATGTACATGAATTTGATGGTTGTCATTCTCCTCTGCCTTGAGAAGCTGCGTTTGTATTGTTTATTTTGATCTAATGTTTTTAAAATTCAGACGATACGAAATGGGTATGCATATGTAAATGTGTGTGTGTAAGTGGATGTGCATGTGAATATCATTGTGTAACATAAATACTCAGGGGTATGAAACCACATCTTTATTTATATGTATGTACATATGTACATATGTACATGTACATGCGTATTTATGAGGATGTACACATGTACATATTTATGGTCATAGCCACATGTTCAGCACTCGAAACCCGTTACATCCATGATGTCTGCTTTGAGAGTAGAGTTTTTTATTGAAAACTGATAGTGGGTATCCCAAGGACACGGGGGTGAATAAACCCTGGCAATTCGATTGATAGAAATTCCTCCTTTGCGCCAACTGTGTGTAGAGGTTTGGTCTTGCAGCCGTGCTGCATGGCTGATTTTCGAAACAGCAGCACATCTGAAGACACAATAAATCATGGACACTACTCCGCAACCCCACCGCACAATCCTCGCAGAAGTTACTCCTCGACAACCCCCCCCTGCACCTGTGACAGCTCGCCTGAACCAACTCTGCGGCACAAAAAATGTTGCTTGTCTCCGTGGTTTCATCGCTTGATTGCGGCCTTAGTTGTTGTTACATCGGCTAGCCGTCTCGCAGTTGGGTACACAGCGGCGAGGGGCTTTCTGATTCATAACCTCGACAAAGACACTGATTTTTTGCGACGCCACCGCGCGCCATAGGGGTACTGCCACCACTGATCATAATCTCGGCAAAAACACCGATTTCCCGCGTTTTGCCCGAGATTATGATCTGTGAAGTACAATCTGAAAAAAGACACTCAAAGACTCCTTTTCTGGGAGTTGGGTCCGCACGTCTAGTAGAGATCCGACACTATGGTGAACGGGGCTAAAGCCCCTCTGCCGTCGCGCGCCTGGGTTGAGGGGGAGCAACAATCATAGGGACAGACGATAGTGGTCTGTCAAGCTGTACCCGGCATGTTCTCCTCATTCCGCCTCTCGCACTCGCGTGAGTGCGATGTGTGTGTGCAGTAAGAAGACTGGAGTGATGCTGCCATTGGTGCTCAACAACCACCAGTGGATATGCCTTTTTTGGAAGAGAACCTCCACTCCTTACCAAGTCCTCAGACGGATTCCATGACATGGGGCTGTGAAACAGGGGTTGCCGCCGCGCGCCCGAGTCTGGATAGCCCGGCTGAGTGTTGAGCAAAGCTGCTGCCGTTTTTGTGCCCCACACCTTCCGCACTGAAAGAACGTCGCCAAGCTTAAATGCTGCTTGCGCTCCATCATCGAGAGGACGAATATCGTCCTTACAAGACTCTTGTGGTAGTGGGCTTTCTGATCCTACCCCATACAGCATCATGATGCTATCAAGCCTGTCTTCGTCTACATCATCGATTGATATCAATCGGGATACTGTGCTTTTGCCAGGCGATTGTGGAGACGGTCGAATAGATCGGTTCAGTATCTGCTCTTCAGCAAATTCAAGGATTGAATGTCGTGCAGCTGCTGCATGCCCCCAGGTTGGACTTGACTGCTCGTCCATCAGTCCATCTGAACTCAATTCTTTGCTCGGAGCCGATTTGATAGAACTAGGAGTGTTTGGCGAGTCGGCGATCGGACATGACGCCGGCTTTTCATATTTGGGTGACTTTTCACCATGTTGGGGTGACTTTTCACCATGCGGTGAGACAGACTTCACAAACAATGTGTTGCCTAAATGCTGCGGACGAATACGGCTTGCGGCACGATTTGTTCGCTCCACGCGCACTGAGATGTTCGCAGATATCGGTTGGATGAGCGAAAGCAAGCTGACCTCAGGAACAAGAGTGCTGAAAGTATCAAATTTTGAAATGCAGGATGTTGCAACATCAAACAGCTGTGCCTCACATGGGCTGCTACCCAAGGATAGAGAGCGCTCAATTTCGTACATGCTTTCCACGTTTGCGATGTTGCCCAACCTTCGTCTAGAGCGTGTCATAGATTCGGATCTGTACACACTACCGAGCTTTTCTGTCAGCGGCTGCCGCAAATCTTCTCGATGACCCAACGAAGTCCTTGGTCTACTGTTCTGCTGCGAAGGGGCTGGACTACAATCATCATGCGCCCAACCATCTTGTGATTGAGGCATTGACATGGCTGAGCATGGCCGTGTTGCAAGGGAATTCTGGAGCGGTAAAATGCTTGCAGACAGCTTGTTCATTGAGCTCGATTGAACATTTTGCCCGTACTCAATTCTGCCAGCACCTATCTGCCTCCTCCTTCCAGCAGCAGATACGGGTCGATCTACTTGACGTGTGAACGTATGACTTGACGGTCGAATTTTTTGGTGCATCGGCGGGCTACGTCGATCCTGCGATGAGTGTGGCCTTTGAACAGAAGATGACATATGTGTCCTTGAGTCTGGAGTGGTCACTGCACACACTTGTAGGTCAATCTGCCTTTGTGTTGCTGACAAGTCAATGATTTGCGGATCAATTTCGAATCGATACTTGATTGCTGCCTCTGCTTGACCTAGGAATATCGTGTAAGGCAGAGGATTTTCAGTGCGGGCAGGCCCTCTGAATTGGCTGACATGTGGATTAGCCTGCAGAAATCTCGTGTTCAAAGTGGCATTGGCCTCTTTCATCTTGTTGTGTAGTCCGTCTTCCCACGCCTCAAACTTCTTGGCACCCCCGGGCCATGCCCTCATCAGCGGGTCACTGCCTTGCTTTTTGCCCACATAGGGCTTCGATGCCCTGGGTGCTTCTTTCCCGAACAGAATAGCATCGTTCGCCTTCTCCGGCTTTGTCACCTCGCTCTGAATCCACTCAAATTGTCGCTGATCCAGCAGCAACTTTTCGGGAGATGTTATTTTTCCGGCCTCCTGTTCCGGAGGCCTTCTTTCCAGCCTCACGTGACGCCCTGCTGCTTCGTCAGCACATCTCCTTTTTATCCTTTCAAAAAGATCGTCCAGAAATTTTGCATATTCGTTGGGGTCTGCTGACATCGTAAAATTGTCGGCCAGCTCCAACATTGCATGCTCAAACAGGGCGTGGTTCATTACCTTTTCGTCCTGCAGCTGGCAGCTGTAATGCCAATCCAAAGCTGCAGCAGCATCAGCTAGCCCGGCATATTCTCGCACCAGATTGGGAGCAAGTTCCTGATAGCACAGACGGTTGAGCCAGCGGAACTCTTGCCACCCGACCATCCAACTTTTTTCGCGAGGCAACCACTCCCACCAGCGCCGGAGTGCATTCTCCACGGCAGGGAAATCACGTGTCAAATCCTGTAAATTTCGCATCTCCCCCCTCTGCGGTGCGCAGAGGAGCGCCGATCGAAGCGGCCTCCCCGTCATGATCACGTGGATGCGCGGGTCTCGGAGCGTTGGAAGATGCTCCAGACGCGCCTCCTTCACCCAATCGAGACCAGTATAGCAAGTCATGTTCGGTCCTCGCAAGGATTTGGCCCTCGCAATAATTTGGCTTAGTCTACTGAGTCAGTGAGTCATAGCGGGAATTAGGCGCACCCATCATAGCACACTACCGCCGTGGTTGCTTCCACATCCCGCTGTCAACCAAATCCTGGAGAAGTATGCCACACAGCAGGTCGCTTTCCATGGTCTTTCCAGGCTCTAACCGTTCAAACCGTTTTCTAGTTCTAGCGTTCTCGCAGTTCGTTTAGATGAAGAAGGTCAATCGAACAGCAGAGCAGTTGGTGGTGGTGTCAAACATTGCGAGCGAGCTCCGGTCCGCCGACCTGAGGGGCTTTTTCAGCGAGTGGGTTGAAGCCTCCCGCTTCCGCTGTTTTCACTATCAGCACCGAAAAATGGAATTGAGCGGGAGCAGCGAGCAGCAGAAACGATGCTGCCTCGTGCGGCTGCTGAAGAGGGACGCAGCTGCCTTCATTGGCAAGTATGATGGCCAGCGCTGGCTCCGTACGACACGGGTAAGCGCATTTGATTACACGCTTGACTGGGTCAAGGTTGATACAAACACACACACGCAAACACACACTCACAGCATTCACGCACCTGTAGGTGTGCAACTGTTGTGTATATGTGTGTGCGAGGTACGTGCGTTTGTGTGTGCATGTGTACGTGTACGTGTGTGTGTGTGTGTGTGTGTGCGTGTGTGTATATCTGTGTGTGTGGGGGGGGGGGGGGGGGGGGGGGGGGGGGGGGGGGGGGGGGGGGGGGGTGGGTGGGGGGGGGGGTGG
>Ga0105054_10010736_pt1 | contig 11580 bp, 9 predicted proteins | sample BON02_FD_78091 | JGI IMG/M metagenome (GOLD analysis project Ga0105054, IMG submission 78091) | Freshwater microbial communities from Lake Bonney liftoff mats and glacier meltwater in Antarctica - BON-02 (megahit assembly) | ecosystem: Environmental > Aquatic > Freshwater > Ice > Glacier... | reverse complement strand
TCTCGCCCGCGTCAACCATGCCTGCGACGGGTTCGAGCGTCCATGGATTGGATTCGCCGCGCCGTGCAGGGGCGGGTCGGAATTGTTCCACCAGCAGGACGCGGTCGCGCGCCGGGTCATAGGGCAGCACCAAGGCCGCGTCGGCACCCACCAGCACCTCGCGGAGCAGGCCGGTTTCGCGACCGCCGTCAAAGCGGCGGTGATCGACCGACAGGCCGGCCAGTTTGAAAAACTCTCCCGCCAGTGGCCGTGCAGCGTGAACCGTAAAATCACCCGGTTCAGCGGCGTGGCGCAGGGTGGCGGGTGCCACAGTGTCGGCTGCACGCTGGCTGGCGTGCGCGCGTCCCGCGATCATCTTCCATTGCCGCCGCAGTGCATCGGGGCCAAGTGGCGGGTCGTGGCGCGCAAGCTCTTCGGCGGCGCGCAGCGTGGTGGCGGCATCCGCGCTGATCCAGTCGGCCAGCGCCCAGGCTGTTCCTGTCGCGCCGAGGTCGGGCGGCGGGAAATAGGCCAATGCGCCAATCTGTGCCCCGTCACCTGTGGCGACCGTCACCCGGCGCAGGACATAGCCGAAGGCCAGTTCGTAGGTATCGAGCCGCAACCGCTGTTTCCCGGTGAGCCCGGTCCAGAGGTGGCCCTGGGTGACGGCCCCTGCCCGTGCGACCAGATATGGCAGCCGGTCACCCGCGACGATATCCACAGCGTGATCATGCAGCGTCGCAGGTTGGCGCGAGGCCCCATCTCCTGCCCCGGCGATCAGGGCAAAGAGCGGGTCGAATGTGAGCGTGCCGTAAAGGTAGAGTGCGTCAGTCATGGATCAGTTGAACCGCCGCGCGAACCATTCGGTAATCAGCCCCGCCAGAACGGCACCACCCAGCACCACGCCGATGATCATCGGTGTCAGCATGAGCATGCCGTTTTCCATCATCAAGCGGAACACATCGACCACGGCGTCGGTCGGGCTGGCGCCGTATGACCCGCGCATCGCGCCCTTGATCATGGCGACAAAGGCGTGCGCGAGCAGGGTCCAGAACAGGATCGCCACCATGGCGGTCAGCCCGTAACTGACCGCGCCAAGCCACGGCGCGCGTGCGCGGCTTCCGGCCACGATCCAGCCCAATACCGCACCGATCGCTGCGTTGATTTCGGCATAATATCTTGGCGCGGTGCCCTCTTCCATCTGCGGGATGGTCAGAACGGAGATGTAATAGGCCAATGCCGCAAACACGATTCCGGCAACCAGTCGTCCGGCGGTGGGCATCGGCCTGCTCCTTGTCCCCAAAAGTAGTCATTGCGGTGCCGGACTTCTGTCAACTGGTCCGTGTCACCGTGATCTGCGTCACATCGCAGTTTCCGCTATGGAATGTGCCCGCGCAAGAGGTCAGGTAAAAGTTCCACATGCGCCGGAATCGGTCGTCAAAACCCATCGCCGCGACCTGATCCCATTTGGCGTTGAACGTCTCGTGCCAGCGCCGCAATGTGAGGCTGTAACTCTCGCCAAATTCGATGGAGCGGGCGATTTGCAGCCCCGATTTCTCGATCTCGGCTTTCAAGGCGCTGGGGCTGGGCAACATGCCGCCCGGAAAGATGTATTTCTGGATGAAATCCACGCCGCGTTTGTACACTTCCCAGCGTTTGTCCTGCACGGTGATGATCTGCAATGTCGCGTTCTTGCCGGGTTTGAGCCGGTCGCGCAGGGTGTTGAAATAGACGGGCCAGTAATTTTCGCCCACCGCCTCGAACATCTCGATGCTGGCGATGCCGTCATAGGTGCCGCGTTCGTCGCGGTAATCCTGCATCTTGATATCGACCATATCCGAGAGTCCGGCCTTGCGGATGCGTTCGACCGCATAGTCGTGCTGGGCCTGAGAGATGGTGAGCCCGGTCACCCGCAACCCACGCTCCTTGGCCGCATATTCGGCAAAACCACCCCAGCCACAGCCGATTTCGAGCACATGATCGCCGGGTTGCGCGCCCATTTCATCGACCAAGGAGGCATATTTGTTGATCTGCGCCCGTTCCAGCGGTTCCTGCCCGGAGTCGAACTTGGCCGAGGAATAAGTCATCGTCTCATCGAGCCAGAGCGCGTAGAAGTCATTGCCGAGATCATAGTGATGCGAAATGTTCTTGCGTGCCTGCCGTCTGGAATTGGATTGCAGCCAGAAGCGCAGTTTTTCATAGCCGCGCACCAGACGCTGCCCCGGGAAGCCGTCATACATTTCCTCGGCTTCGTCATGGACAAGGTCCATGAAGGCCATGAGATCGGGTGTGGTCCACCAGCCATCGACATAAGCTTCGCAAAAGCCAAGGTCGCCTTCGCGGATCAGCCGGGCGAAAAGATCGGGGTTATGTACGCGCAATTCGGCGACAAAACTGGGGTTGCTCCCCTCTGCGCGAAACTGCCGCCCGTCAGGCAGCACGATGTCCAAACGCCCGCGCGGAATCCGTCCGATGACGTCAAATACGGCGGCAAAGTATCGTGGCAGATCATCCTGCCCTTTTGTCGTTGTCAGGATCATCCTCACTCCCGCAGGTTGTTTCTTGGTGGTTGCTGGCGCTGTGCTGCGGCCACGATTGATATTTTAATACATTCTACACGGAAGTCACGGATTTCACGGCAAAAGGGTTCAACCACCTGATGCAACGCCAGGTTTGCGGGCTGCATAGGCGTCAAGCGCGCGTTGCCGCCCCTCGGCTGCACCGACGATCGGTGCGGGGTATCGTGCGTCAGGCGACAGCCCCCATGAGCGGGGAATGGCGTCAAAATAGGACAAGGCCGTGGCAGGGGGCTGTGGGGATGTCTCGGCGATCCAGGTCCGGGCGTATTGCCCCTTGGGGTCGAACTTTTCAAGCTGGGATTCAGGGTTGAACACCCGGAAATAGGGGGCGGCGTCGGGACCCGATCCTGCCGCCCATTGCCAGCCCATGGCGTTGCTGGCGGGGTCCCAGTCGGTCAGGCAATCGGCGAACCAGTCGAGCCCGATCCGCCAATGCGTCATCAGGTGTTTGGTGAGGTAGGAGGCGACGATCATCCGGCCCCGGTTATGCATGATGCCTGTTACATACATCTGCCGCATGGCGGCATCGACGAAGGGCATGCCGGTGCGCCCCTGTTGCCACGCGGTAACTTCGGGGGAGAGTGCGTTGGTATTCCACGGAAATGTGTCCCATTCGGGTTTCCAGTTGCCGCTGGTGATATGGGGTGTGTGGTGGATCAGGTGATAGGCGAATTCGCGCCAGACCAGCTCGCGCAGGAAATGTTCGGCCCCGGCAGCGCCCTGATGATGCGCGCGCCAGCCGGCGTGCCAGCATGTGCGCGGGCTGATTTCGCCATAGGTCAGGTTTTCGGAAAGGCCCGAGGTGGCGTCGGTGCCGGGCAGATCGCGGGCGGATTTGTAATCCTGTGCTTTGTGGGCGATGAAATCGGTGAGCCGGTCATGCGCTGCGGCCTCGCCGACCTTGACGTGACGGGCGAGCACGGTGGCGCCACGGTTCATGGCGGCGTCCATGTGCCAGTCCGACAGATCGTCGCTGACGGGCCATGTGGCGGGGGCGGTGATCCGGCCGGGTGCGGGAAGGGCCGCCCCGACATCGCGGTCGCGCACGGCGCGCCACATCGGCGAATAGACCTTGTAGAAGCCGCCGGTGCCGGTGCTGACGCTCCAAGGCTCGAACAGAAGATGGCCTGCGAAGCTTTGCGCATCGATGCCGTCGGCCTTGAGCGCGGATTTGACGGCGGTGTCACGGGTGCGCGACGCGGGATCGTAGAGGCGCGACCACCAGACCGCCCCTGCCCCCGTCTCGGCGATGAGTGCGCGCAGCACCGCAAGCGCCGGGCCGCGCCGCAGGATCAGGCGGCTGCCTTGTCCGGCCAGAACCTGCGAGAACGCACCGACCGACAGGCCAAGCCGGTATTTTGGCGCGGCACCGTGGGATTCGATCACCTCGTCATGGATGAACAGCGCAATGACCGGGCGGCCGGTGGCGCAGGCCGCCGTCAGGGCCGGATGATCGGACAGGCGCAGGTCGCGGCGCAGCCACAGGATGATGGGCGTCTTGCCCGGATCGGGCTGGGTCGCGTCGCGTTGCACTCTCTTGCCTCCGCCGGATCAGAGAACCTGATCTAGGGCGGATATCAGCCGGTCAACCTCTTTACTGGTGGTGTAATGCACGAAACTGAGCCGCAGCACGCCCTTGTCCGGGTCGATGCCCAGCGCCTGCAACGGGCGCTGGGCATAGAAATTGCCGCCCCCTGCCATGATCCCATGCGTCGCAAGCGCGCGGGCCGCATCTTCGCCCGGTCCGGCGAGTTCCACGGCAATTGTCGGCGCGCGCGCCGCGGCATCGCGCGGACCCAGCAGGCGCACGGTATTTTTGGCTGCGAGGTAATCGAGCAGCGGCTGCATCACCGTCACCTCTTGCGCGCGCATCAGGTCGTGGCTGTGGCGCGCGGCGGCGTGGCCCGCGCCGCCGCCATGATGCGCCGACATCGCCTCGAAATAATCGGCCATCCCGGCGCTGGCCGCGATCTGCGCATGATCGGGGCCGGCAGGAGTGAAGCGTTTGTAAAGGACGTCGCCGTTGAAATGGTGCCCCTGATTGGGCAGGTCCATGCCCCAGTCTTCGCGGATGACCATGATGCCCTGATGCGGGCCAAAGGTCTTGTAAGCCGAAAAAACATAGGCGTCGCAGCCCATTGCGCCGACATCGGGCAACCCGTGCGGTGCATAGCTGACCCCGTCGACACAGACCCGCGCACCGGCGGATTGGGCCAGGGCGGTGATCGCGGTCACATCGTTGATCTCGCCCACGACGTTGGAGCAATGCGGAAAGCAGACCAGTGCGGTGTTTTCGTCCAGCAGGGCGGCAAGGTCATCCGGCACAAGGCTGCCGGTCGCAGGGTCGATCTGCCATTCGCGGATGCTGATCCCCTCTTCGGCCAGCCGCCGCCACGGGCCGGAGTTCGCCTCGTGATCCTGATTGGTCACGATGATGTTTTGCCCCGGTCTGATCCAGCGGCGCACGGCATTGGCCAGAACATAGGTATTCTGCGTGGTGGAGGGGCCAAAGGACAGCTCGTGCGTGGCGACGCCGAGCATCTGTGCCAGCCTTTGGCGCGCCTCGTCCATTTCCGCACCGCCGAGTTGGGCCGCGGCATAGGGGGCGTAGGGCTGCACCTTGCGTTCGTGATAGAACCGCGTGAGCCGGTCGATCACCGGCTGACAGGTATAGGACCCGCCTGCATTCTCGAAAAACGCCTGACCGCGCAGCGGCGCGGCGGTGAAAGCGGGAAAGCGGGACCGCACCCATGTCATGTCGAGTTTCATGGCCGCAGATTGAAACCGAAATCCGGGCGGCTGCAAGGGCCGCGATGCGCGAATTCGCAGGCGGGTGGCATGAGTGGTGGCCCGGCCCGGTCGCGTCCAATGCCCGTTTACGCGGCAGATGCCCGAATCCGACCGAAAATGCCACAAATGCCGCTCTTTTGGTCCGGTTTGATGGCGCAGCGGCCTTGATGGACCCGGCAATCCACCCTAACTTTTTAGTTCATCAACTATCCTGCCACTCACGGAGATTAAACGCATGAACCTCAAGACCTTTTTCGGCGCAGCCTCGGTTTCGGTACTTTCCGTGGCGGCATCTGCGCAAGACGCGGATCTGCTGGTGCTCGACTATCCCGGCTTTGACAATCCGGAATTCCACCAGACCTATGTGGCGGCGCATGGAGCAAGTCCGACATTCTCGTTCTTTTCGGACGAAGGTGAAGCATTCCAGAAGGTCCGCTCCGGATTTCGGGCGGATGTGGCCGAGATTTGCGCGGGGTCGGTATCGCTCTGGACCGAGAGCGGGATCATCAAGCCCTGGGATACGTCGCGGATCACCGAATATGACAACCTCGATGCGAATCTGTCGGGCAATGAAATCGGAGCGGATACCGACGATGTCTATTTCATCCCGTTCTATTTCGGCTCGACCGCGATTGCCTATAACCCGGATGAAGTGCCGGCCGAAGATGTGGCCAGCCTTGCCGTGTTTCATAACCCGGCTTATGCGCAGCGTATGACCATCCCTGACAATGTCGATGATGCCTTTGCGCTGGCCTATCTCGCGACCGGTGTGACCGACTGGCAGACCGCCACGGATGAACAGTTCGACGCGGCAGTCGAATGGCTGCGCGCGGCGCATGTCAACCTGCGCACCTATTGGACCGATCCGGCGGAACTGTCGCAACTGATGGCCTCGGGCGAGATTCTGGTGTCCTGGGCCTGGAACGAGACCTATCCCACCATGGTCGAGGAAGGCCGCCCGATCGCGTTTCAGCGTGAAACCGCAGAGGGCAGCTCGGTCTGGCTGTGTGGTTACGTCAAACTGGCCGATGGACAGGGCAACGAAGACAAGGCCTATGACTATCTGAACGCCGTGCTCGATCCGTCCGCGACGGCACCGCTGCTGGCCAGTGGCTTTGCCCATGCCAATGCGGCGGCGCTGGCGAATACGCCGATGAAAGAGCTGGTGGCGTCGGGCGTGGGGCCGGTGACGGCGCCGTTGCTGGCACAACAGCCGATCAGCATCGACAGTCGCGTGCGGCAGGCGGAAGCGTTCGAGCTGATCAAGTCGGGGTTCTGAGACAGAATTGACGCGCAACGGGCGGCACAGGGATGTGCCGCCCCTTTTTCATGTCGCCGCCGCCGTTACTGATTGGCGTTGATCACGACGCTGCCGGGATAGCTGCCCCAGGCGCGTGCTGCGATCCCGTTGCGCTCTGACGCGGAATAGGACGGCAGGCCCGGCGCGCGCAATACGGTGATGATGCCGCCATCCGCGCCAATCACCCCCGCATGGATTGCCGCCCCGCAGAGATTGCTGTCGGCGGTGTAGGGCCCCGCCCCCCAGACCGAGGCCGTGGCCCCTGCCCCCGGTGCGCAGGCACAGGTCAGGATATCAACATCAGCGGGCATCACGCTGCATTCGGTGACGCTGATCCCAAAGACAAAGCTGGTGCCGTAAGAGCCCCAGTCGCGGGTCGAGATGCCGTTTGCCATCGAACCGGTATAGCTTGGCTGGCCCTCGGCACGCAGGGCGATGACATCGCCGCCATTGGCGCCGATCACCCCGGCATGCACGGCTGCGGCGCAGATGTTGCTGTCGGCGGTGTAGGGGCCGGAGCCCCAGACCGTCGCGGTCGGCATGCCAGTCGCACAGCCGCAGGCATAGCTTTGCTGATCGACCGGAAAGGCTGCGCAGACGGGCTGTTTGGTCTGCGCTGCGGCGGGTGCGGCGATGGCAATGAGGGCAGGCAAACTGAGAACGGCGACGAATATGGAACGCATGTAAAGACTCTCCTCGCAATGATACCGCCTGACGCGGCTGAGACATGCTAATCTTGTGTCCGGATTGCGGGCAAGGCTGTTGTCGGCCCCTTGAGAAATACATCTGCTTGTCCTATATCTGACTTGTCCTTCGGGACTATGGACATAAACGCGCTCGTAATACGCGGATCGGACCCGGGGGCGGTACCCGGCGACTCCACCAAAAGCCCTGCATTGGGGGCAAATGGGGTCGAAACAGGATCGACGAACGTCTAAAGGGGATGTCTTTGTCTCGGTGAGGTACCACCGTTATCGGTCCACAATGTACAGTTGCCAATGACAACCGTGCTCCGGCAATGGCTCTGGCTGCGTAAGCAGTTCGGGTCGCCGAAACTTAAGCCCTTAGGCTTAGCAGCTTAAGGCGGGGTTCGCAGGCACCTGGCAACAGAAGCCTGCACTTTCCAACCTCCCGGAGCGGTTTCCAGGTCTCAGGCCTGCGGCGCGAGTATTTTTACCAGTCTGAAACAGCCTTTGGGTTGATGGATTGTCGGCATCGTCGCATGCTGCGCCATGCGTTTTCAGACCGTGATCCTGCCGTTTCTGCTTTGCCTCGGTCTGTCCGCTGCGGCGCGCGCCTGTGACACGGCCCTGATGCTGGCCATCGATGTATCAAATTCGGTGGATGAGGCGGAGTATCGCCTGCAGGTCGATGGGCTGGCCGATGCGCTGGAGGACCCGGAAATAGTCGAGGCGATGGTGCAGGGTCAGGTGGCGATTGCGGTGATGCAATGGTCGGGCGCCGAGCGGCAGGTGATCACCACGCCCTGGACCCGGATCACCGCCCCGGCCGATGTGGCCGCACTGGCGCTGCAGGCGCGGCTGACCACCCGCGCGATCCGGCTGTCGGATACCGCCCCGGCAGAGGCCATTCGGTTTGCGCTGGCGCAATTTGCCGCAGTGAACGATTGTGAGCGTCATATCATCGACGTGTCCGGCGACGGAACCCCCAATGCCGGATCGGCGGTGAACGAAGCCCGCAATGAGGCCGAACGGCAGGGCGTCACCATCAACGGCATTGCAATCGAATCGCTGGGCGTGGCGATCAGCGGGTTTTTTGCCCGCAGCCTGATTACCCGCGACGGCTTTGTCATCACGGCGCGCGGTCACCGCGAATATCCCGATGCGATCCGGCGCAAGATTCTGCGGGAGTTGTCGCGTGTGATGGGCTGAACGTGTTGCACCCTGCCCTGCCCGCGCTATGACAGGCGCATGATATCGCTCTCGCTTCTCACCCGTGTTTTTGGCCGCATCGGCCTCATGTCCTTTGGCGGGCCTGCGGCACAGATTGCGCTGATGCACCGCGAGATCGTGGACAGGCATGGCTGGCTGACCGAGCCGCAATTCCTGCGTGCGCTGTCGTTCTGCATGCTGTTGCCCGGGCCGGAGGCGATGCAACTGGCCACATATGCCGGTTGGAAGCTGCGCGGCATGACTGGCGGGCTGATCGCCGGGGCGCTGTTCGTGCTGCCCGGTGCGTTGGTCATGGCGGTGCTGGCGCTGCTTTATGGCGCTTATGGCGGATTGCCCTGGGTGCAGGCGCTGTTTGTGGGCGTGAAGGCGACGGTGCTGATCATCGTGATCGAGGCGATCCTGCGATTGTCGCGCCGCGCGCTCAAGCGTCGCTCTGATATCGTCATCGCGGTGCTGGCCTTTCTGGCGCTTTTCGCGCTCAACCTGCCATTTCCGGTGGTGATTGCGGCAGCCGCCCCCTGGGGTGGGTTGCGCGCGACCGGGCCGGTTCCGATCGCGCCGGGTGCCGCACCGCTGCGCTGGGGGCCAAGCCTGCGGGTGCTGGTGCTGGGTGGTCTGCTGGGGGCGATCCCGATCCTGTTGGCTGTGGCCTCTGGTCAGGTATTTCTGACCGATGTGGGGCTGTTTTTCTCGAAACTCGCGGTGGTCACCTTTGGCGGTGCCTATGCGGTGCTGGCCTATATGACGCAGGAGGTCGTGCTGCAATATGGCTGGATCAACACGGCGCAGATGATCGATGCGCTGGGTCTGGCAGAGACGACGCCGGGGCCGCTGATCCTTGTCACGCAATTTGTCGGCATGGTGGCGGGCATGGCGCAGGGTGGTCTGGTGCTGGCGCTGCTGGCGGGCGCGATGGTGCTGTGGGTCACCTTTGTGCCCTGTTTCATCTGGATTTTTGCCGGTGCGCCGCTGATCGACTGGCTGGAGGGGCGTCCGCGGCTGAGCGGGGCATTGGCCGCGATTACTGCGGCGGTGGTGGGGGTTATCGCCAATCTGTCGCTGTGGTTTGCGCTGCATACGCTTTTTGCCGAGTTGAACCTGCTGCGCTGGGGCGGGCTGCAAATCCTGTGGCCCGAGGTCACATCGTTGCAGCCGGTTGCGGCCGGGTTGGCCGTCTTTGCCGGGTGGTTGATTTTGCGGCAACATTGGTCGCTGGCACGGGTTCTGCCGATTGCGGCGCTGCTCAGCCTGACCATCAGCGCGCTGATGGGCGCGCTCTGACCTGCACCCCCTTTCCTCTGCCCCCGAATCCCCTATGCTGAAACCGATCAGCCGGAGGTGATACATCGTGAGCCGCACCATCGACTATGGAAACCTGATGCACAGGGCCATGCGCGGCCTGATTCAGGAAGTGTTGAACGATGTGGCGGCGCATGGCCTGCCCGGCAAGCACCACTTTTTCATCACCTTCGACACGATGCACCCGGATGTCGAAATTGCCGACTGGCTGTCGGACCGCTATCCCGGCGAAATGACCATCGTGTTGCAGCATTGGTATGACAAGCTCGACGTGACGGATGAGGGTTTTGCCGTGACGCTGAACTTTGGCGACAATCCCGAGCCGCTCTATATTCCCTACGATTCGATCAAGACCTTCGTCGATCCTTCGGTCGAGTTCGGCTTGCGATTCGAGACGCAGGAAGAGCGGGAGGGCGAGGAAGAGAGCGCCGACGAGGCCCCTATGGCCGAAATGGCGGAGCCGGAAAAGATTGGCCGTGCCGCCGCCGAAGTCGTCAGTCTGGACAAGTTCCGCAAATAGGATTTGCGGCATTCTGCCGGTTGCCTGGCTGGCGTGGCCCGGCTAAGTCGTATGCAATCGCATACCAGAGGATCCCCGATGACCGATACGCGCAGCGAATCCGACAGCTTTGGCCCGATCGACGTGCCCGCCGACCGTTACTGGGGCGCGCAGACCCAACGCTCGATCCAGAATTTTCCGATTGGTTGGGAGAAGCAACCGATTGCGATCGTGCGCGCGCTGGGCATCGTCAAACAGGCTTGTGCGCAGGCGAACAAGGCGGCGGGGCGGCTCGATGCCGGGATTGCCGATGCGATGATCGCCGCGGCTGCCGAGGTGGTGGCGGGCAAATGGGATGCGCATTTTCCGCTGGTGGTGTGGCAGACCGGATCGGGCACCCAGTCGAACATGAACGCGAATGAGGTGATCTCGAACCGCGCCATCGAGATGCTGGGCGGGGTGATCGGGTCGAAAAAGCCGGTGCATCCGAATGACCACGTGAACATGGGCCAGTCGTCGAATGACACGTTTCCAACCGCGATGCATGTCGCGGTCGCCATGACCGCCCGCGATGTGCTGTTGCCGGGGTTGCGCAAGCTGCATGCTGCCTTGCTGGACAAGGTCGCGGAGTTTGGCGACATCATCAAGATCGGCCGCACCCATACGATGGACGCCACGCCGCTGACGCTGGGCCAGGAGTTTTCCGGCTATGCGCATCAGGTGGCCAAGGCGATTGGCCGGATCGAGGCGGCGCTGCCCGATATCCACGAGCTGGCGCAGGGCGGCACGGCGGTCGGCACCGGGCTGAACAGTCCCAGGGGCTGGGGCGAGACGGTGGCGGCGCAGATTGCCGCGATCACCGGCCTGCCCTTTGTCACCGCCCCCAACAAGTTCGAGGCGCTGGCCGCGCATGATGCGCTGGTGGCGCTGTCGGGTGCGCTGAAATCGGCGGCGGCGGGACTTTACAAGATCGCCTGCGATATCCGCATGCTGGGATCGGGGCCGCGCTGTGGCTTGGGCGAATTGATGTTGCCGGAGAATGAGCCGGGATCGTCGATCATGCCGGGCAAGGTCAATCCGACCCAGGTGGAGGCGCTGACGCAGGTCTGTGCGCAGGTGTTCGGCAATGACGCGGCGATAGGTTTTGCCGGGTCGCAGGGGCATTTCGAGCTCAACGTGATGAAGCCGATGATGGCCTATAACGTGCTGCAATCCATGCAG
>Ga0105054_10010733_pt1 | contig 11581 bp, 11 predicted proteins | sample BON02_FD_78091 | JGI IMG/M metagenome (GOLD analysis project Ga0105054, IMG submission 78091) | Freshwater microbial communities from Lake Bonney liftoff mats and glacier meltwater in Antarctica - BON-02 (megahit assembly) | ecosystem: Environmental > Aquatic > Freshwater > Ice > Glacier... | reverse complement strand
TTTCGACATCGCCTGGCGCCAGTCGCGCTATGACAAGGAAGGCCCGGGCGGAGACGCCGCCGCCTACGTCAACTGCCCGATGGACAAGGCCCAGTACGAGGCCTTCATCGACGCCCTGCTGGACGGCCCCAAGGCCGAGTTCAAGGAATGGGAGAACGTCCCCTATTTCGACGGCTGCCTGCCGATCGAGGTCATGGCCGAACGTGGTCGCGAGACCCTGCGCCACGGCCCGATGAAGCCGGTCGGCCTGACCAATCCGCGCGATCCGCAGGTCAAGGCCTACGCCATCGTCCAGCTGCGTCAGGACAATGCACTGGGCACATTGTTCAACATCGTCGGCTTCCAGACCAAGCTCAAACATGGCGCGCAATCCGAGGTCTTCCGCATGATCCCGGGCCTGCACGAGGCCCAGTTCGCCCGCCTCGGTGGCCTGCACCGCAACACCTTCCTCAACAGCCCCAAACTGCTGGACCGCCAACTTCGGCTCAAGGCCATGCCGCGCCTGCGCTTCGCCGGTCAGGTCACGGGCGTCGAAGGCTATGTCGAGAGCGCCGCCATGGGCCTGCTGACCGGCCGTCTCGCCGCCGCCGAACGGCTTGCCGAGGCGGGTCTGGGCAAACCCCTCGAAGCCCCGCCCGTACACACGGCCATGGGGGCCCTGGTCGAACACATCACCGGCGGCCACCTCGACGGCCCCGGCGGCATCTCCAAATTCCAGCCGATGAACATCAACTACGGCCTGATCCCGCCGCTGGAAGCGCCCAAGGTCGATGAGGCCGGGATCAAGATCCCGCTCAAGCAACGCGGCAAGGCCAAGAAGCGGCTGATGAGCATTCGCGCGATCGAGGCGCTGAAGGCGTGGCGGGACGCCGCGTGATCCTCGAACCAGCCAAGGTCGCTATTCGGCGTCGGATCACCGACCTGTTCAACGACGCCTCGAAGGGCGAACGCCCCATCCTGCGCCGCGCCGATGCCCTGTTCGCCCCCGACTCCGTGGCCTGGCGGGTCAATGGCGATATCGTCACCATGATGATCGGCGGCGTCTCGGGCCTGTTGCTGCAGATGCTCCATCCGGCGGTGCTGGCGGGGGTCTGGGACCATTCCAATTTCCGCACTGACATGCACGGACGGCTTCAGCGGACGGCCAAATTCATCGCCGTGACCACCTATGACCATGCCGAACACGGCCGCGCCGCCATCGACCGGGTCCGCGGTATTCACGACCGGATCGGCGGGGTCCTGCCCGATGGCACGGCCTACAAGGCCGGCGACCCCGCCCTGCTGGCCTGGGTCCATGTCACCGAGGCGATCAGCTTCCTCAACGCCTGGATCCGCTATGCCGAACCCGACATGCCTCGCGCCGATCAGGATCGCTATTTCGCCGGGATGGCCGTGGTCGCCGACCGTCTGGGGGCCGATCCCGTGCCGCGCGACCGCGCCGGGGCCGAGGCCCTGATCCAGTCGATGCGCCCCGGCCTGCGCGCCGACGCCCGGACCCGCGAAGTGGCGCAACTGGTACTGAACCAGTCGGTCGGCGCGGCGCTGACCGACGCGGCCTCCGGCGTCGTCATGCGGGCCGGCGTCGACCTGCTGCCCGACTGGGCCCGGACCCTGCACGGCCTGACCACCCCCCCGGCACCTGTGGTCCGCGCCGCCGGACATACACTGGCCCGCACCCTGCGCTGGGCCTTCGACGGGTCGCCGAACCGCCAGGTCTGGCCGAACGAGGTAACGGCCTGGCCGCGCGGTTGAAGGCCTGTCAGTCCGGCGTCACCACATCCACCCACTGGGCGGTGTCGGTATATTGCTGGAAATGCGTGATCCTGCCGCCCGTCACGGTGAAGACATGGACGAACTGCGCGTCCAGCGCCTCACCGGTGGCCCGGTTGGTGCCAGTATAGCGCCCGAACGCCGCGACCGTGTCACCGTTCACCAAATACGTCTGCGGCGTCACCACAAAGCCCTCGAACTCGGCACCGATGCGGCCGAACACGCCGTCAAAGACCGCCCCGGGGCCATTATAAGGGTTGCGGTCGGCATAGGGTCCGCCCTCGGCCTCCATCCACACCAGATCGGCGGCCAGAAGACCTGAGATCGTCGCCCCGTCGCCCGCCGCGAACGCACTGTACAGGCTCTGGACCACGGCCTGGTTGGCAGCGTTACTGGCCACCTTGGTCGCGATGACCGACGGCGGGGTCGCCGCTGTGGCGGCCATCGGCGCACCCAGGGCGCTGGCGGTCAGCAGGCTCGCGATCAGGACAGCACGAATAGTCATGGAATTCCCCAGTCTCGTCGATCAATGATCGTCGAAGGTTGCACGGTTTCCGGACAGAGGTCGATCCGTTTTTGCCGTCAGAGACGCCCACGCATGGACGCGACTACCAGCCTCAGCCGTTTGACGAACTCCGGGCTGTCGGGCCGGGTCAAGGCGGCCGCCGCCACGGCCGGAAAGGCCTGAACCGGCAGGGACGCGAGCGCCCGGTTGGCGGTCCTCTTCAAGGCCCTGGCTTCATCGGCCCGCCCGGTCTGGGCCAATCCCCGCACCCGACCGGCCTCGACGACCTTCGCCTCATGCCCCGGCCCCGCCAGCACATGCACCGCCGCCCGCATCGGCCCGACATAGAAGCCGTCCAGATCATGCGGCTCACCATGGACCCGGCCGATATGGGCCTCGATCAGGACGTCGAACGGCGCGCGGTCCAGCCCGTGACGCGCCACCACATCGGACAGGGCCTCCAGCACCGGATGGCCCTTGCGCGCGGTTCCGGCGAACACCCCGTCCATCTGCTCGCGCCACCAGACATAACGCATCTCGGCCAGCAGCGGCTGGGTCACCCGTGTCGGGATCGCCATCAGCTCGGCCTCGAAGGCATAGAGAGCGATCAGGTCCGCGCGCAGCCCCGCGTCGGCCACCAACCGGCTGGCCAGCCAGCGGTCGATATCGGCGGCCCGTACGTCGCGGTCGAGATCGACCGCAGTCACGACGGGACCCGGGGTGCGCCCCTCACGCCTTGAACAAGGGCCCAGCCCAGCGCCAGCATGAACACGGCCAGCGCCACCTCCATCGCCCGCTGGAACAGACCGGCCAGTTCAACCTCGGCGATCACGGCGGAGAGACCGACGATGCTGACGGTCAGGGCGGCGGTGCCGATCGGCGCCAGCCACGAGGCGTCGCTCTTTCTGGCCCACAAGGCGGCGAGGCCGACGCCGAAAATAGCGCACAAATATCCTAGCCCCCCGAACAGGTCGTGCAACTCGGCCGCAGGCGACGGATCGGATCGGCTGCACTGGAAGTCGCAAGGATAGACCCCCGCCCCCGTCATCCCGGCACCGTAGAGAGCCAGAAACAGGCAGGCGACGACTGCGAGCAAATTCCGACGCAAGATCCAAGCGGCCAACAGACAGAAGAGGGTGACAAGCACGCCGTTCGGGACAAAGCCCCAGCCGCTGACCATCGGACCGGTGGCTGCCCCCGTCGCGCCCAGTTCGCTCATGAACTGGCGCGCGTGGTCATAGTCCGGATATGCCGATCCGCCCCAGACGACGGCCACCGACAGGACGCCCAGACCCGCAACAAGCGCTACGAATGCGATGCGACTAAGACCGGCGTCTGGCAGCCGCATCATCCGTCAGCCAAACAGGGTCTGGTACATCGCCATCGAGGTCAGCATCGGCAGCGACAGCAACAGATTGGTGCGGCTGCCCAGCATGGCGATCCGGGCCGCCCTGGCCTTCACGTCATCCTCGGCCGGGACGATGCCCAGCGCCCGCTTCTGGTTCGGCCAGATGATGCCCCAGACATTGAGGAACATGATGATCGCCAGCCAGACGCCGATCCCCATCAGGGCGAACTGCTGGTCGCCCTCGACCAGGCCGCCGGCAAAGCCGAAGCTGATCACCTCTGCGGAATAGACGTGGCCGCGTGTCAGCATCACGCCGATCCCCGCCAGCACCGTCACCAGCGCCGACCAACGGAACCAGAACAGGGCCTCGGGCGCGATATGTTTGCCGATCGCCGGCTTCAGCTCAGCCGGAATGCTCGGCATGACCCGGATCTGGACGAAGTTGAAATAGTAAAGCAGGCCGATCCACAGAATGCCCGCCACGACGTGCGCCCAGCGCAGCGTCGCCTGCCAGAAGCCAAGGTCAAAGCCGCCCGGTGCGATACGCCCGAACGACAGGATCATCACGCCCGCCAGCACCAGGCTGAGCAGAATGGTGGTGCGAAAATTCGACAGCAGCTTGGCCATGGTCCGCCCCTCCCCGGGCGCTTCAGCAATGCCGCGCGCCCGATGGGGGCCGCGCGACTCGATTGAACAGCTACCATAGCGCCGCCCGACCGCGACAAATACGGAAAGACTGTAGGGGCTTTCGCGCCTTCTGGAGCTTGATACTGGAGCGAAATCTGGGTTTGGACGCGATCGCGTCCTGACTGATTTCGCTCTAGGGCCGGCTGGCCATGCCCAGTTTGATCGGCTTGGCCTCTTCCGCCGCACCGCTGCGGTTCACACCCCACAACAGGATGATCGGCGCACCGACATAGATCGACGAATAGGTGCCGATGATGATGCCGAACATCAGGGCGATCGAGAAGCCGAACAGGGCCGGGCCGCCGTAAACGGCCAGGGCCGCCAGCACCATCACCGCCGTCAGGCCGGTGATAATGGTCCGCGTCAGGGTCTCGTTGATAGACAGATCGATCACCTCGGCCAGGGGCATGGTCTTGTATTTCCGCAGGTTCTCGCGAAGACGGTCGAACACGACCACGGTGTCGTTCATGGAATAACCGATGACGGTCAGGATGGCGGCGACCATGTTGAGGCTGAACTCCAGCCGCATCACAACGATCAGGCCAAAGGTCAGGATCACGTCATGCAACAGGCCGGCCACGGCCCCGAAGCCGAACTGCGGCTCGAACCGGAACCAGATATAGGCGAACATCAGCACGACCGCCGCGCCCAGGGCCAGCAGGCCGGATGCGAACAATTCGCCCGAAACCTTGGAACCGACCACGCTGACGCCGGAATAGGTGACCTCGCCGACCGCCGCCGTGACGGCGGTCTGGACCTGCGCGACCACCTGGGCCTGGGGCTGGTCATCCGGCACCTGGAATTTGACGATGGCGCTGGCGTCATTGTCGATCCCCTGGACCTGAACGTCGCCAAGGCCGAGCCCGTCCACCGCACTGCGGACCTGCTCAAGGTCAAGAATCTGTCCGTCCGGCTTGGTCAGTTCCATCACCGCGCCGCCACGGAAGTCGATACCCATGTTCAGGCCCGGCTTGAACACCCCGACCAGTGAGGCAATCACCAGAACGGCGGACATGATCGCGGCATATTTGGCGAACGAGACAAACTTGAGGTTCGTCTTGACCGGCAGGACTTTGATGAGAGGCCATCCACGCATCGCCATCACTCCGCGATCGGCAGTTTTTTGGGTTTGGCGAACTTCAGCCAGAAGGCCAGTCCGACCTGGGCCACCAGCACCGCTGACAGCATCGAGGTGAAGACGCCGATAGTCAGGGTCCAGGCAAAGCCGCGCACCGGACCCGCGCCGAAGATGAACATGATCAGGGCGGCAACGAGGGTCGTCAGGTTGGCGTCGACGATCGTGCCCATGGCCTTGTTGAAGCCGGCGTCCAGCGAGGCGATGACAGATCGTCCGGCCCGCGCCTCGTCACGCATCCGTTCATAGATCAGAACATTGGCATCCACGGCCACGGCAAAGGTCAGGATCAGACCCGCGATACCAGGAAGGGTTAGTGTCGCCCCGGTCATAGACATGGCGGCGATGATCAGCAGCCCGTTGAGCAGCAGGCCGAACACCGAGATGCCGCCGAACAGGAAGCCGTAGGCGAGGAATATGAACACCACGATGATGGCGAAGCCGATCATGGTCGACAGCATACCCGCGGCCACGGCATCGGCCCCGAGTTCGGCGGTCACCGTCCGGCGCTCCTCGACGTTCAGAGGAGCCGGCAGGGCGCCGCCGTTCAGCAGGTTCACCATCTCCGAGGCCTGCTGGATGGTATAGTTGCCGGTGATCTGTCCCGAGCCACCTGTGATGGCGCTGATGATCGTGGGCGCGGAGATCACCTGGCCGTCGAGGATAATGGCGAATGGCCGGCCGATATTGGCGGCAGTCGCCTCGCCGAAGCGACGCGCGCCGGCCCCGTCAAAGCGGAAACCGATGGCGGTCTGGTTGTTCTGGTCAGAGGTCACCTCGGCCTTGGTCAGGTTCTCGCCCGACACCAGCACCCGGCGTTTGACCAGATAGAAGGCCTGGCCCGAATCCGGCGCACCGGGGATCAGTTCCGCGTCGGGCGGGATCGCCCCCGCCATGGCTTCCTGGACGGAATTTTCGACATCGACCATCTGGAAGGTCAGCTGTGCCGTCTGGCCGATGACCCGTTCCAGCTGGGCCGGATCGCTCTCGCCCGGAGCCTGGACCACGATACGCTCAGTGCCCTGACGGGTGATCGAGGGCTCGCGCGTGCCCAGGTTGTCGATCCGGCGGCGCACCACCTCGATCGACTGGGTCACGGCGTCCGACCCCATCGATGCCATGGCCTGGTCGGTATAGGCGTACCGAATCCGGTCTGTGCCCTGACGCTGGACCGTCCGGTCCGGGGTCGCGCTGTTGGTGTTGATCAGGCCGCGCATCGACTGCAGGCCCAGGTCCATCTGCGAGGGATCGGCCAGGGTCACCACAACGCCGGACGACTCGCGCGACAGGCTCAGAACCCCGACACGCGCCTCGCCCAGCACCGTGCGAGCGTCCTCGCCGAGGTTGCTCAGCCGCTTCTCGCGCATCGCCGGAACATCGACTTCCAGCAGCAGATAGGAGCCGCCCTGCAGATCGAGACCGAGGTTCAGGCCGCTGTTCGGCAACCAGGAGGGCAGGGCCGAGCGCTGGGCGGCGGACAGGACGTTCGGATAGCTGAACAGCAGGCCGAACAGCAGCGAAAGGACAAGAAGGACGACCTTCCAGCGCGACAGATGGATCATGCGGGCGTCCCCGGACCTTTCAGGACGGTATCAGGACTTGGCGACGGTCTTGGTGTCGTTGGCGGCCACCGCGGTACGGTCGCGCACCTGGGTGATCATCTGTTTGACCACCCGGACGTTCACGCCCTGGGCGATCTCGACCATGGCCTCGTCATTCTCGACGCGGGTCACCTTGCCGATCATGCCGTTGGACATGACCACCGTGTCGCCGCGCTTCAGGCCCGAGACCAGGGCCTGATGGGCCTTCATCGCCTTCTGCTGCGGACGGATCAGCATGAAGTAGAACAGGATGATGACGGGGACGAAGAAGATCAGGGTGCCGAACGGCCCCGCCATAAGTTCCGCCACGATAGTCTCCGCAAACGTCTGGAACCGCCCGCGGCGGTCCTTGAAAATGAGGCGCGGAAACTAGGGCGCGCCGACACACTTTGCAACGCGATGTGTGTTTGCCGTGTCGCTTTCCGTTATCGCGGCAACACGGTCAGGGGATCGACGGCCACCGGCTGGTCGCCGCGCATCCGCCAGGTCTCGAAATGAACCGACGGCTGACCGTCCCCGGCGGTGTTGCCGACCGTGCCGATCGACTGGCCCTCGCGGATGTCGGCTCCGTCACGCACCGTGGCCGTGCCCAGATGCCCATAGACCGAACGCCAGCCGTCGCGGTGGACGATCAGCACCGTCAGCCCCTGCCCGGCCAGGTCGTCACCGACATAGCCGACCCGACCGGCGGCCGCAGCGCGGACTTCGGTTCCTGCCGGGGCACCGATGTTGATGCCGTTGTTGCGCTCGCCCAGACCGACCGGGCCGAAACGCCGCAGGATGTCGCCCCGTACCGGCCATTCCAGCCCCATCGTCGTGGCCACGGGCGCGGGCGCGGCAGTATCGACCGGCGCGCTGGCGCGATTGCCCGAGGGCGGCGGCGGCGGCGGCGGGACGCCCATTTCCGGCACGAACACGCCGCCCGGCGAGGGCCCGGTGGCATAGGGGTCGCCCCCGATATCGACGGCGCTGGCCGGCAGCAGAATGCGCTGGCCCGGGCTGATCGCAGCGCGTGGACCCAGGCTGTTCAGATCGATCAGCACCTGCACCGACGTCTGAAAACGGCGCCCGATGCCCGAAATCGTGTCACCCGGCTGAATCTCATAGGCGGCGCCGTCCGCGACGGTCCCGCCTTCACGCGCGGGTGGCGGGGGTGAGTCGAAGCCCTCTGAGGCCGGACCCGCCGCCGGCACGGTGGCTGCATAGGGACGGGACCCGCTGCCGGCCGGCGCGTCCAGCGACCCGCCCTCGATCGCGGCCAGCGGCACCGCCCTCGGCGGCGGGGCTTCCCGTGAGGGGTCGGTCGAACCGCGCACGCCCTCGCCACTCGGGGCCGGCGGGGCCGGAGCGACCACCCCCCGCGTCGGCGGCGGCGCACCGTCGACCCGGGTCGAATAGCGCGGCGCGGCCGGATAGCTGGCACAGGCCGCCAAAGTCGCCGCGGCACCCAGTATCGCCACTGCCCTGATCGCGAATCGAATCGTCATTTCGTCCCTCGCCGCTCGCTCGCCGCCCGGTGTGCCCCGCACGACATCGCAAGCCAACCCGTCAAAGGGCACGAAAATTGGGCGCGAAGGTTAACGGGCGACAAAGTGCGACGCTTCACCTGCCCAAGGGGCCAAGGATCAGGGACCAGGTATGAAGGTTCAGGGGCGGAGGCAGGAACCCACATGTCTGTCCACCGACAGCGTCCTTTTCGTCCCTCTTCCCTGGTCCCTGGTCCCTGGTCCCTCGCCCTTCGCCCCTCCCCCCTACCCCTCCTTCGCCGTCCCCTCGACCAGCGGCACGAACCGCACCTCGGCCAGGCTCTCGCGCTGGAAACTGCCGTCGGCCTGGCCGACATAGCGGTGCAGTCGCTGCACCGACGACCGCCCCACCGGACAGACCAGAATCCCGCCCAGCTTGAGCTGATGCAGCAACTCCGTCGGCTCGCCCGGCGAGGCCGCCGTGACCATGATCCGGTCGAACGGGGCCTGTTCCGGCCAGCCGAGGCCGCCGTCGCCGTGCCGAGTGATGACATTATCGATCTTCAGCGCCTTCAGCCGCGCCTCGGCCTCGGTCAGCAGGCTGCGATAGCGTTCGATGGAATAGACATAGCGCGCCAGCCGGCTCAGCACGGCGGCCTGATAGCCGCTGCCGGTGCCGATCTCCAGCACCCGGTGGCGCGGCTGCACGTCCAGTGCCTGGGTCATCAGGCCGACGATATAGGGCTGGGAAATCGTCTGGGCACAGTCGATCGGCAGGGCCTGATCCTCCCACGCCTGATCAAGAAATTTTTCGTGCACGAACACCGCCCGGTCGATCGACTCCATCGCCCCCAGCACCCGCGGGTCCATCACCCCCTGCTGCCGCAGCCCGAGGATCAGCCGCCCGGCGCGGTCATCGTTCAGGGCCATACCGTCGACCCCCCAATCCGCTCATCCCCGCGAAAGCGGGGACCCAGTGCTTTGGGTGATGAGAAAGCGGGGGCGCTCCCCGAAAGGCCAACCGAAGACGCTGGTGTCACGCTGGACAGGACTGGGTCCCCGCTTTCGCGGGGATGAGCGGGATTGTGGTGTTTCATTCAACCACCACCGTCTTCGGCGGGGCCCCGCCCAGCACGCCCTTCAGGTCGTGCAGGCTCGGCGCATGGGTCAGGTCGATATGCAGCGGCGTGACCGAAATCTTGCCCTCGTCCATGGCCCGCAGATCCGTCCCCGCCGGGTGATCATGCTTGGTCCCGCGAAAACTCATCCAGTAATAGTCACGCCCCCTCAGGTCGGTGCGTTTTACCGCATGCATCTCGCCGATGTCGCGGAACCCTTGGCGGGTCACCTCGACCTCCTTGACCAGGGTCGGCGGCAGGGCGGGGAAATTCAGGTTCATCACCACCCCGGCCTGCCAGGTCTGGGCCAGCAGGCGCGAGATGATCGCCGGCGCGAACGCCTCGGCCGTCTCCCAGTGAACGACCACATCGTCATGGAACCGCTCAAGGCTCTGGCTCAGGGCGATCGAGCGGACACCGAACGCCATCCCCTGCAAGGCCCCGGCTACCGTTCCCGAATAGGAGCAGTCCTCGCCGACATTGTGCCCGCGATTGACCCCCGACAGGACCAGATCGGGCCGCTCCGGCATCAGGTCATTGACCGCCAGCACCACACAGTCGGTCGGCGTCCCGGTCACCGCAAACCGCCTGTCCGACAGCCGGTTGACCCTCAGCGGCTCGGTCAGGGTGATCCCCCGCCCCTTGCCCGACTGCTCCTCCTGCGGCGCACAGACCCAGACGTCATCCGACAGGGTCCGCGCGATCCGCTCCAGACACGCCAGCCCCTCGGCCTCGATGCCATCGTCATTGGTCAGAAGAATGCGCATCAAACGTCCTTCTCCCTTGAGGGGAGAAGGTGGCTCGCGAAGCGAGACGGATGAGTGTGATAGTTCCGCCGCCGGGTCGCACGAGAGTTCGCAGCGAGCCTCCGGCCGGCAGCCCCCTCATCCGAGCGGCTCCGCCGCCCACCTTCTCCCCCGAGGGGAGAAAGACGCTGACCTTCACCCCACATGCGACACGCCCTCCGGCATATACCGCCGCAGCGCCTCGGGCACGGCGATCCGCCCGTCCGGCTCCTGATAGTTTTCCATCACCGCGACCAGCGTCCGGCCGACCGCCAGACCCGAGCCGTTCAGCGTGTGCACGAACTCGGTCTTCTTTTCTCCGTCGCGCTTGAACCGCGCATCCATGCGCCGGGCCTGAAAATCCCCGCAGTTGGAGCAGGAGCTGATCTCGCGATACGTCCCCTGCGACGGCAACCAGACCTCCAGATCAAAGGTCTTCTTCGCCGAAAACCCCATGTCGCCCTTGCACAGCAGCATCCGGCGGTACGGCAGTTCCAGCTTCTCCAGCACCACCTCGGCGCAGCGCACCATCCGCTCATGCTCGGCTTCGGAATCCTCCGGCCGCGTGATCGAGACCATCTCCACCTTGTGGAACTGGTGCTGCCGGATCAGCCCGCGCGTATCCCGCCCCGCCGACCCCGCCTCGGCCCGGAAACAGGGGGTCAGGGCGGTGAGCCGCATGGGCGTGGCCAGCTCGCTCTCGGGCAGGATCTTCTCCCGGACGAGGTTGGTCAGGGAGACTTCGGCGGTGGGGATGAGGAAACGATGCGACACTTTCCGCAGTTCGATGTCTTGCAGCCGTTCGATCAACTTTGATCCTTCAAGCGGCACTCGTCCATCAGGAAGCTCCATCAACTCCTTTCCGACAAAGCCAGAAAACTCCCTGGCCCAGTCTGTCGAAAAGCCTTCGGCTTCCGCTTGGACGATTGCTTCCAAGTATTGCTTTGTGAAAGCGCCTAGTGTGGATTTGAGGTTGCGCCGCTCGGCCACGAACGCCTCGAACGTTTCCACATCTCCTTCGAGGACGTGAGCGTCATCGAGAATTTGGAACAAGTCTTCCTCGAACTTCGGCAGCTGCCCCGTCCCGAACATCGCCTCGTCGCGCACCAGATACGGCGGATTGACCTCCAGATAGCCGTGCTCGACCGTCTGCACGTCCAGCATGA
>Ga0105054_10010732_pt1 | contig 11582 bp, 23 predicted proteins | sample BON02_FD_78091 | JGI IMG/M metagenome (GOLD analysis project Ga0105054, IMG submission 78091) | Freshwater microbial communities from Lake Bonney liftoff mats and glacier meltwater in Antarctica - BON-02 (megahit assembly) | ecosystem: Environmental > Aquatic > Freshwater > Ice > Glacier... | reverse complement strand
TGTGTGTGTGTGTGTGCGTGTGTGCGTGTGTGTGTGTGCGTGTGTGTGTGTGTGTATGCAAGTCATTTTCTGACCACCCGAGCAATTTCATGGGCAAACATAGGCCGTTTGGATAAAAGTGGTGCTCTCGAAACCCGGGACATGGGACTCTTGACCGCTCCATCGCCGTACACACCACTCATAAACTCGACTTGAAACAGAGAGTCCTCCAGATCACGCAGGAATAGCTTGGGATCTTCGGTGCGTTCTACGTGGGGTGAATGTCAAGACCGTCGGAAGGATACGAACCGTTTGTATGTGTCGCACGTGTGTGTGTGTGTGTTTGTGTGTATGTGCGCGCAGTGTTGGTATTAGCAGTGTTTGTATGCGTTTGTGTGTGTATGTGTGTGTTTGTGTAAGTCCAGAATATCGGAAGAATATGCAGACATGGAACAAGACGTAGGCAAATACAGAGAACATGGAAACTACCACGTGCACCCACACATATATATACATACCACGCTTGGCATCCTCGTTAGATATGTGGATTCTAAATCATTCTCAAACCCATACTCACACCCTCCTCATACCCACACCCCTGCCAAGACCCACACACATGATCCACATGCAGGAAATCATGCACACCAACATGACACCATGCACAAAAAGGATATACACAAATAGGATACCACACATCCAAACAGGAAGCTAAACACAAAGCGTAAGGGATACCATACATACAAAAAGGAGACCACGCACGTTCAGGAAACACAAATAGAATACAACTCACACACAAAGAGGAACTGCACATACATGCGAAACACAAACAAGACACACCACACATGTTTCCACACACACATACAGGAAACCATACATTACAAGATACCACGCAGGATACCATTCGCTCTTGATTGGCATCAGCACACACATAGATTTGTTTTTTGAATAGATTCTATGTTGGTTGAAAAGAGCCCTATATTCAGCAAATATGTGTGGGTATAAAATGTGCATCAACAAACGCTCTGCCATACAGCACAAACACACTGCTACACACTGCTATGCACTGCTACACAGTGCACGACACCGCAACACATGGCACCGCAACACACTGCAACACTCTGCAACACACTACTACACACTGCAACACGTACAGACATATAGCGCAAACACATATGCACACAATTACCTGGCTCTTGAAGAGCAGCAGTTTTCGAGTGAACGGTATCCACACAGCGCAATAGCACTTGCTCTATGTCAGCACCTGTGTATGTTTGTTTGTTTGTGCATGTGTATGTGTGTCATGTTGTCGCCATCTGTGTGTATTTGTGTTGGTGTGTGAAAAGAAAGAGTCAAAAAAGGGATGGCACACACACACACATAAACATACACAGAAACACGCACACACACACGTATCCATACACACACTCCCACGTACACGTACAGGCACACACACACACAAACGCGCACACACTCGCTCCGTCTCTCTCTTTCTTTCTCTCTTTCCCTCTCTCTCTCTTTCTCCCTCTGTCCCCTCTCTCTCTCTTCAGCCATCTCATTTTCACACTCTCTCGATTCGGATGGTAAATTTTGCGATTTCTTTACTATTAATACTAATTGTGCCTCTAAATTTCTTAATACTAAAAACTGTCTCAACCGGTACTACTTACTCCTCTACTATCGGAGGTCTGAACAGACCTTTTTGGTCTTTTTCTGAGGTGTCTTGCACTTTTTTTGGCTCGTTTGTTCGTCTTACGAAGGACCAGCTATCTTCTTTTACATTCTCGGTGAATTTTCGCCTGTACAAAAGTGTCGATAAATGTATATTCATATGTAATTATGATTATGTGTATAAATATAAGTGTATGTATTACATATACAAATACACATATATGAATATATACAAATACTCATATATACATATACAAATACACATATATTTGTATGTATACATATATACATATATACATATATATATATATATGTACATACATGTATAGTTATGTATGTATATGTATGTATGAGTACATACATATATATATATATATGTACATATATGTATACACGTGTACATACATAAGTATATTTGCATTTTTTTACAGATATTCACATATACACAAAAGTAAGGAACCATACCAATATCAATAACGTATGTGGATATTCAAATACATTCTCATGAATACACAATTCAATATATGTACCAAGTCGTATATATATTCAGACATGTATGTGATTGCATATAGACATGAAGACGCGTGCATATGAATATATGTGTTGGCCACGATTAGTAGGCTCTTTAAACCTGCTTCTTTTTTTCTTGCGCACTCTCTCTCTTTCTCTCTCTCTCTCGTTCGCACGCACACGTACACACACACACACACACACACACACACACACACACACATTCCCGCAAAAGACACGTTTCTGTTGCAAAAGAACTCAATCAAACTTTGGCTCCTTTTCATCCGAAATGTAGCAATATAGGGAGCCTACACGTTGTTGCCATGTCATAAGAAAATGACAATGATTGACACTCGCATACACACGCACACACATTAAAACGCACAAGCATGCACACAGGCATAGGCGTAGACGTACACAGAGACACTCAGACACACTCAGACACACGTGGCTGACCCAATCGTGGGGTTGGAATAACAATCTCTCTCTCATACACACACACACACAGCTGACCCAATCATGGGGTTGCTACGGTAATTTAACAGCATCGTCCTGCATGTCTCGGCATATTTTACCACCGTATACACAATGCCCCTCTATGTCTGTTTTTCTTTCTCTCGCTCTCTCTCGCTCTCTTAAATTTTCTCTGTCTCTTTTTTTCTCTTTCTCGTTTCCTTTCCCTTTCTCTTTCTGTTCCTCTCTTGCTCTTGCTCTCGCTCTAGCGCTCGCGCTCGCGCTCGCGCTCGCTCTCGCTCTCGCATTCAATTTCGCTCTCGCGCGCGCTCTCTCTCTCTCTCTCTCTCTGTCTCTCTATCTCTCTCTTCTCTCTCTCTCGTTCTCTGTCTCTCTCTGTCTTTCTCCGCCCTCTCTCTTCTCTCTCCTCCTCTTTTCTCCCCCATGTGTCTCTCCGTCTCCCTCTCTCTGTCTCTGTCTCTCCCCCCCCCTCTCTCTCTCTCGCGCTCGCTCTCACTCTCTCTGCGTGTGTGTCTCTCTCTCTTTCTCTCTTTCTCTCTCTCTCTCTGTCTCTTTCTCTCTCTCTCTTTCTCTCTCGCTGTCTGTCTATCTGTCTCTGTCTGTCTGTCTGTCTGTCTGTCTGTCTGTCTGTCTGTCTGTCTGTCTCTCTCTGTCTGTCTGTCTGTCAGTGTCTCTCTCTCTCTCTCTCTCCTTCTGTTCTCTCTCTGTGTTCTCTCTGTCTGTTCTCTTTCTCTGTTCTCTCTCTCTCTTTCTCTCACTCTGCACCTCTGTGCACATATAAAAATCGCCATAAATACAACCACATCAATGTACATATTTGCAAACATGATTTTTGATATGTGCAGAGATATGTTACTTACTTCCTCGATTTGATATATGGTGCAAAGATAGACTGATACAATCGCAGGGAAGCTGTCACGATTACAATGAATCTCTGGGCCAATCTCTCACATCTATATATTTACACACAATACATATATGTATGTATGCATGTGTGTATGTTTGCATGTGGGCATGTTTGCATGTTTGAATGTTTGCATGCATGTATGTATGCATTCCCAATCGCAGGAATACTATAACGATTCCGATAAGTTTCTGCGCCCATCTGTCACATCAATATATATACACACACAGTACATATATGTATGTATGAATGTTTGCATGAATATATATGCAGTGACCCAATGGCAGGGATACTATCACAATTCCAACGAATATCTGCGCCCATCTCTCACATCTATACATATACACAATCACACAGTTTAAATATGCATGCATGCATGCATGCATGTATGCATGTATGTATATGCATTGACCCAACCGCAGGAATACTTTCATGATTTCAACGAATTTCTGCGCCCATCTCCTCAAATTTCCAGCCACCCCCCATCCATATATGTATGTATGTGTGCATATCTGTACATGCAAAGATAAACCGACCCAATTGCAGGGATACTATCACGATTCCAACGAATTTCTGGGCCCATCTCTTCAAATTTCCCGCCACCCAATATCGCACCCTCATCAGATCCACGCATCTCACTCGTGACAGCCCCTTGCTCTTTCTTCCTTCTCGACTCGACATCACAATCCAAATTTTGAGAAGTCGCAGGTTCGAATCGAGACTCAAAGCCTGACGCTAGATTTACTGTGTGTTTGTGTTTGTGTTTGTGTTTGTGTTTGTGTTTGTGTTTGTGTTTGTGTTTGTGTTTGTGTTCGCGCGCGCGTGTGTGCTTGTGTGTATGTTTGAGTGTGTGTGTAAGAGAGAGAAATTGACTTGGCGCCGCATTACGAGAGAAATTCTCAAAAATCAGCGCTGTAATCATTTGATATAATAAATTGGGTAGCGAGCTAACTTTTGAGAATATCTACCAGACGGCAGATTGACAGAACGCCGCATACTATTCCATCCTCCTGTACGAGGTGTGTATGTGTGTGTGAGAGAGAGCGAGAGAGAGTGTGTGGATGTGTGTGTGTGTGCGATGGAGAGCGAGAGAGAGGGAGAGGGAGAGGGAGAGCGACTTTACTGCGTGTCATGTGAGATTTCATCCTTTTGCGGAGCGTGTATGAGTGTGTGTGTGTCTTAGTGTGTGTGTGTTTGCAAGAGATAGACAGAGAGAGAGTGTGTGTGTGAGAGAGGAAAGATTGAATGAGCGCAGCACGCAATTCGATCCTCGTGTACGTGCTGTGTGTATGCACGTGCGGAGGCGAGTGTTTGTTTCGTATGTCAGAAATCGAAACACCAGCACCTATACATAGTAAACAACATCACGTGCGCACACACACGCACACACACACACACACATGCGCACACACACGCACGCACCGCCAACAGAGTCTGTGAGACCAGCAAGAATGCTGGATATTCTTGAATTTGATGCATTTGATGTGTCTTTTATGCTATTTGAGTCCTCATTTGAAGCCTCTGACTTTCTGACACGACCGGGACTGAGACGACTAGTCCCGTCCTCCATGACAGAGGCCAACTTGGTGCCCTCCTCGCCAGCACGAGCCTGCGTGCGTGTGGGAGAGAGAGTGTGTGAGTAAGACAGACCGAGTTTGAGATATACAGATTATGTGTAGTGTTTGTGGGGTGGTGGGAGAGAAATCGAGTGTATGTGTGTGTGTGCGCGCGTGTGTGTGCGTGTGTGTGCGTGTATTTATGATGTGTGTGTATCAACTAAACGTCTCAGTATCCTTAATCATGTGTGTTGCAGTGTGTTGCAGCCCCCTTCTCAGCACGTGAATGTATGAGAAAGGGTAAACAAGAAAGAAAGCGGAGGCAACACGCAGAAAGAAAAGAGAGCAAGAGCGAGTGATTGGGAGAGAGTAGGTGTCACACACACATATATATACATATAAACATAATCCTGTATCATACATATATATGTACATGTACGGATATATGTATGGCCAGTGACACTCCATCCACACAGACACATACATCCACCGATACAAAAACACACAAAGCAAATACCATGATACAGCCTATGAGACCACTCACGAACTCAATTTCAAAGTAAACCAACAAAAACCATCAAGGAAATACCATGATTGAGCCCAAAAGATAATTTCCGACGGAATTGCGCTCAAATTCAAAAGACAAGACAAAGAAAATACCGTAATAGAGCCCAGAAGACCACTCATTTTCTGAGAACCAAGGTGGCTCATGGAGGGCGGTAACCCAGAGGTATATTGCTTTAGGTGTGTCATATCAAGGCTACCATCGAGCGAAACTTCTTCGTCCTGTCTCTCGTCACTGCCACTGCGCCCGTCAACGGGACTCTTTCCCGACCCAGCTGCACCCCCTAAAAAGCCTCCCAAGATTTTGAACGTAGACGATGTGGGGGCTTCTGATGCATTGGCGGTTACCCTTGCAGGTGTCAATGGCAGGATACTTTGAGTATTCCACGTGATGACACTGGGAAGTGCTGCCCATTGCGAGCCTGCCTCCACTTCAACTCTGTGTACCCTAGCACCAACTGCAAATACACACAGTACAGTATGAGATGAAGGATAAATAGTTCGTGTGTTTTTAAGGATGTGTAGTTTGTGTGGGCTGCCCGTCACAAGTCTGCCTCCGCTTCAACTTTGCCCGGAGAAATTCTCAAGAGTCAACTGACTACCAAATACAGTACGTACAATGGCTATGGAGACGACTTTTGAGAAATTCTGCGTGCGCTTCCGCTTTGCCTGTGCTCGCACCAATTACAACTGCATGCGATACAGTATTACTTGAAGAATCTGTAGTTGGTATATTTTTATATTTGCACAGACATACAGATTCAACGGCATGGTTTGTTGGTGTTGCGTGACTAAAATACAGTATACAAGACTGCTCATGCACAGCCATCAAGCTCCACACATCTGCATCATTTTTTTTCTTGTTGTTGAGATGTGTACGTGTAAACATGTATCAACTTGTATGCAAAAAACGCATCCTGCAAAACCAATCTTCTGTCAGATTGTGTGTGTTTGAGAGAGTATGAGGGAGTGTATATACATTTACATATGTATATGAATATATGTACACACACATATATGAATACACACACAATTATATATAAATATATGTATATATACATGTATTGATATGTATATATATATATATATATATCAATATATATATACGTATACTTTATATTTACATATATGTATACGTATATATATAAGCACATTTATATATACACATACATATATATATATATGTACATATATGCATACATATGTATATACACATATATATATATACGTATATAGATATACATAGTTATGTTATGTGTAATGTAAGCACACGCGCATGTACATCGAAAAGAGTCATGGATACCAGTCTTAAAAGTCTATGCATCATAGGTGCATCTAAACATACGACGACTTGAATTAACGTTTTAGATGTATGAAGAGGTGCATGTACAAATCTACGAACAAACAAGCACACACATGCTCACACACACCTGAGACCTTTTGGCCGCTCTCGTACACACTGCAGCACACTGCAGCACACTGCAACACACTGCAACACTCTGATGTACCTTTTGAGCGCTCACGAACGAGTTCAGAATTGAGCCGATCGATCTCATGCTGTTTATCGTTCGCTAGCTGTTTCAGCTGCGCAATGTCGAGATCATTGGCCTTGGATTCTCTTTTCTCTCCACCAGCAAACATGCCCTGCATTGCTGCCAACCCCCCAAATACCCCAGCGCTAGCAGGGCTCTGTGCAAATGTATTTATGTACATATATATGTATATGTGTGTAGGTATTAGATATGTACACATAAATATATACATTGTGCACACACACAGTGTCTTGCACTGAACGCCCAACAAATACCCCATCGGCAGCAGAGCTCTCTGTGCAGCACTTCGAGTGACGAGCAAATTTGTGTACACGCACGTACACATATATTCAATATATATATTTAATACCTCCCAGCGGCAGCAATGCTCTGCGTAGCGCATTCTGTGTCGGGTATACTTGCACACACATATACATATCTGCATACATAGATTTAATTCCTACATAACCACATATATATGTGTATGTGTATTTATATACATTTATATAAAATACCATCTTATTTCGGGTGTTGGAGGGGAGCAAGTTTTTCGCAGATGTATTCCACGTCACGACCGACGGGAGAGCCGCCCAGTTTGCACCAGTATTTGTGGCAGGCGCATTCTTGGTGACTGACAACAAGGTAGCACCACTGTGACACCATTCGTCACGCAAATGTCAGCTCCATTGTCATTTTATATATCAAATTTTGTCACAAATGTCAACTCTACAGTCATTCTTGATATCACAACATTCCACCCCCTGTTCAATTGAGTACACAGAATGACCTGGCAACACAGCTAGTCATGGAACCGACCAAATCTGAGGTCATGGATGTAGTATGGCTCATGAAACCGCTCGTCAAGGACCTCGTCATTGAGCTCGCCAATCCTCTGGTAAAAATTCTCAAACGTCAGCTCCAACTCAGTCTACTGTATTCAATGACTACAGCGCTGACCTTATAGAACATCTCTCGAGATGCAGACCTCATAAAACCACCACCAGGCATCTCATGTGCAGTACTCGCTGTCCTGTCAGTTGCAGCGCCGGGCGACAATGCGAGTTGCTTCCTGTGCTCGCCGATTTCGATTGAATGGCTATCCTTCGATGCTTGCCTCACAGCCATTTTTTGACGCAAGGTGGACATCTCGTGTATGTCCATCTGCTATGTTTTGTCAAGAGTCAGCTTTCTAATGATTTGATTTGGTTATTTTTCGTAATGTGCTGTCTTTTCAGAATCTTCACCGGGGTAGAGTGTCGCGATGTGACATTCCACGACACAACCGAGGGTAGCGCTGCCCAGAGCGCGTCGTTCCTATTCAGCTCCTTGGTACATTCTCCTCGATCTGAGAGTGCATCCTCCTTAGCGGCAGCAGCACCTGACAAGAGAGTTACTTGAACACTCACAGCGTCCAAGAGCCCTCCGGCCTGTCCCGTGACAACATGACGGGCCGACGCCAACGACTCGATGCCACCACTCATCAAACCTCCCGCCCCACTCATCAAACCTCCCGCCCCACTACTGACAGAAGCCAAGCCACCATTCATCAAATCTCCTGCCCCACTACTCACTGTAGCCAACGACACCATGGCACCAACCATCAAACCTCCCGCGCCACTACTTACAGAACCCAGCAATCCAAGCGACCCGCTATCAGGAGTTTCTAGCGGTCGTTGAATCAGTCTGCCATCAGGAAGAAGGCGAAACGAAGCTACTTTACTGCAGTGCACGCCCTTGTAGAGGGGCGAGCGAGCATTTTCGACGTGTCTACACAAATCTTGGGCAACTTCCTTGGAATGCCTTCCCTTGACTTTACTTGCACACCTTTTCAAACGCATACGCACTATGGTACAGCCCTCCAGGTGCAACACCTCTATTTCCTCTGTATGTGCATTACACGCGTCGGCGATCTCCGCGCACAAGTGTGTTTTGAAGGCGTGTTGCGTCTCGGAAATGTCCAGTGTGAGTGTGTGTGTGTGTGTGTGTGTGTCCTCCATGGCCATATCGAGCGTCAATTGTATGTCTGTCTCATCTTTTTGTGGCGGATCTACGTTGCCCCCAAATTTCCACCATGCTACTGCCAGGCGATGATCCTGTGTGTGTGTGGGTGGGTGTGTGCATGTGTGTGGGTGTCGGGTTATTCATATGCATATATAGGTGTGTTCGTGTGTTTGAGCGTGTGTGTGTGCGTGCCTATGCGTGTGTGTGTGTTTGTGTGCACGCGCGTGCATAGCCATAAATCATACGACAGCAGTGGTAAACGCATCATAAATCCATCTATGATATGCTGTATCAAACCATGTATGTAAACACGCAATATACAAACAAAAACACACCTCATCGTCGTCCTCTCTCTGCCGCTGATACGCAGCCTCCTCCTCCTCAATATTTTTGCGATATTCCTTTTCCCGATCAACCAAACTACACTGGTAAGCCTCCTCCGCCAAACGGTTGTCTTCAGCCTACATTTTTATTATACACACACGCACGCACACATACATATGAGGATTGCTTGTATTGTGAATTCACATATTTATGTGTATACCACATATGTTAGGACACACATACGCACAAATACACACAGACACACATGAATACGGACTGACATACACAGGTGTACCTCACGCCCAATGCAACTTTTACACGTGCACGCATGGACACGCACGCGCGCGCGCACACACGCACGCGCGCACACACGCACACACAAACAAGCACACGTACAAACACATACTCACACGCACACACACACACACACATCTACAAGCACACAAGCACACACACACACACGCATGCACACACTCACACACACGCACACGCACACATGCAAACACACGCACACACACACACTCTCTCTCTCTCTCTCACACACACACAAGCACACACATACATACACACTGACTCATTCTGATACACAACTTATTTGTCCTCTAAGCTGCAACACACTGCAACGCACTGTGGCACACTGCAATACACGGTAATACACCTACCACTTTACTCACCAGCTTCTGACACCTACGCCACACTGCAACAAACTGCAACACACTGCAACACACTGCAACACACTTACCACTTTACTCAGCAGCTTCTGATACACCACATCCTCATCCTCCAAACTTTTGAAATACTCCTTCTCCGCCCTCTGGAAATCCTCAGAGGTCAGCTCTATACTCATTTTACATGGTAAATTTGATAGCGAGCCGACTTTTGAGAATTTCTACCTGATTTTCCCTGTCGATATTCTCCCATCTTTTCTGATTTAGGTTGAATATGTTAGAGAGTGTAGTTCTGATAAATAGTAATATGCTATTGACTGCTAGACACACCTTACTTGTATGCATGATGCATGTCTGCGTGAATGTATGTGTGTATGTTTGCTTGTTTGTTTGTCTGTATATTTGTATGTATGCATGCATGCATGTATGCATCTGTGTATGCATGTACATGTGTGTGTATATAGGAAGACATATAGGAAGACATGTATGCATTCATGTATGTATGTATATATAGATGTATATATGCGAAAGTTTGCAAATCGAAATGTTTGCGTTAGTTTGTGGATGTGTGACATACACATATATGTATATATATGTATATATATGTACACATATATTAATACCTATATAATATCTTGATACGTATATATACATATCTATACATATATATGCATAAGTATACTTTTATATTTATATATATATTTATGTAATATATTTATCTATATAAATATGTTATATAATATATATATATATATATATATGAACATATATATATATGTATGTATATGTATATACATATACATATACACACGTACATATGTAATACACATTATATGTATGCATATATATATACAGGAATTCGGCACATTTACTGAAACCTGATACGTAGCCTCGTCCTTGACACATTTGTTCTGGTAAAATTTTAAACAAGTCAGCTTTATATAATATGCTATAACTTAAGAAAGAAGTTGATTTGAACAAATCTCGACCTGATATGTCTTTTCTGCCTCCACATTTTCCCGCGCAAAGCGCTGAACCAGATTCGCATGCGTCCTCAATTTATCCTCAACCCTGAATATTTTATGTGTAAATATAAACACATGCGTGTATTTTAAAATGTGTATACACATATATGAATGAATCAAAACAAAATGTATATATACATGAATCTAATTATATCCTTATGTGAGCGGATATATATGTAGATAAATACATATTCATATGTATAAATATGTATATCAATTTATGTAAATATTGAAATATGTAGATAAATATAGATAAATATATATATGTATATACACACACATATATATATGTATATATATACATATACATATACATATATACACCTATATGTATAGATACATATATATGTATATATATATACATATATATATATATA
>Ga0105054_10010728_pt1 | contig 11585 bp, 13 predicted proteins | sample BON02_FD_78091 | JGI IMG/M metagenome (GOLD analysis project Ga0105054, IMG submission 78091) | Freshwater microbial communities from Lake Bonney liftoff mats and glacier meltwater in Antarctica - BON-02 (megahit assembly) | ecosystem: Environmental > Aquatic > Freshwater > Ice > Glacier... | reverse complement strand
TTGACGTAATAGATTTCCGATTTGAACGGGCTTTTGAACCCGTGGTCCCAGTGTTGAAGACTGGTCATCACCGGCATGTTGTTCGTTTCCAGCATGTAAAGGCCGGGGGTGAACACATCGGCCAGCTGCCCCTCGTGGATGAACACGGCGGCCTGGCCTTCGCGCACCGTCAGCTTGGCGCCGTATTTGATCTCATGGCCCTGACGCTCGAACCGCCAGACCATCGTATCGCGGGTATCGTCGGTCCAGTGGATGACGTCGATAAACTGGCCCGAGAGAAAATCGAAGATCGACATGGCACACACCCCTTGCTGAACCCTGTGCTCCAATCAATCACGAAAGGCGCCGCGCGAAAAGGGCCGGTCGGCGATGATTTCCCCCTGTGCGGCGTCAGGCCGGAAGGCGCAGCCGACCCAGCGGGCGGGCAGGGCGGGACAGATCGCCGTCCAGCCGCTGGATCGCGGCGCGCGCGGCTCGGGGCATCGCGCGGTGGCTGTAGGGGCCGAACAGAAAGCTTTCCGCCGCTGCACCATTGGCCGTGACGATGTGGTGCGCCGACAGAACCAGGTTGTAATACGCCACCTCGCGCAAACCGTGCATCACCCGCACGCCGGGGCGATCCAGCAGATAGCGCGCCGGAACCAGCATTTCTTCGCCGTTGACGGTGATCAGCATCCGGTGTTGCGGTGAAACGGCCAGTGGGCGGTCGGGTTGCCCGGGGGCCAGACTGTGGGCGGCAAACCGGATCGGGCGCTGCGCCTCGGTCGCAGGCGTCTCGAACGTGACCTTGCGGTGCAGGATGATGCACAGCGGCTGAAATCCGGCATCAACCGTGCGCAGCAACATGCCCGGACGCAGGTTTTCCACGGCACAGGGGCCCGCTGCCGTGTCGATCAGCGTGCCCGCCGCAAAGCAGGGTATATAGGCGGGCAGATAGGTGTAACTGTCGGTGACGCGGTCGTATTGATAGGACATGCCGGCCGCCATGTCGTCCTTCACCGAATGACCGTCGATCAGGCCCCCCTGGGTCGTGCCCGGAAATCCCGGCATGACCGACGGCTTGGGCGGGGAAGATGACATGTTGAACGTCAGATACTGCCCGGTGGTGGGGTTGACGAGATACACCGCCTCGGACGGGTTGCCGCTATTCCCCTCGCTTAGAAAATTCGTTGAGACACCGCCGCCGCCGGATTCGGCTCCGCCCTTGCTGGATTCCTGGGCGAAATACCGGCCGTTCGGATCGGTGATTTCGTTGATGTTCCATAACGATTGGCCTGGCGCGATGATGGTGCCGGGGGGAAAGGTGTGGAAGAGCCCGTCCAGCGGGGTGTCGGGCGCGCCGCCACCGGTGCTGTCGGACCATATTTGCCAGCCCGAAACATCGATCGGCGCGCCGGTCGTGTTCAGGATCGAGACAAACTCGTCCTCCTGGGTGGTGACGCCGTCACCATCCGTGTCGAATTCCACACCACCGCTGTTGTCTCCCATGACCTGGGAGAACGCGATGCCCGAAAGCGTTGCGACCATGATCTTGCCTGTCCGGTTTGCCCGATTTTGACGACACTAGACGGGAGAAGTTAACAAAATCAATAGCCAAAAGACCCATCGTGCCCTAGCTGTCACCGCCCAGCAACTCGGCGGCGATGAATTCTGCGACGCGGCGGGCTTCGGTCTGGCTCATCCCGGGGCTCATTCGGCGGTCGTACAGCATTTTCAGCAGCATCTCGTCATGGGTCGTCAGCAGCGCGAATTCCTCGTCGTCGTTGAAGATCGACGGGCGCGCGGCGGGGCTGTCGTTGGACAGGCCCAGCCCCTGCGCCACCTCTTCATGGATGCAGGACAGGCGCAAAAGGTCGGGATGTTCGGCCCGGATCACCGCAACGGCGCGGGTGTATGACCCCGAATTGTCGCCGTCCAGCGCGAAGACCAGGCAATAGGACGACCTTGGCATGTCGGTGACGGTGCGCACCGCGAGATCACTGATCCCCGGCACCAGCGCGCGCAGACGGGGGCCAAGGGCGCGGCGTTCCAGTTCATTGACGATGATCACGTTGTAATTGCCGCCCGATGCCACCTGCCGGATCGGCAATCCGGTGATCCGCGACAGACGCGCGCCGAAACCGGCCACCGCGCTGCGGTCGCGCCGCTGAACGGCCACGGGCACGCTGGCGCCGAATTCGATCTGCATCGTCACCGGTGTCTCCCAGCGGTGCAAGCGGCTGGCGGTGGCCCGCGCGACAAGGGTGCCACCGACGCTGGCATATTCCTCGAACAGCGCGACCTGGACAAAATTCTCCACCAGCTGTCGCGCGCCGAACGGTGTGTCGGCCCCACCGCCATCGCGTCGCAGCAGGCCCTGGACCAGAAGGCTGTTCTGCACCCGCAGATAGTATTGCGACAACTCGCGGCTTTCGGCGCCCGGGTCCGTCGAGGGCGCGGGCTTGGGCACGGGCGGCGGGGCAGGTTGGGCCGGGCGCGCGGGGGGGCGGGGCACGGGATCGACGGGCGCCGGGGTTTCACACCCCGCCACCGCGATCAGCGCCGCCAGCCCCATGACCCAGCCCCGCTTCACGATCCTATCCCGGTATCGCCGTGGCCGCGTTGTCGCCTGTGCCCGTGGCGCGTGCCTTGGCCGAGGACAGCGTTTCCTTCAACTCGGCTTCCATCTTGCGCAGATCCTCTTCGGCGGCGGCGCGTTTCGCCTTGCCCTCGTCGGCGATCTGCAGGGATTCGTTGATCGTGGCGATCAACTCGGCATTGGCGGTCTTCACAGCCTCGATATCGAACACGCCACGCTCCATCTCGGTGCGCACGATGCGGTTGCTCTGGCGCAGGTTCTTGGCGTTCGAGGTCAACAGTTCGTTGGTCAGATCGTTCGCCTCGCGCACCGCCTCGGCGGCTTCGCGCGAGCGCTGGATCGTCACCGCCTGGGCCAGTTGCGTTTCCCACAGCGGTACGGTGTTCACCAGCGTGGAGTTGATCTTCGTGACCAGCGACTTGTCGTTCTCCTGCACCAGACGGATGGAGGGCAGCGATTGCATCGTCACCTGGCGCGTCAGTTTCAGGTCGTGCACCCGGCGCTCCAGATCGTCGCGCGCCGCGCGCAGATCGCGCAGCTCCTGCGCCTTCATCACGCCGGCCTCTTCGGGTGCGGCATCGACTTCGGCCTGCTTGGCGGGTATGTCGTTGGCGTCCAGGCGTTTGTTTTTCTCCTCGCCCGCCGCGATATACAGCGCCAGTTCGTCATAGAACGCCAGCGTCTTGTCATAGAGGATGTCGAGCGACTTGATATCCTTCAGCAGCGTGTGTTCATGGGTCAGCAGCGTGCCGGTGATCTGGTCGATCTGGCCCTGCACATCCTCGAACCGGGCGGTGAACTTGGCCATCGGGGCCAGTTGCCCGGTCAGTTTTTCCCACCACGACCGCTTGCGCCTGACGTCCAGTTCCGACACCGAAAATCCCCGGATCGTGGTCACGATCTGGCGCAGCGAATCTCCTGCCGGGCCGACATCCTTGTTGCGCACATCGGCCAGCATCGACTGGCTGATCACCTGCAACTCGGCTTGGGCATTACTGCCGAAGGACACGATGGAATTGGTGTTGTCCATGTCGATCTCGGCGATCCGCCGCTCGATCTCGGCGGCCACGGGGGCCTCGGCCATCTCATAGGGCACAATGTCGCGCGAGGGTTCGGACAGGATGACGGCGGCGACGGCGTCGACCTCGCTCTGGGCAATGGCGGCCTTCCGGGCAACGGTGTCGGGCATGGAAAGGATACTCCCTCGGGGGTTCAGGACGGGGTTAGTGCCGGGGCTGGCGCGAGACAACGCCTTCGCGCGCCAGGCGGTCGCGCAAGACGTCGATCTCGACATCCAGATCGGTGCGGTCTTCCAGCAGCAGTTTTGCGGTGCGCTGGGCAAAGCCCTGTTCCAGATCGTCAAGCAGGGCGACGTAGTCGTTGCGCGCCTTGGCGTCGCGGGTGCGTGCGAAGATGTCGGCGAACTTGGCCGTCGCGTCCCGTGCGCCCATGAGGTAGACGCCCAGAAACTTGCGCGCACTGGTCAGATCGCGGGGGTCTTCCTCGACCGTGCGGCACATGTCGCGCGCAGTGGCGATGAACCGGTCCACGCGTGTCTCGAGCTGTCGGTCGCCGGCACGCAGGATCGCGTCCTTCATGGCGGCGATGTGCGCCTCGGCCTCGTTGACCACGCGCGCCACACGATCGGCCTGGAATTGATCGACACCTTCGACCCCCTTGTCGCACAGGGGATCGGCGCCGAAGGTGAGGAAATGCAAGCCTCCCCCGAGCACGGCAAAGATGGCCGGCGTGAGGATGCCGCCCCCCGCCCCCGCCACCGCCAGGCCCAGCCCGGTCAGCACGCTGGCGAACATCTTGCGCGGAATCGCCGGGCGCTTGGCCACCTTGCGCGCGTCAAAGGCCTCGTGGGCCAGAACGCCCTCGCGGGTCAGCCAGGCGGCCAGCATCAGCAGACCGAAGGCGGCCAGGTTCAGCGCGAGGCCCGTGGGTTCCTTGAAAAATGCCAGAATCACCAGCGGAAAGGGCACCACGAACAGCCCGTTTACCAGCGCCCCGGCGCGCGACGGCGCCTTGCCCGCCCATTGCGGCTTGTCCGGTGTGCCCCCGGGGCTGTGCTGGCCGCCAAAGCGTTGCGCCATGTCAGGCGGCCCCCCAGATCGACACATAGAGGATCAGCGCCAAAAGCAGGATGCCCGACAGTTTCTGCATGGTTCCGTCCCCCAATTCCGCCCGCGCCAGCCGCGTCTGACCGGCCCGTGCCACGCGTCCCAGACTGGCCATCGTCCCGATGGCAAGCCCCGCGACAACCGCCGCGAACAGCAACACAATCATCAGTCTGGCCATCGCATAGGCCCCTCTTGCCCCGTCGTGCCCAACCTAAGCCATCGCAAAGCCGCTGCCCAGACCCGATGCACCGGCATCCGTTGGCGGTTTGCCGCGCTCCTCTCATGAAAGAGTTGCGTGGCACCCTGCCAAGGGGTCATTTACGCGATTTGTTCCCCGTATCCGGCAGCCGCTTGCCGGGCGTGCGCACTCGCGACGGTTTCAGACGCGGCGCGCTGTCCATGCCCAACTGATCGCGCAGCACCCGGCCCTTGATCTCTTCCACCTCGCCCGGCTTCAGATCGTTCAGCCGGAACGGGCCATAACTGACGCGGATCAGCCGCCCGACCTTCAGCCCCACGGTTTCCATCGCGCGCCGGATCTCGCGGTTCTTGCCTTCGCGCAGTCCCACCGTCAGCCAGGCATTGGCGCCCTGCTGGCGATCCAGCGTGATCTCCATGCCCAGAAACCGCTCGCCCTCCACCGTCACGCCCTTGCGCAGCGGGTCCAGATCACTGTCCCTGGGCGTGCCGTTGACCCGCACCCGATACTTGCGCAGCCAGCCCGTGGAGGGCAGTTCCAGCTTGCGCTTGACCGCGCCATCGTTGGTCAGCAGCAGCAACCCTTCCGAGTTGATGTCGAGCCGCCCCACCGACATCACCCGCGGCAATTCCGGCGGCAGGCTGTCGAACACGGTGGGCCGACCCTTCTCGTCGCGCGCGCTGGTCACAAGACCCACGGGCTTGTGATACAGCCACAACCGTGCCGGTTCGGCCGCCCCGACCGGCTTGCCATCCACCGTTATCGCATCGGCGTCGGTCACGTTCAGCGCGGGCGAAGAGATGTGCCTGCCGTTCACCATGACCCGCCCGTCCTCGATCATCCGCTCGGCTTCGCGGCGGCTGGCGAGGCCGGCGCGCGCCAGAACCTTGGCGATCCGGTCGCCGGGGGGGGGGGGAGGTGTTTCCATGGCGGGTGCTTAGCGTGTCGTCCCGCTTGTGGAAAGCGCGGATGCGCTCCGCGCGGGAGTATTTGGACAAAGAAGAAACCAGGGGGCACTGTGGTTTCTCTTTTGTGGAAATACTCCCGCCGGAGGCATCGAAAGTTCCTTCGCGCCGCTTGCCGCGAGACGCTGCACCCGCGATTGTGCGCCATGACGTTTCGTTCGCACATGGACCTTGCGCTGGATCAGGCGCGCGCCGCCGCCGCCCGTGGCGAGGTGCCGGTGGGGGCCGTCGTGGTGGCCCCCGATGGCACGGTCCTGGCATTGCAGGGCAACCGCACCCGCGAGTTGCACGATCCCAGCGCCCATGCCGAGGTGCTGGCGATCCGCGCTGCCTGTGGGGTGCTCGGCTCGGAGCGGCTGACGGGCTGCGATCTCTATGTGACGCTGGAACCCTGTCCCGCCTGCGCCGCCGTGATCTCGGCCGCCCGCATTGCGCGGCTCTACTATGGCGCCGCCGATCCGAAATCGGGCGGGGTGGGGCAGGGGCCGCGGATATTCACTCATCCCCAGGCGCACCATGTGCCAGAAATCTATGACGGGATCGGTGCGCACGAGGCCGAGGCGCTGCTGCGCGCCTTCTTTGCGGCGCGCCGCTAGAGGGTCAGTGTCTCCATCACATCGGGCGTCAGCACCCGCACGCCGGGCAGGGCCCGGATCATTGCCTCGGCGGATTGTTCGAGAAGCGGGAAGGTCTTGTAGTGGCAGGGGATCACCGTCTTGAAGTTGAAATACCGTTTTGCCGCCCAGGCCGCGCGGGCCATGTCCATGGTGTAATGGCCGCCGGCGCACAGGATGCCGATGTCGGGGGCGTGCAATTCGCCCATCCATTCCATGTCGGCCATGATGTCGGTGTCGCCCGAGAAATAGATCGTATGCCCCTCGCCCGCGATCATGAAGCCCGCCTCGCTGCCCGCATGCGACCCGTCGGGCGTGGTTGAAGAATGCACCGCGTTCACCATCGTCACCGCCACATCGCCCAGCCGGATCGTGCCGCCCTTGTTGAACCCGGTGGTCGCACAGCCCTTGTCCGCGCACCATTTCATCAACTCGACCATCCCCGCCACCGGCAGGCCCAGGGAAGCGGCATCGCCGGCATGATCGCCGTGCCCATGGGTCAGCAGCACATGGGTGGCGCCGGCCACCGCCTCATTGCGGCGACCTTCGGGAAACACCGGGTTGCCGGTGAACCAAGGGTCGATCAGCAGCACCTGATCGGCAATATCGATGCGGAAACTTCCGTGGCCAAGCCATGTGATTTTCATCTGTAACCTCCTATGTCTGGCGAAACCCTAGCACGGCGGCGAAGCAATGGAATGGACCAGACAGATCGACGCCTATTGCGAACGCCTTGACCCGTCGTTCTGGGCCGAGCCGGTGAATGCAATCACCAACGCCGCCTTCCTGATCGCCGCCCTGTGGATGTGGCGGCGCTGTGCCGGGATGCCCCTGGCCCGGGCGCTGTGCGCGATCCTGTTCGTCATCGGCCTTGGCTCGACGTTGTTCCACACCTTTGCCACGGCCTGGGCCGCGACGCTGGATGTGTTGCCGATCCTGATCTTCGTGCTGCTTTATACTTATGCCGCCAACCGCCATTACTGGGGCCTGTCTGCTGTTCTGTCTGCCCTCGGCACGGCGCTTGTCATCCCCTGGCTGGCGCTGCTGACGCCGCTGTTCGCCCAGCTTCCGGGGTTCCGGATTTCGGCGATGTACTGGCCGATTCCGCTGCTGATCGGCCTTTATGCCGGTGCCCTGCGCAATCGTCTGCCCCGGGTGGCCGGGGGGCTGGCCCTTGGGGTGGCGATCCTGTGTGTGTCTTTGATCGCGCGCAGCCTGGACGAACCGCTGTGCAATGCGGTTGCGTCGGGCACCCACTGGGCCTGGCACATCCTGAACGCCACCATGCTGGGCTGGATGATCGAGGTTCTGCGCCGGCACCGCCTTGAAGCGCCCGCCGCCCTTCGCTAAACGCAAGGCCAGCATAGTTCCGGAGCCGCCCATGTCCATCGACACCGCAACCGCCGCCAAGGTGGCCAAGCTTGCCCGCATCAAGGTGGATCCCGCCGATCTGCCCGCGCTGGCGGCCGAGTTCAACACCATCCTCGGGTTCATCGAGCAGTTGAACGAGGTCGACGTGACCGGGGTTGAACCGATGACCAGCGTCACCCCCCAGCGGCTGAAGCGGCGCGCCGATGTGGTGACCGACGGCAATCAGCAAAAGGCGGTGCTGGCCAACGCGCCCGACGCGCGCGAGGGGTTCTTTGCCGTGCCGAAGGTGGTGGAGTGAGCGTGCTGAACCAACTGACCATCGCCGCCGCCCGTGACGGTCTGCGCCGTGGCGAATTCACCGCAGCCGAGTTGACCGAGGCCTGCCTTGGCGCCATCGACGGTGCGGGCGCGCTGAACGCTTTTGTGCACCACACTCCCGACATTGCCCGCGCACAGGCCGCCGCCGCCGATGTGCGCATTGCGGCGGGCGATGCCCCCGCCATGTGCGGCATTCCGCTGGGCATCAAGGATCTGTTCTGCACCAGGGGCGTCCCGTCACAGGCGGCCAGTGCCATCCTGAGAGGTTTCAAACCCGAATACGAATCCACAGTGACGCAAAACCTGTTCGATGCAGGCGCCGTGATGCTGGGCAAGCTGAACATGGACGAATTCGCCATGGGCAGCAGCAACGAAACCAGCACCTATGGCAATGTCGTCAACCCGTGGAAAACCGCCGCGGGCGCCGATCTGACCCCCGGGGGCAGTTCGGGAGGATCGGCTGCCGCCGTGGCCGCCGATCTGTGCCTTGCCGCCACGGGCACCGACACCGGCGGGTCGATCCGCCAACCGGCAGCGTTTGTCGGCATCACCGGGCTGAAACCCACCTATGGGCGATGTTCGCGCTGGGGCATCGTGGCGTTTGCCTCAAGCCTCGATCAGGCCGGCCCGATGACCCGCGATGTGCGCGATTGCGCGATCATGCTGGGCGCGATGTGCGGCCATGACCCGAAGGACAGCACCAGCGCCGATCTGCCGGTGCCCGATTTCGAGGCGGCGCTGAGCGGTGATATTCGTGGCAAGACCATCGGCATTCCGAAGGAATACCGCATGGACGGCATGCCCGACGCGATCGAGAAGCTGTGGGCCGATGGCACCGCCATGCTGCGCGATGCGGGCGCGAAGATCGTCGACATCTCGCTGCCGCACACCAAATACGCGCTGCCCGCCTATTACGTCATCGCCCCCGCCGAGGCGTCCAGCAACCTGGCCCGCTATGACGGTGTGCGCTTTGGCCACCGCGCGAAACTGGCTCAGGGCGACGGCATCACCGAGATGTACGAAAAGACCCGCGCCGAGGGGTTCGGCAAGGAGGTACAGCGGCGGGTGATGATTGGAACTTATGTGCTGAGTGCGGGGTTCTACGATGCGTATTACAACCGCGCCCGCAAGGTGCGCACGCTGATCAGAAAGGACTTCGACGATGCGTTCGCCGCCGGTGTCGATGCCATCCTGACGCCTGCCACCCCTTCGGCGGCGTTCGCGCTGGGGGCGATGGCTGATGCCGATCCGGTGCAGATGTATCTGAACGACGTGTTCACCGTCACCGTCAACCTGGCCGGTCTGCCGGGCATCGCGGTGCCCGCAGGGCTTGACAAGGATGGCCTGCCGCTGGGTCTGCAACTGATCGGGCGGCCCTGGGGCGAGGCGGATTTGCTGAACACAGCCTTCTCACTGGAACGTGCAGCCGGATTTGTGGCCAAACCGGCGAAATGGTGGTAAGATCACCCTTCAAGATAGACAGGAAAAAGTGTGGGTAGTGTTTTGATGCAGGGTTCGGGTTTGCGCATTCTGGCCGTCCTGGCCGGTTTCGGGCTGGCCGGGTGCCAGCCGACCATCCCCGACAGCGGGGCCGGTGTCGGCTTTGCCAATTACGAGGCTTACGAGCAATCCCGCATGTCCCGCGAGGCGGCATTGCGCAGGGGCAGTTCGTTGTTTCCCCCGGGTGCCGTCACCGCCGGGCCGCCCAGCATCCTGCCGCCCGCCACCGCAAACCGCCCTGTCATCTCGGGCGAGGAATTGCGCGCCGCCGGGTTGCCCACGTCCTCGGCCCCCATCGCGACCGCGCCCATCGCCACAGGCCCGGTTGGTGCCCCGATCTCGGCCATCGGCCCCGCGACGACGGCCCCCGCACCCGGTGCCGCCGGCACGGCCAGCATCTCGGACGAACAGGATTTCGACGCCGTCTCGGGGCGTCAGACCATCGAATCCGATGCCGAGCGTCTGGCGCGACAGCGCGCCGCCTATGAGGTGGTGCAGCCCACCGCCGTTCCCACCCGGCCCGGAGACAGCGCGCCCAACATCGTCGCCTATGCGCTCAGCACGACAAATGCGCTGGGCCAGAAGGTCTACAGCCGATCCGGGTTCAACGCTGATTCCAAGTTCCTGCGCGCCTGTGCCGGTTACAGTTCCTCCGACAAGGCGCAGGAAGAGTTCTTGCGCAACGGCGGCCCGCAGCGCGACAGGCAGGGCGTCGACCCCGATGGCGACGGCTTTGCCTGCTATTGGGATCCGACGCCGTTCCGCAAGGTCGCGCGCAACTGATCCTGCCCGAGGTGCGCTGGCGCCCCTCGCCTAACTGTGGCGAACGCCGCGGCGGGGTGCTGCCCGACATCGTGGTTCTGCATTATACCGCCATGGACAGGGCACGCAGCGCCTGCGACTGGCTGCGCAACCCGGAGTCCCAGGTCTCGGCCCATCATCTGGTCGGGCGCAACGGGCGCGTCACCCAGATGGTGGACGAGGCACAGCGCGCCTGGCACGCCGGGGCAGGGCGCTGGGGTGCAGTTGAAGATGTGAACTCGCGCTCGATCGGGATCGAGATTTCCAACACCGGCACGGCCCCGTTTCCGGCTGTACAGATGGACGCGCTTGAGGGGCTGCTGGCGGGCATCCTGCACCGCTGGCAGATCCCGCCCCACCGGGTGATCGGCCATTCCTGCATGGCGCCGGGGCGCAAGATCGACCCGGGTCCGCGATTCGACTGGCAGCGTCTGGCACGCCGGGGCCTGGCCGTCTGGCCCCGGCCTGCACCCCCGACACCCCCTGCCCAGTTCGGCGCGCTGGCGGCACTGGCGGGGTTTACTGCCGATGTCGACGACGCGACCCTGCTGTCGGCAATCCGCCTGCGGTTCGCCCCCTGGCGCAACGGCCCGTTGGGGCCGCCCGACATGGCGATCCTGGCTGACATCGCCGCACGCTTTCCCGTTGACGTGCCTGCGCCCGCCGCCTAAGGCCCAGAGGCGTGGATGGCTGGATGGCCGCGTGTTTCGCAAGGAATGCGAGGAAAGTCCGGACTCCTTGAAGCAACGGTGCCGGGTAACGCCCGGGCGGGGCAACCCGACGGAAAGCGCCACAGAGAAAAGACTGCCTGTGCATGTACGGGCGAGGGTGAAACGGTGCGGTAAGAGCGCACCGCGCCCCTGGCAACAGGGGTGGCATGGCAAGCCCCACCGGGAGCAATGCCGAATAGGGATCTCACGGGGGTAACCCCAGGGTTGCTTCAGCCCCGAGATCCGGGTTGGCAGCTTGACCCCTTGGGCAACCATGGGGCCAGAGGAATGGTCATCCAACCCCGGGGGCAACCCCGGGGGGGACAAAATCCGGCTTACAGGCCATCCGCGCACCTGGCCTTTTGCGACCCTGTTTGTTGTTATCGTGATCCGGCGGTTGCAT
>Ga0105054_10010727_pt1 | contig 11586 bp, 15 predicted proteins | sample BON02_FD_78091 | JGI IMG/M metagenome (GOLD analysis project Ga0105054, IMG submission 78091) | Freshwater microbial communities from Lake Bonney liftoff mats and glacier meltwater in Antarctica - BON-02 (megahit assembly) | ecosystem: Environmental > Aquatic > Freshwater > Ice > Glacier... | reverse complement strand
TCACCATCGCTGAAGACGTGCTGCGCCTGTTGCCACGCGGCACCCATGACCCGGCCATGTTCATCAAACCGCACGAATTGCGCGCGGCAATGCAAGGCGCAGGGTTGGTGCCGGGGGCATTCACTGGCCTTGGACCGCGTGGGATCAACCGCCGGTTTGACCTGACCTTCGGCCCCCTGCCGCTGACGGCCGTCCTGTATATGGGTATCGCGCGGAAACCAGTCTATGGGACTGAAACATGATCGAAATGCCGCGCGAAAACGTCCAGTCCTACCCCCGCCCGCCCGCGTTGGAACCCGTGCCGAAGCGGATCATGATCCGGCTTGGCGGCGTGCTTGTCACTGAGACCACACGCGCCCTGCGGGTGCTGGAAACCCACCATGCGCCAAGCTACTACCTGCCGCCCGAGGATATCCGCGCCACGCTGCGCCCGGCGCAGGGCAGCAGCTTTTGCGAATGGAAGGGCATGGCGCGCTATTTCGATGTCATCGCCGCAGACAAGACCGCCCTGCGCGCCGCCTGGGCCTATGACCGCCCGACCGCCCGCTTTGCCGCTCTTGCAGGCTATGTGGCGTTCTACGCCGGGCTGATGGACGAGGTATGGGTCGGCGATCTGCGCGTGATCCCACAGCCGGGCGATTTTTACGGCGGCTGGGTCACGCCCAATCTGGATGGGCAGATCAAGGGTGCGCCGGGCACGCAGCATTGGTAAGTTGCGGCATGGGCGGGGCTTTATCCGCGCCCCAGCATGGAAAGATTTGGGGATGAAAATGGTGATACACAGTCTGATCAACATTACCCTTGCAGCAATCTTGCTTGGTGCGAAAATGCCGCCTGCAATGGCCGACGGGTCTGCACCTGAGCAAACAGTCATCGAGGATTTCACCATGCAGCCAGAAACCCGCTGGCGGTTCTTCACCGATCAGGTGATGGGGGGCGTGTCCACCGGCGGTGTCGCCTTCGCGCAAGAAGACGGTGCCCCCTATGCGCGCATGACAGGCCGCGTCAGCACAGCCAACCGGGGCGGGTTCATCCAGATGCGGCTTGATCTGGCCAGCCCGCCGCCCGAGGGCACAACTGGCGTGCGGCTTGTCGTGCGCGGCAACGCCCAGCGCTATTTCGTCCATCTGCGCACAGGCGGCACCCTGTTGCCGTGGCAATACTATCAGGCGGGGTTCGACGTGACGGAAAGCTGGAGCGAAGTGCGCCTGCCCCTCAATGCCTTCACAGCCTCTGGTGCATTGCTGCAAAACGTACCCAACCCGAAAAGCCTGACATCGGTTGCCGTTGTTGCCTATGGCCGCGACTACGACGTCGAAATCGACGTGCGCGAGGTTGGCTTCTACTGAAGCGGTGCATGCTTGCGGCGCAAAGACAACCGCATGGTTTGCATAGCTGGGGCCGCCCCGTTGGGGACGGCCCCTGTCGTCTTCAGCCTTTAGGCATCAGAACCGCATCGATCGCGTGGATGACACCGTTGTCGGTATTGATATCAGCCGTCGAAACGTTTGTATCGTTCACTTTCACGCCGCCCTTGGTGTGGATCGTGACGGTCTCGCCATTGACGGTGGCCGGTGTCATGCCATCGCTAAGGTCGGTCGACATCACCTTACCTGAGACCACATGATACGTCAGGATCGCGGCAAGCTTGGCCTTGTTCTCGGGCTTTAGCAGGTCATCCACCGCGCCGGCCGGCAGTGCGGCAAAGGCCGCGTCTGTAGGTGCGAAAACAGTAAATGGGCCAGCGCCCTTCAGCGTTTCGACCAGATCAGCAGCCTTTACGGCGGCCACAAGGGTCGTGAAATTTCCAGCGGAAACCGCTGTGTCAACTATGTCCATGGGGAAGTCCTTTAGAGTATATCAATGCACAAAAGTGCTAAAACAGCGGGAGCTGTTCGACATCGACTAGCGTCAGGTAGCGCGAACAGGGCTTCTGCCAATGGCACAGCGTTGCGTCGTCTTTGCTCAAAGCGTCGCCACGGGGGTCAACTTGCCTCGCATACCGTGACGCAAGGGGCGGTAAGGCATCGCGGAAACGAGGGGTTATTCCATGGAAGGTAACATGTGGGCGCAGGGTTTGGGACCGGTGCGCTTGCTGGTAGCGTAGCTAAGCCCGTGCGTTCTGTCACAGAAATTCCGTAAAGTCATACCTGTCGCGATGAATCGCGTCAGCACAAAGCCTGACAGACCGAAATGGGCCAACGTAATGACGACCGAAAGCCCGTGCAGCTATTTGAAACGGGCCTTCGCGCCCGCATCGGTAGCCAGGTTGATGGCTGGCATCAACATTTGGCGGGTGGGCAGAGTCGTCACTGCAATCAACGCCAGCAGCCCCGCGGCAAACGGGTCGTAGCGCCGCATAAGCAGTGACGCAGTGACGGCGTTAAGCAGCACAAACAGGTGGAAATGTGGAAAGGCCCGGCGGATCGTTGGGCCTGCGACGTTGGCCGGCAGGGCGGTGAACAAGAAGGCAGCAAAACCAAAAGAGTATAGAACCATACCGCCAAAGAGCAGCGCAGTGACAAGAAGGGCGATTGTGAGCATCATGGTCTCTCAAGATTGCGGGCATAGCCGTGCTGGATCGCGGACAGCGGCAGGCACCAAGGGAAAAGGTCTACAGGCCAGTTGCGACGATATGCCAAGGGCGGCAATCAGCACCTACCAGTTGGACGCAAAACGCATTTGGACTAGAAAACAACGTTGCCCCCGAACCTGTACAAGACCTTCTATGCCAAAATCAGTTCTTTAGGCAGGGCTGCGTTTCGCGAGGATGCGCTGCAATGTCCTGCGATGCATCGTCAAGCGCCGCACCGTTTCCGAGACGTTGCAGTCATACAGCCCGTAAATGCGTTGGATATGTTCCCGCCGTACTCTATCGGCAGACATTGGATTGTCAGGTGGTGGGGGACGCGCCCCCGCCCGAGACAAAAGGGCGTTCATCACGTCGTCGGCATCGGCAGGTTTGGCAAGATAGTCAGTCGCACCGATTTTCACCGCCGCCACTGCCGCGGCGATGGCACCATATCCGGTCAGGACCACGATGCGGCTTTCCGGGCGTCGCTGACACAGGGCGTTTACAACATCAAGGCCACTTCCATCCTCAAGCCGAAGGTCGACAACCTCATAAGCGGGCGGTCGACCCAAGGCGATGGCACGGCCAGCTGACACGGTCTCGGCCGTCTCAGTCAAGAAGCTGCGCTTTTCCATCGCCCTAGCGAGACGCTTTACGAATGGCGCATCGTCCACCGGTTGAGACCACCACCAAAAGCAGTGTCCGCTCGACCGGAAGTTGCGTCAAAGACAGTTCTAGCATTTCCGTGTTCCTTCTCACAAACGCGAAAATAGCCTGAACGGCAGCGTGGTCAAACATGGTCAGGCCAGTGTCAAGGGGCAGACCGTGTTGGGGCCAATTTCGGTCGCAGGTGACCAGAACTTAAAGGAATCCATGCTCAGTGGCGGATTTGGGAAGTCGCTATTTCGAAAGGACGCTGGTCGGTGAGCGGCGATTCTGGTGGCAGCAGCCCTTTTTCTTTCCAATAATACCTCTTGGAACGCTACAGTTCAGCGCTACCTAACAAACTAAGCGTTGGGGCAATAACGACCAAGGCGCGCAACGTAACAGTCAGTGCAAGGACCAAATCCATGATCACAGGCATCAAAACACTTGTAGCGCATTCATGGAGTTTCGTGTTCAACCATAATGTCAGCCCATGTCGCCACATCCCCGATGTCGCCATCCGTCATTTTGTTTTGCAGGTATTGGGGCTGATGTGGGCAGTAAGTTTCTCCGTCGCGATCGGAAGTTATACAGTTCTTGCGGCCAGCGTCCTTGGACATGCGGTCTTGATCACAGCGGCCGCAGTTACAGCAACAACTTTTGCGGTTGCCGCGCAAAGGCCTAAAGTATTCATGCGTAGATCGGGTCGCCGCTCGGATGGTGAGCATGACTGAACCTCTAAGTTGCCTGCTATAGGATCTGCGGTGAGGAGCGCCAAGTGTCGCCTTGTGCGAAGGCATCCGCAGAACGCCTTAGTCTGGGTGTTTGACGCAGTAATATTGGACATTTCGATCAGAAGGTCATTTTTCAAACCAAAGTAGGAGATTTCGACATGCGGATATTAATCGTCGGTGCCAGCAAGGGCATTGGTCTGGCGACGACTCGTCAAGCGCTTGCCGCTGGATATGACGTGCGGGCTCTCGCGCGGTCTGCAACAGCTATAAACCTATCCAATCCAAGATTGGACAAGGTCCAAGGTGACGCCCTGAGCACACTAGACGTCCAAGCAGCACTCGACGGAGTTGATGCAGTGATCGTAACGCTTGGTGTCGGCTTGGGTGAACTCATCAAACCTGTGCGTCTGTTCTCTGATGCAACGCGTGTCCTTGTCGCGGCTATGAAAACCCAATCGGTCAACCGACTTATTTGTGTCACCGGATTTGGGGCTGGCGATAGCCAAGCGAGCATTGGCTTTCTGCAACGCGTCCCGTTTCAGATCGTTTTTGGCCGTGCCTATGACGACAAGAGCCGTCAAGAGAAACTGATCAAGGAAAGCAGTCTTGACTGGACGATTGCGAGGCCCGGCGTGCTTTTCAACGGTGCGCAAACGGGTCGCTACAAGGTTCTTCGCGAGCCTTCTGAGTGGCGAAACGGGATAATTTCGAGATCAAACGTTGCTGACTTTCTCGTCAAACAAATTGAAGATAGAAAGTATATCCACGCATCGCCTGTATTGGTCAATTGAACGCACCCTCTGCGACCGATGTCAGGCAAACAAGTCATGTGCCAGTTCAAGCGCGTCGATCAGCACATCAACCTCTGCATTCGTGTTGTACAGACCGAATGACGCGCGACAGGTGGCATTAAGCCCCAAATGTGCCATCAGTGGACCCGCGCAATGCTGGCCCGCACGGACAGCAACGCCCTTTTTGTCCAGGATGGTCGAGATGTCATGCGGATGCGCGGCACCCTGCATTGAAAAAGAGAAAATGGGCGCCTTGTCGGGCGTTGTCCCTTGCACCGAGATCCAGTTCAAGCCGTCAAGACGGGTGCGGGCATAGTCGCGCAACTGCTGTTCGTGGGCGGCGATGTTTGCCATTCCCAGCCCCGTCATATAGTCCAGCGCCACACCAAGACCGATGGTTTGCACGATGCCAGGGGTGCCAGATTCGAACTTCATCGGCGGATCGTTGTAAATAACGGTCTCGCGCGTGACTTCGCGGATCATGTCGCCACCACCCATAAACGGCTGCATCTCGACCATCCTGTCTTTACGGACATAGATCGCACCCGACCCCGAAGGACCATAAAGCTTGTGGCCTGTCACTGCGTAGAAGTCACAGCCGATCTCTTGCACGTTGATTGGCATATGGACTGCCGCCTGGCTGCCATCGATCAGCACAGGCACCCCGTTAGCACGAGCGCCCGCACATATCGTTGCGACATCCACCACGGTGCCCAGAACGTTCGAGCAATGCGTGACCGCAATCAGCTTGGTACGGGGCGTAATTGCATCGAGCACCTTTGCTGGATCCAGTGCGCCGGTGCTGTCCACCTCTACCCACTTGATCACCACGCCCTGCCGTTCACGCAGGAAATGCCACGGCACGATATTCGCGTGATGTTCCATGATGCTGAGGATGATCTCATCCCCCGCCTTCATCCGGGGCATGGCCCAGCCATAGGCGACCATATTGATGCCTTCGGTAGCACCCGAGTTGAAAATAATCTCGTCCTCGCTGGCCGCGCCCAGAAATCGCGCCACGATGCCCCGCACGCGTTCGTAATTGTCAGTCGCCAGATTGGACAGGTAGTGTAAACCGCGATGCACATTGGCGTATTCCTGCGAATAGGCCTGCGAGATTGCATCAATAACGACCTGCGGCTTTTGGGCCGAAGCGCCATTGTCTAAATAGACCAACGGTTTCCCATTCACATGCCGCGACAAGATCGGGAAATCACTGCGGACTTTTTTGACATCAAGCATGGCTGAACTGACTCCGGAAAGGTTTGATAGACGATTGAGTCTTCGTGCAGACCGGCGACAGAAAAATAGGGCAATACCCAGTTAGGTGAGAGCCGCAGGTCTGCAGTTATTACACCGCTTTGGGGCGACCCGACCGATTTCGGGAAGCCGACAACTTAGTTCAGGCTTTTCACGCTGTTCACGGATGGGCGCCCTTAGCGATCTGATTGGCGAAGTGATGGTTGGTATCGCGATGATGCGCCTCATCAGCGCGCACCACGATGACCACATCGCGCAGCCGCGCAGTTGAGTGCAAATTCCAGTATTTGATCGCAATCTGGGGCGCAGCCACGTTATCAACCCGGCCTGCGTCAATCTCTTCCAAATAGTGGCTGTAGCTGATTACCGCCTCTTCCTCGAGGTACCCGACCACACGATGCGCAGTCTTTGGCGCCAGAAGGTAGAGAAAGAAATAAAGGTTATAGAAGATCGCCTGCGCTACCATTATCAGAGTGCGCTCCAGCCGACTGGGCTGCGCGATCTTGATGAAAGTCATCAGATGCATGCGCTCGTTGTCCGCCTCGTCGATCAGTTCTTTGATCCAACCCTGATCGTCGCGAATGTGCCGAATGGCGCTAAGGTGCTGTAGCAATCCACCGACCATGCCCGGGACAGCCGCGACGGTTTCAAGCACGACAGCACGATGCCCGTAGCGTTTTGCGAAAAACTGGTCTGCAAAAAGCCTCATCGTCTTGACCACGCGCAAAGCGACCCGGTCGGAAATGGTGTCCGGGATGTGGTGGATGTGCAGCGGGTCAGATTGGAATTCTTGATTGCGTCTCATGGCTTGTCATTTTGCCTCCTCATAAGTTCGATATAGTTGTTATTTCTACCTTTTCAGCAGTGCAAACTGCGGCAAAATAGCCAGCCATTGGATTGTCGCTGCGTGAAAATACCGGTTATTCTTTACGCAAGAAGCAGTCACGGCTCGAAGCTCATTGACGAATTCTTTGTGGGTCCGGGCAGAACCGCTCTACGACGCTTTATCTTCCGGGCTCGATGACCCGGCATCAAACTATATGGGTAGACGTAGAGGCCCAGCTCCAGTGGCCGCCCTTCCGCATGCAGAGACAGCGGTGCTTGGCGGCTACGAAGTCGACAGCACCCTGAACTTCGTCCCTGTTCCCGGACATTACGGCACTATCGGCCGCTGTCCGGATGGAAACGATCAGCCCATCCCCTTAACGGTTAGTTGTGCAAAGTTGCCTCCCAAGTTTCAGGCCCTGGAAAAAACCTGATGGCAAGCATGAGGTGCTTTGGTCTTTGTCGATGAAATAACCATTTCAACATCAGTTTCTGTGTAAAGCTCAGTGGTCAAAAGCGCATTCGAAAAGCGTAAAGCAACGCTCTCTAATTGGGTGTTTTGACGCTGGGATTTTTAACCCAAAATGAATATAAATATACCGAGCAACTAAACTTTCGAAGCCGCTAAATGCCACGCGGACAGATTCCAACTCCCGTTGCTCGAATTGAACGCAAAGATTGCTACAGGCGTTTTCCCATTGCTTCAAAAATCACAGCGAACGCGGCCTCTCTGGATAGCAGACCACTTTACTGCCGCAACACGTCATCGCAAATGCCTTAAAATAATTAGTAGAGCCTATTGTCCTATTTTATTATTTATTTACAATATGTTAGGATTTTATCTTCGCTTTTATGACTGCTTTGCAACAGATTGTCCCACAATTTTTGAACCGCGGAGTTGAAACGTGCACTGACAATCCTACTGTTCCTTTACGGAAACATAAGGAAACATCCATGGAAACGATTTCTATCGGTCAATATGACCTTATCTATAATGCATTCTCGTTTACGTTTGCAGCCATGATGGCCGCGACGGTGTTCTTCTGGTTCGGCCGCTCGCAAGTGTCGGACGCTTACAAGACCGCAATGACGGTGACCGGGTTGGTTACGTTTATTGCGGCCTATCACTACCTGCGTATCTCACAAAGCTGGGCCGAAGCCCATGTGGTGGCGGACGGCGTCGTCACGGCATCAGGGGTCGGCTTCAACGATGCCTACCGCTATGTCGACTGGTTCCTGACCGTACCGCTACTATTGGTCGAACTTATCCTCGTCATGGGTCTAAGCCGCCAGGAAACCACATCCAAGGCCGTTCGGTTGGGCTTGCTTGCCGCATTGATGGTCGGGCTTGGCTACCCGGGCGAAATTGCCGATGCCGCTTCGGGGCGATGGCTGTGGGGCATCCTGTCGATGATCCCGTTCTTGTGGATCCTCCGCGAACTGTTCGTCGGCCTGAGGCAGTCAGTGGATCAACAGCCTGAAAGTGCGCGCGGTCTTGTCAAAGCGGCGATCTGGGTAACGGTCCTGTCGTGGTCGTTTTATCCGGTGGTGTTCTTTGCCGGTGCAATCGGACTTGAAGGCACGACTGCGGTGACCGTGGTCCAAGTGGGCTACACCATCGCCGATCTCGTCGCAAAAGCAGCCTTTGGCGTGTTGATCTTTATGATCGCAGTTCGCAAGTCAGAAGCGGACATGGGACGTGCAAAGGCGGCCTAAGCGCTGAAAGCGCCGATCCGGTGGCGGCTTTGCCGCCACCGGAAACCTCCACACAGTCAATCAAGCCAGAGCGATACCGAGACATGTTTTTAGTACCCGATAAACCCGATATAACGACACGACTGGCTACGGTTAGCCAAAGGATGCTGACTGTATCCCAAGGGACAAGCGACCCGCGGTCGCCCGTGTTCCAGGCGGTTGCCCACCATCTGCGCGCACACCTGGATTGCGCGTGCGCAGCCAGATTGCGTTGCACGCTGCGGATTGACTGGGCGTAGATGCACAGTCAGCCCTCGCCTTGGCCACATGCTGCGAGCTTTTGCATCACGCGTCCATGATCCACGATGACCTGCAGGACCGCGATCAACTTCGCCGTGGCGCGCAAGCAGTGTGGACTTTATTTGGTGCTGATGTCGCGTTGTGCGCGGGCGATCTGTTGCGTCGGGCGCTTATGCGGCGCTGACCGACGTGACCGAAGTTGCAGCAATTCCGCAATTGATTGCACAGACACACATGGCTGTCGCGCAAACCATCGGCGGACAAGTGTCCGCCACATTGACACCGCACAAGATTATCGACCGTATTGCGATCTACGAGGCGATGGCCGCCGCTAAATCCGGGCCCCTGCTCAATCTGCCATTCGCTTTGGTCTTCAGCTACTGCCACCGACCGGATGTAGCGGACGTGGCGGACGGGGCCATGCTGCCGGGTTTGAAAGACACGATCTGTTCTGAATTCGCAATGACGCCGAACGATTTCAAAGATCGCTACCTAAGTGTCGATGGCGCAGGCTTTTCAATTTCACCGTATTTCCGGCAATCGGCGTGGTTCCGGTTTCACAACCGGGGCGAAGGCATACCAAAGCGTTATGTAGTGGGCGCAGGCGCGCACCCTGGGGCCGGTCTGCCCGGCGTCGTGTCATCGGCAAAAACACTGGACCATCTGGTCCCTGAACCGGTGAACGCGCTGTGAACGGCGAAAGTGATCTTGGGTCAACGGTGGCGGATGCATGGCCTCGGCCAAGAGGGGCGCGATGTCCATACCGCGCGGTAATAGCCCCGGCAGGCGCAAAAGTGTGGCGACATTGTCCACGTCGCTGTCGATGCTGGCCCGCACGCCGGGATATTGCACCTTTATTGCAAGGTTGATGCCATCACGCGTCACGGCCCGGTGCACCCGCCCGATCGAGGCCGCGGCAAAGAGGCGCACCTCAAAGCGGGCAAAGCGGCTGTACCAACCCGGCCCCCATTCGGCATGCAGCACCGTTTGCAGCTGTTTTGGTGGCATGTGGCGGGCATCATCGCGCATCTGGGCAAGGATTGCGGTCAGCTCACCCGGCAGCACCTGCCCGGTATCCATCGACAGCATTTGCCCCAGTTTCGGCGCCGCGCCGCGCAGATGGGACAGTCCGTCCGCCAGCCGCAACGTGTTCGCAGGCGTCAGTAGAAGTTGCGCCAGATTGGGCCGCTTGCCACCCGCCTATGCCCGCAGGCCCCCCGCCGCCATGCTACCCGCAATGACCGACTCCATGCCACCAAAGTGCCAAAGCCGCTGCGCACGTCCCGTAGGCACCGCTGTGCCGCTTTTGTCGTTGTCATTATCGTCCGACAAGGGTTCTTCAGCCTCACGTGTCAGTGCGGGCGGGCTGCTTGCGCAAACGGCGCAAGTGCCAGCGGTAAATGGCTGGGGCCAGCATGAAGTCATAGGCCACCGAGGCGATCTGCTTGATCCCCGGCAAGCCAACGACCCGTGCCAGCCACCGATACCGTGGCATCTGCGCCCAAAGGACCAGAAACGCTGGAATTCCTGATGTCAGCGTTCCGTCGTGCAGCACATAAAGCCGCCGTGCCGCTGTATCGGCATCCAGCCCCCACTGGTTGCACGCATCCGTGTTCAGATCATCAAACCGGATCGGCAGGCCCGTCTCACCTGCATACCGTGCGTAATGCCCAATCTCAAAGTTACAGACCGGACAATTGGCGTTGTAGAGAACGGACGTTTTGGGGCGGTTTTCCATGTTTCGTTAGATAGGTCTGCCTGGCGCGAAGTCCAGCCATGGCCAGCGGATAAGACCCACCCTATTTGCCACCAGCCGCCGCACCATGTGCGCCTTTTAGACAGCCTCGCGCAAAGGGCATAAATGTGCGGAATACCCGCGTTCGCTGATCTGCGGCCAATCGGGGGTGGGCTTGGCCATCTAGCAGCCTGCAATGGCCGCCTTGATCTGGAATGGCGCCAGTTGGCACCGCTTGGCCGTGCGGCTAACCGAGGATTGCGCGCCCCTCGGCTGGCCGCGTGGCATCCCAAAGGCTGCGGTCCTGTTGCCCCGGCAGCAGGCTAGCGCCACCCTAGCCGATTCGTGCGGCGGGGCGGGCGGCGGTCAGCAGCAGCATCGCCACCGCGCCCTCAATTTCAGGATCGTTACGGCGCAGCCGGTCAATCAGGCGCATCAGGTATTCGGCTTCAAGGCACAGGTAGCGCGGCTCGTCCGGCCCCATGACATGGCCGGAGGTGAAGGTCAGGTAAACCGAGGCTGGCACGGCCTCCAGACGCGCGCGCAAGAGTTCGGGCGCGCGCACCGCAAAGGGGGTGCCTTCGCTCGCGATAGTGGCTCTGGCGCGGCCCAGGCGCTGGCCCATCGTGAGTTCCGCGTGCAGAATGGTGCGCGCGGTTTCTGGCGTCGTCAGGCCGCAGACGGTGCGCAGGGTCAGCGCTACCCCCAGTTTCGGCTCCAGCGAAGGGTCGCAGCAGGCGAAGTTCAAGCGCAGACGCTCTTCGGGGATCCGCCCGGTGGAAATGGATACCATTTTTCCGGCAAGCGCCCGTTGCAAGGTGCTGTCGTAGACGCGCTCACCGAGAAGCCAAAAATACTTGAGCGCAAGTCGGTTGTTGAGCGGATTGTGGGCAAGCTTCTTAAACTTGTTGCGACCTTCGACGACGGTATCGGGGCGATATAGAAAATGTTTTGGGGGCATTATTGGGGCATAGCACTGAGTGCTAGAAATTAAATACCTTTAAAACATTAGCTTAACCTGTATATTCG
>Ga0105054_10010726_pt1 | contig 11586 bp, 9 predicted proteins | sample BON02_FD_78091 | JGI IMG/M metagenome (GOLD analysis project Ga0105054, IMG submission 78091) | Freshwater microbial communities from Lake Bonney liftoff mats and glacier meltwater in Antarctica - BON-02 (megahit assembly) | ecosystem: Environmental > Aquatic > Freshwater > Ice > Glacier... | reverse complement strand
GTTGGTTGTTGTTGTGCCATCAGGTCACCAATTGGCCCCGCAAATACAACCTCACCTTTTCGAAGCATCACAATATGGTCACTAATAATTTCAAGCTCTGACAAAAGGTGTGACGAGACAAAAACCGTTGTTCCATCATTTGCCAGATCACGCAAAAGTGCTCGAACTTCTTGAATTCCTTCGGGATCTAAACCATTTGTTGGTTCATCTAACATTAATAACTTTGGCTCCGGTAATAGCGCGGCAGCAATTCCTAAACGCTGTTTCATGCCAAGTGAATATGTTTTGTACTTAGATTTTCCGCGATCACCTAAGCCAACTTTTTCCAGCAAAATTTGAACGCGCTCGATTGGGAAACCACCGAGTTTGGCCAACACCATTAAATTTTCCTGACCCGACAACGCTGGATAAAAAGCAGGTCCTTCGATCATGGCCCCGACTCGACTTAAGTACTTCTCTGGGTGCTCGATCGGCTCACCAAGAATCTGACCTTGGCCAGTTGTTGGAGTAATAAGTCCCAGCAACATTCGCATAGTTGTGGTCTTTCCAGAGCCATTTGGGCCAACGAAGCCACAGACCGTTCCCAACGGAACCTCGAAGTTGATGTGCGAGACGGCTAACCGATCGTCATACTTTTTTGAGAGATCTTGAACTGAAATTGCGGTGTTGGTCATGTCCTCACTCTGCCACAATTACTCCATGAGCAAACGCCCCTGGGGTTATCAACCTCGGCCTGAAAAAAGTGAGCCTAATTGGGAAGTTCATTCCCAGACTCATTCAGTGCGTGCTGGTTTAGCGCGCTCTGGTTTTGGTGAAACTTCGGAAGCTTTGTATCTCAACAGTGGTTTTACGTACACGTCGGCGGAAGAGGCTTTTGATTCATTTGCTGAAGAAACCGATCATTATTTATATAGTCGATTTCATAATCCAACTATTGCAATGTTTGAAAAGCGTTTAGCGGCAATTGAAGGTGCCGAACTATGTGTGGCGACTGGTTCTGGAATGTCAGCCATGTTTGCATCGCTTGCTTGTTTAGTTGAACAAGGTGATCACGTAGTTGCATCAGCGGCCATGTTCTCTTCATGTCACATTGTAATTACTGAATTCTTACCTAAATGGGGCGTCACGTTTGAATTAGTAAAAGGAAATGACCCAACTATTTGGGCAAAGGCCCTAAGCAAAACTACTAAAGCGGTATTTATCGAAACTCCTAGCAATCCATTAATGGAGATCGTTGATATCAAAATGGTCAGTGAACTCGCCCATAAAGTTGGTGCAACAGTAATTGTTGACAACGTAATGGCATCACCAGTTTTGCAAAAGCCACTACAACTAGGCGCTGATGTTGTGATGTATTCAGCGACAAAACACATTGATGGTCAGGGGCGAGTTCTTGCCGGCGCCATTCTTGGTTCAGCCAGTTACATTAACGAAAAACTTTTACCTTTTGTTCGCCATACTGGTCCGGCACTGAGCCCATTTAATGCCTGGGTACTTGTTAAATCTTTAGAGACCATGGAAATGCGCGTGGAGCGAATGGTTTCAAATGCACAGGCGATTGCAGAATTTTTAGAGAAACAACCTTCTATAAAATCAGTGCGCTACCCAGGTCTAAAATCTCACCTTGAACACAAACTTGCCATGGCTCAAATGAATAATGGTGGTGGTTCAACAATTGGTATTGAATTCAAAGGTCCACAGGCCGATGTTTTCGCCTTCATGAATAAGTTATGCATAATCGATATTTCCAATAACTTGGGCGATAGTAAATCTTTAATCACTCATCCAGCCTCTACAACACATCGACGTTTGGCACCTGAAGTCCAGACAGAAATGGGCATCACGCCATCTGTTTTACGTTTATCTGTTGGGCTAGAACATTCAACGGATTTAATTAAAGATCTTGCGCAGGCTTTAGCTCAGTAATTGAGCGGCAACAAGCACAACCGATAAAAGGCTTAAATAAGTAATCGACCACTGGAAAATCTTTCCAGCTACTTTTGCATACTCTGGTGAATCTTCCTTTAACTTCACTAATTGCAAGGCAAAGACTGCGCCTAGGAGAATTGTTACAACCATCGACCACACTGGAAGCTTTGCTGACCAGATTAAAATGATTGATGAAGCAATCATCAAAATTGTATGAAGCCACATCTGTACTCGCACGCGACCTTTTGTGGCCACTACCGGAAGCATTGGAGTTCCGGCGGCTGCGTAATCATCTTTGTATTTGATTGCTAACGCCCAAAAGTGTGGCGGTGTCCAAAAGAAGATAACAAAGAAAAATGCCCATGCAGTTAATGACAATGAGTTAGTTACCGCAGCCCAACCGATCAGTACTGGCATGCAACCAGCTGCGCCACCCCACACAATATTTTGGGAAGTCCTTTGCTTAAGCGCCATCGTATAAACCACGACATAAAAAACAATTGCAATCAAGGCCAATAAAGTTGCAAGTGAAGTTGTAAAAAACCAAAAGAGAGCCAGCGAAATTGCACCGATTAACGTTGCAAAGATCGTTGCATCTCTTTTTGAAATTAAGCCGGTAACAACTGGGCGCTTGGCAGTGCGCGCCATGAGCTTATCTAAATCACTTTCAATCACCATGTTAAAGGCGTTTGCACTTCCTGCTGCCAAAGTTCCGGCAAAAATTGTTGCGATTGTTAAACCAAAACTTGGTAAGCCCTTTGCCGCTAAAACCATGGCCGGCAAAGTTGAAACTAAGAGAAGTTCAACGACCCTTAACTTCATTAGATCTAGGTATCCCCGAATGCTTGCGCTCACGAGGCAAGGTTACTCAGCCTTTAAAGAAGTTGCTCCCGATGCTCTCGCACGCCAACGAGTTACCTTGCTCTCAGTAAAAGCAAACATCACAGCCAGTAGAGTGCATACGTGCGAAAAAGAGTTCTTCTACTTCTCCTAATCTCCAGTATCACTCTCCATTCGATGCCCGCAGAAGCGGAAGTTCAGACAACCTCACTCAAACTCATCAAGACAATTAAAATCGGTCGATATCCCCGTGGTATCGCAATTACAAAGGATTCAAAAAAAGCATTTGTCGCCGAGATGGGTGGCAATCGGATCTATGTGATCAATCTAGAAGATTTTACAGTCTCGTATATCCCAATCGGCAGTAATCCTCGTGCCATTGTTTTATCTCCAGATGAAACAAGAATGTATGTAACTATGAATCTTTCTGGGCGAGTCGCATCGTGGGATTTAACTCATAACATTGCTGGCAAGAGCGTAAAAACTGGGGCTAGGGCCCGAAGTTTGGCCGTTTCCGCCGATGGATCCACGCTCTTTGTTGTGAACTTTGAAAGCGACACAATGTCTTCAGTCCGAGCTTCGAATATGAAGGTTCTTGAAACGATCAAGGTTTGCAATGAACCTATTGGAATTACTTACGATGTTCCGACTAGCAATACTTGGGTAGCTTGTTACAAAGGTCAGATAAAGATCTACTCAAATAACTAAGGTGCTGGTGAAATTTGTGCTGGAATATTTGGTGCCGCAATTCTGCCCAGAATGCGATCTATCGCAGAACGAGCCTTATTTAATGCCGAATTACCCTTGGGAATCGCATCAGCGATCGTTACAAAAATATATTCCCGCTCACCAGATTGCACATAACCGGCCAAGGTAGCAGTTCCGTTAAGGGTTCCAGTTTTTGCTCGGATTAATCCAACTGCCGCTGGTGCAGTCTTAATAAATCGCGTATTAAGAGTTCCAGAAACACCACTAATAGGTAAGGTCGTATACAACTGAGTAAATCTCTCATCACTGCGAATCTTAAATAATAACTCGCCCATTAGTTTTGCGGTAATTTTATTTTGGCGAGATAAGCCACTGCCATCTTTTACAACTAATTTACTTGAGTTAATTTGCAAATCATTTAATAATTCTCTGAATATTAAATCCAAGCCACTAACGTTAAAGCTTTCTCCTGCAGCTTTCGCCGAAAGTAATGCAAGTCGATCAGCTAATAAATTATCGCTCCACAGCATTGTCCACTTTAAAATTTCTTCGACCGTTGGTGAGATTTCCATGGCAATCGTGTCACCCTGTGCCATTGAACTTTCATCACTGGTTACAGCTTTGTACTTCGGTTTAAAACCTCGCTTAGCCCAAAAAGCTTTAAAGTTCGATACATCCTTTGCATATAAATTACTGTAAACAACGGTGTAATTTTTTAATGATCCCCCGTTTGCTTCCTTCACGGCACTTAACGTGTTAAATGCCAGATATGGCAATGATGCCCGAGACATCTTTCTGGCCACGTTGTGATCCAAGCTGATCCATGGATCTAAGGAGCCCTGAATAACAACTGTTTTTTCTTCTGGTGAAATAGAAATGGAAGTGCTAAAAACGGAGAGTGGATCAAGATACTTCAACGTTACCGCGCCAGATAAAATCTTCATTATTGATGCGGGCTTGCGTTGTGAATTTATATTTTTCTCATAAATTACTTGACCAGTAGTTCCATCAACTAAAATCATGGCTGGGTTAGATAATGCGGGAATTTTTAATAACTCATCGAAGGCTGCCGGAATTGACTCAGGAGCTAGCGCCGCTTGGGCTGGTGCTATCGATAAGGTTAAAGCCAGAGCAATAACCCAGAGTTTTTTTACAGAAAACATCAAAAACTAAATCCGGGCTGAAGCGATAAGGATGTTAAAGACGGTAAGCCCAATCATGGTTAGCCAAATATTTGTAGGCAGTACTGGCTTCTTAACGTTCTTATAGCCAAGCGCCAATATCACTAGCAAGATCACAAATTTAATCCCAACTTTTATGTGGTTGAGTTCCTCATCTGGCTTAACTGAATCATGTAATCCAACTAACGCGATTCCAGCAATGAGTGCGGTAAGTCCGGCATGCAAGACGCCTGGATTTAATTTTCGTGGGTTCTTATTAGATTGCAGGAGCAAAAGAACCAATATCCCTAAGACGGCAAGAAGGTGAATGACGTATACGACCGTGTTGATTGCTGACATGCCTTCAGTTTAGAGTGCATACATGTCTTCGCCAACAACCCCCGCCAGTATTGGCCCCGGAGAATTTTTCCCAGTTGTAGGGGTGGGACCACATGAAAAGCCTTGGCCAGTAGGCGAGCAATATGATCCTGAATTATTACTGAATGGTGATCGACGCAATGTCTTAGATCACTACAGGTATTGGAGCGTTGAGGCCATTGTCGCCGATTTAAATACCAAGCGACATAAATTACAGATCGCCATTGAAAATTGGCAACATGATTTAAATATTGGATCAGTAGTTAGAACTGCTAATGCTTTCAACGTTGCAGCCGTTCACATAATTGGTAAACGTGATTGGAACAAGCGCGGAGCAATGGTCACCGATCGATACTTAACGGTTATTCACCACCCAACCGTTGAAGAATTTGCAGCATATTGCAAAGAAATTGATCTACCAATTATTGGTATCGATAACGTCCCTAGTTCAAAACAGTTAGAACCAGCGCCGCTCCCAGAAAGTTGTGTTTTGTTATTTGGCCAAGAGGGTGCCGGAATGTCAGATGAAGGAATTGCAGTCTGCGACGTTTTATATGAGATTAATCAATATGGCTCGACGCGTTCGATGAACGCATCTGCCGCTGGTGCAATTGCTATGTATCACTGGGCACTGCAGCACTTACCAAAATGATGAAAAAGTGGCTTTCCCGAAATTTAGTTGTACTAACTTTAGTTTCACTTACGCAAGATGCAGCTAGCGAACTTTTATATCCACTATTGCCGATTCTGCTTGTTGGTGTAATTGGTGCAGCACCACTTGCACTTGGCTTAATCGAAGGATGTGCCGAAGCTGCAGCTGGTTTTACGAAATTAATTGCCGGTAAATCTAGCGACACTTACGGACGCAAACCTTTTGTAATTGCAGGTTACTCGTTAGCTGGTATTGGAAAAGCATTTGTAGTCGTGGCAACTGTTTGGCCCCTTGTATTTGTTGGACGAATTACCGATCGAATAGGAAAAGGTCTACGCAGCACACCGCGCGATGCATTAATTCATGACTCTGTTCCAAAAGAACACTTAGGTAAAGCTTTTGGATTCCATCGAAGTGGCGACAATCTGGGTGCAGTAATTGGACCTGGTTTAGCTCTCATAGGTTTGGCTTTATTAGATGGAGATGTCCGTGCCGTTGCCAAGTGGGCAATAATTCCGGCAATTTTGTCGGGAGTCCTGACAATTTTTGTTCGAGAAAACTTTGTAAAAGTTGAGCGAAAAAAGCGTGTTAAAACTGAAAAGGTACCCTTACCCGCAACACTCAAGAAGGCAATATTTGTCTTGGTTTTAATTCAATTAACAAACATTCCAGATGCGCTACTTTTGCTTCGATTACATGATTTAGGTTTTTCAACTAATCAAGTCGTACTTTCCTACATGTTATATAGCGCGGTAACGATGGTTGCAGCATTTCCAGCTGGATACGTTGCAGATAAATTGTCTCCTAGAATTGTTTATGCAACTGGATTAATTGCATTTGCAATTGCCTATGCAACTTTGGGTTTAACTCAAAATCACACAATCGCTGTCCTTTCTCTGGCACTCTATGGATTCTTCCCAGCACTTACCGACGGAGTTGGAAAAGCTTGGATCGCTGGATTAAGCGAAGATCACCACCGCGGTCATGCGCAAGGCGTCTATCAAGCATCAATGAACTTTGCGATTCTAGGTGCAGGAATTTGGGGTGGGGCCACGTGGAGTTCTGGCGCTACTCAATGGCCACTTGTCATTGCAGCTATTGGCGCGGCTATCGGTTCTTTATTTCTTGCAATAAGCCATCTACGGCGCGTTCGACCATAGCTAAAGTTTCTTCGTATGCTTCATCAGATTGATTGTAAGGATCTGGTACTTCCAATTTATGAAAATCAGCAGATTCTGGATCAACGGTATTAAGTTTGGGATCAAAGCTTCTTAAGTAAAAGACTTTTGCCCGATCTTCCTCGCTTTTAGCCAATAAAACTACATTGTGAAAATTACTTGAATCCATTACTAAAATTAGGTCCTGCACAAAAAAATCATTTTCGCTAAATTGTTGCGCCGTATGTGAGTATGTATAACCAGCCTTTTCCCAAATCTTTTTAGATGATGGATGTGGCCCTTGGCCAATATGCCAGGGACCTGTTCCAGCGCTATCAACATTGATTTTTGGATTACTCCAGTCAGCGGTTTTATTTGCCAAAACTGCGGCAGCCATTGGAGAGCGACAGATATTGCCCAAACAAACCATGCTGATGTTGATTTCTGCTAAATCTTTGAGCTTATTGATCAACTTTCGGCTCTTCTTCTAAAGCCTCTTGTACCGCTTTTAAACGTCGCTCAATTTCATCGGCTTCGCTAATTCTGCCCTGCATACGCATAATTTTAGACATACGCGTTTCGATATCAACAATAAATTCAAAATCTTTTGGTTCATCTTCGCTAACAACGGCTAGGATATTTTCTAGCGTTGCCAAGCCATCATCAAATTTTTCTAACAATATTTGAGCCTTGCCAAATTCAAAGGATGCAAAAGTTTCTCGGCGATGATCGTGACCAGTTGCGAAGACATCTACGGCTTTCTGCGCAGTCTCAAGGGCTAAATCGCCTTCGCCAAGTTCGATTAAGCACGAGGCGATTTTTTGATCACATCGAGCAACGTGAATTACTTCTTTATTTCGCTTAAAGAGTTGACGCGCTTCTTTAAAAGCATCGATAGCTTTTGTGTAATTCTTTAATTCCCGTTCGGCACAACCGATTAAGTGCAGGTCATTAGCGGCACCAATTTCATTGCTATCAACTAAATGTTCCTGCGCACATTCATTCATGGTTAATACAACTTTGTCGTATTGCTTTGATGTGTACCACCACTCACCCAATGTGCAGGCAAGCTCTAATGCAATAGGAGATTTGTTTTCCCGCAAGATTTCTACAGCTTTGCTCATTGCCGTTGCCGCTTCATCGATTCGCTTTAATTGATTTAAGTTATAACCAATCGCTGAATACGCTTGCGCCAGACCTTCAGATGCTGAAGTAACACCTAATTGTGAATAAATATCTCGCGCGGTTTCGGCTAATGCGAGCGCTTCGTCGTACTGTCCGCGAGCATAAATACGCGCACTAAGTTCGTAATATGTACTGGCACGCTCTTCGCCTTCAACTTCAGGAATTCGATCCCAGAGCATCTCTTCGGTGACGATATCGTCCATGTCGTCGTCATCACTCATAAGTAAAACCCTATAACGCGAAGGTTAAATACGGATGAGAATTTGATAAGCCATGCTCAATTGAGCGTGTTCGCTTCACATTACGATCGACTTTCAGCTGGTCTTTGCGCTGAAAAATCCACGCTAGAATTAGGTCATTGGTGCGACCGCATCAATGCACTTCCCCCAAGTGCTGCAACATGCAGCACTACATGCGAGTCTTATCTTCGCCCTGGACGCCATTAGCGCGATCCATACCCGAGACGCGCTTGTCGTCTCGATTGGTGTTTACTTTTATGTCTCTACAACCACGTACATCCGCCCCTGGAAAAGCCCGCCGTGCCGCCTCAGTTGGAAAGCCAAAGCGCACAAAGAAGGCAGCTGAATTTAAGGCAACGGATCCAAAGGCCCGTCACACATCGGCACAAAAGGCTGCCCGCAAAGGCGCTGCCGGACTTCCTAAATCAGATCGCGGATTAATTGGTAAAGCTGCTGCAGCAAAACCAAGAACAGCAAAGCCTGATTCAACTCGTCGTTATTCAGATACTGATTCTTCAACTGTCAGTAAAAAAGAAGGTCGCTTGTCTGAGCGTTCAAAACTTCGTGCCGAGCGCTACCAAAAGCAGACCGCATCACGACCTCGTCCAACTGAAGCACCAGAAGAGCGCAAAGCACGTATTGAACAATCACAGCGTCCAGAATCACGTGCCAAGAAGTTCGTGAAAGAGCGTGATGCTCGCGAAACTGCGCCACGTGCCGAAAGAACTGAACGTCCAGCAAAGACAGAGCGTCCAGAAGTTAAAAAAGTTTATAAGAAAGCAGAACGCCCAGAGCGTCCAGCATTCAAAAAAGAATCAGATACTCGTCCGACTAATCGTCGCGATGCAGTAAAGGCCAGAATTGCGCGCACCGATGATGGTCGCCCAAATTTTGAGCCACGCAAGTATGAAAAGTTTGATCCAACACGTCCAAAGAAAAATAACAGTGTTGCACCAGATACTCGCGCAGCTAATGCACGTGCCGAGCGTCCAGTTCGCGATCGCCGTAATGATTCGCCAGCTTATGCGCGCGATGATTTCAAGCAGCACGCGAAGTCACATTCAAATGCAGCCGTAGATTTCGGCGCAGATGATAATTACATTTCAGCAAATCTAGAAGATGCAAATCTTGTTGATGCAACTCCACTAACTGAAATCACAACAACTTTCGGAGATCTTGGAATTGCCGCACCTCTTGTTAATGCTCTTAGCAAGCAAGGAATTTTGCATCCATTCCCAATTCAGATTGCAACTCTTCCAGATGCACTGGCTGGCCACGATATTTTAGGTCGCGGACAAACTGGTTCAGGAAAGACTCTTGCCTTCGGTTTGGCACTTCTTAATAACTTAAATGGCAAGGCCGCTAAGCCACACAAGCCATTGGCACTTGTTTTAACACCTACTCGCGAACTTGCCCAGCAAATTGATGAAGTTCTAATGCCACTTGCTCGTTCAATTGGTCACGAATCAGTTGTTGTTGCTGGTGGAATGTCATACGCAAAGCAGATCACAGCGATGCGTCGCGGAACTGCAATCTTGGTTGCAACACCTGGTCGTTTGATCGACTTGCTCAATAAGGGTGAAGTTCAACTAGATCAACTACAAATTACTGTTCTTGATGAAGCAGATCAAATGGCAGACATGGGCTTCTTGCCGGTTGTTAAGGAAATTTTGGATCAGGCAAAGCTTGATGGCCAGCGCATGCTCTTCTCGGCAACGCTAGATCGTGGTGTTGATTCATTGGTTCGTCAGTACCTAAAGAATCCAAAGACTCACTCACTACAAAACGATCGCGCATCTGTTACAACAATGGAGCACTACGTATTAGTAATGAATCCATCTGATAAAGATGACATTACAAATCAAGTTGCCGCCCGTAATGGAAAGACAATCTTGTTTGTAAAGACACAGCGCGGCGCAGATCGCTTAGCTGACAAACTTGCCCACGCAGGTGTTCCAGTTGGCGCACTTCACGGTGGAAAATCACAAGCAGTTCGTACACGTACGTTGGCACTTTTTAAGGAGACACCAAACGCAGCACTTGTTGCAACAGATGTTGCTGCACGTGGTATTCACGTAGATGGAATTTCACTTGTTGTGCACGTTGATTTCCCACAAGATCACAAGGATTATTTGCACCGCGCAGGTCGTACGGCGCGTGCAGGTGAGGCCGGAACTGTTGTAACTCTTGCGACTACACGTCAGCAAAAAACTGTTGGTTCACTGATTTCACGTGCCGGCGTTACTGCTAAATACGTTGGAGTTACATCGCTCAGCACTGATTTAATGAAAATTACTGGAGCCCAAGAGCCTTCAGGTGTTCCTTACATCGTGCCAATCGTTGATAAGCCAGCACGCAGTGGTGGCAAGCGTCCTCGACCAAACTCAAGTCAGCGTCGTCGTCGCCCCCATTAATTCCCAGTAAATAGGTACTATGCGCGTTATGACTAACGCGAACCCATTTGCCCAACGCAGTTCACTTGCATACGAGCTGCCTCCATTTGCCGAGATAAAAGTCGAGCATTACTTGCCTGCCTTTTATGAAGGCTGCACCTTGCAATTAGCCGAAGTTCAGGCGATCTTGGATACACCGGGTGCGGCAACTTTCGAGAACACGATTGTTGCTTTGGAAAAATCGGGCCAGGCGTTAATGCGTATCTTGTTAGTCTTTTTTAATAAATCATCAAGTGATACCAGCGATGAATTAGATAAAATTGAAGAAGAGATGGCGCCAAAGCTGGCCGCTCATCAAGATGCGATTAATTTAAATCCGGCGCTGTTTCGGCGGATTAAAGATTTATACGATGCCCGCGAAGTAATTGGTCTTAATAGCGAAGATGCGTGGTTACTAGAGCGCTACTACAAAGATTTAATCCAGGCTGGTGCTCATTTAACCGAGGTTCAACGCGATCGATTAAAAGAGCTCAATGAGGCGCTATCTAAGTTAGAGACTCAATTTAGTAAAAATGTTTTAGCCGATACCAATGACTTAGCTGTTTTGGTTGATACCGTTGAAGAGCTCGATGGCTTAACTGAGAATCAAATCACCGCCGCTGCAATTGCCGCGAAAGAGCGTGGACACGACGGTAAATGGCTAATTGGCATGGTTAATTTCACCGGTAATCCCGTTTTAGATTCACTAACTAATCGCAAACTCCGTGAAAAAATTATGGAGGATTCAAAGCGTAAAGCTAACCGACCAAACGAAAACGATAACAAGGCGATTTTGTTGCAAATGGTTCAACTACGTGCCGAGCGGGCACGTTTGTTTGGTAAAGAAACACATGCCGAACATGTGATTGCCGTTCAAACTGCCGAACATCCAGACAATGTCCATGC
>Ga0105054_10010725_pt1 | contig 11586 bp, 5 predicted proteins | sample BON02_FD_78091 | JGI IMG/M metagenome (GOLD analysis project Ga0105054, IMG submission 78091) | Freshwater microbial communities from Lake Bonney liftoff mats and glacier meltwater in Antarctica - BON-02 (megahit assembly) | ecosystem: Environmental > Aquatic > Freshwater > Ice > Glacier... | reverse complement strand
GCTTTTCGTAAGCATCATCGCTCTTGTCATTCACAAACGCTTGCGTCTGTTCCCAAGTCGGTGGCAAACCAGTGAGATCGAAACTGAGGCGACGAATCAGTGTGCGGCGATCCGCCTCGGGCGACGGCGTCAGCTTCTGTTGCATCAACCCATCGAGAACGAAATGATCAATCGCATTGCGCGCCCAAGGCTTGCCTTGCACTGCTGCTGCCCCTGGTAACTGCTGCTTCTTCGGCACCACCAGTGACCAGTGCGGCTCCCATGTCGCCCCCTGGTCGATCCATTTTTTCAGCGTCTGAATCTGCGCCTTCGAGAGCTTCTTGTTCGCCTTCACCGGCGGCATGATCTCATCGGGATCGCTGCTGATGATCCGCTGATACGCCAGGCTCTCCATTGGCTTGCCCGCCACGATTGTCGCCTCACCATCGCGCGCCGCGAATGCCGACTCGCGAACATCGAGGCGCAGCTTGGCCTTGCGATTGCCTTCATCTGGCCCGTGGCACTGAAAGCAATGATTCGAAAGGATCGGGCGCACATCGCGATCAAAATCAATCGCCTCCTCCGCAGCAAGAGCGGTCGGCACAAGTGCGAAAGCAAACGTGAACACCATTAACAAATTCAGACGCTTCTGATTCATAGCCCTATTGAAGCACACTTGACCGTAAATGTCATGCAGAATTGCCATCTCTCGAAGATAGTTTTTCCAGGCTCTGTTCGATAATGTGATGCCTTATCAGAGCCGCGGTGCTCTGGCATCGGTCGCGTGTTTGCGTTAGCGTGGTTGGTTCAGGTTGTACCTCAATCTTCTGGAACGGAATCCCAGTCATGGCAGTGATGCTCGAAGCAGCGAATATGAACCGAGTGGTGAGGCCCGGGCCACGCGAACGCACTGTGCGAAATGAGCGAGGCGAAGTGGAACATGTCCCCGGCGACTGGGCGCTGTTGCGTCCCGGTGATGCGGGCCTGACGCGGCGCGTCAAAGCAGCGGGGCCGACGTGGACGATGCAGGAAAAAGTCGGCCGCAAGATTTTCTCGCGCGGCATCTGGGCACCGGCCAAGAACATCACGCACAGCCAGACACAACTCGAAGCTGAGCGATCGACTGATGCTTATCAGAAGAAGCAAGAAAGTGCCGCGCTTCGGCGAGACAAAGTTCAATCGCAGTACGTCACCACCTTTCGCCAGACCGTGCTCGATTTTCTCGCCTTCGCGCCGTGTCATGAAGCGATTGCCCAGCAGCTAGCGGACGCTGTGACCTCGCATGCCACGCCCGTCGGCAGCGGCACTGTGGCGCGAACGAAACGTATTGCCGTGGAAGATCGCGCTGAGGCGGCGGTGATCGCATGGATGCGCCACCAGACCACCGCCTACGACCTCATGACCATTGCGCGCATCAAAGGCCAGCGCCGCGAAGTGCGGCGAATGCTCGCCCAGCGTTCAAAGAATCTGCTCGTTCGTTATCGCAGTGGCGAGCCTGTTGACTCGGCACAGTGCCCTTTGCAGAAGGCGCTCAAAAGCTGATCGCAAAACAGATCGATGGACTTCGTTCGCCAAGGCGAACGGCTAACTAATTTGCTGCGCTCTGGCCGCTGACAATTGCGCTCTTTCCCCGTACACTACCGCCGCTATGGCCAAGACCACCAAAATCACGTCGAAGAAGTCACCCGCACGCCGCACGAGAAACGTGAGCAAACTCGCTGCTGATGTCGAAGCGCCTGCGGTGAAACCGATGACGTACAAAGACTCGGGCGTTGACATCGAAGCAGGCGATGCGGTTGTCGATCTGATCAAGGGCCATTGCCGCCGCACTTTTGGCCCGCGTGTGCTCGGTGCCTTTGGCGGCTTCGCGGGTTGCTTTCGACTGGACTACAACGAAAAACTTTTCAAGCGCAACTACAAAGAGCCGGTGCTCATCGGCTGCACCGATGGTGTGGGCAGCAAGATCAAACTTGCCGCCGAGCTGAAAATCTACGACACCGTGGGCCAGGATCTGGTCGCGATGAATGTCAACGATCTGATCGTCCAAGGCGGCGAGCCGCTTTTTTTCCTCGATTATGTTGCTGTCAACAAAGTCATTCCGCACCAGATTGCGGCCATGATCAAAGGCGTGGCTGATGGGTGTGAACTGGCGGGCTGTGCGCTGCTGGGCGGTGAGACAGCGGAGATGCCCAGCGTCTATTCGCCGGGCGATTTTGATATGGCGGGCTTTGCGGTGGGTGTCTGCGAACTTAAGAAAATCGTCGATGGCTCCAAAATCGAATCGGGCGACATCATCCTGGGCTTGGCCGCGTCGGGCATCCACTCCAACGGCTACTCGCTCGTCCGCGCTATCGTCAAACAGGCCAAGCTCGACATTCACAAAATGTATCCGGAAGTTGATCCGACCAAGTCGCTGGGCCAAGTGCTATTGACCCCGACACGCATCTATGCGAAGTCGATCGTCTCGGTCCTTCGCAAGTACAAAGTGAAACAGGTCATCACCGGCATGTCGCACATCACCGGCTCAGGCCTGCCCGGCAACATCCCGCGCTGTCTGGGCGATAAATTCAATGCCGTGATTCAGCGCAAAAGCTGGACGCCCAACCCGATTTTTCCGTTCCTACAAAAGCATGGCAACGTCGCCGAGTCGGAAATGTTTGACGTGTTCAACATGGGCCTGGGCTATGTCGTGATCGTTAAGCCACACTTCGCCGATCAGGTCGCTCAGTTCCTACGCAAACAGGGCGAAACCGTCAGCGTGGTCGGCAAGATCACCGCAGGCACCGGGCGATGCATTCTCAAGTGATCGCACTGATCAGACATTTATAAAATGAAATGATCGTGTGGCACTGGCGGCCCCCTGGCCGTGCCACACTGATCCGTTTTCAAATGCAACCCGAACTAAAAATCCAACAGCTCCCACAAGCTGGCGAAGTCATCAGTCCACAGCACCTGGCGCACCAGATGTGGATTGGGCTTGCCGACTTCGACTTCGTCACTCTTTTCGTCGTCAAGACCGCGAAGGGTTGCGAGGTATTGCTCGGTGACTGTCTCCATGTACCACCAAGGCTCTGCGTTGACATCTTCGTCAGCCGCCTTCGCAAACGCCTCGTTGCGAGTCAATAAAACCCAGGATGAACTGCTCACTCCTTTGGAACTATCCGCACTGTTGGAGATCAGAACAATCTTGCAATTCAGCTCTTTCGCCAAGGCATAAGTCACAGGCTTCAGATCAATGAAGCGATTGGAAATGTGCAGCGCGAGGATGCCATCGGGCTTGAGATGTTTGAAGTACATCTGCCCGCATTCCTTGGTCAGCAGGTGCACGGGAATCGCATCGCTGGAAAACGCATCGACCGCCAGCACATCGAAGTGCTGTACTTCGCCTCGCTCCAATTCGCGCTCAAGCATGACGCGTGCATCGCCCAGCACGACTTTCAACTCCGCCTGACAATCGCCCAGATAGTAGAACCACTTGCGAGCGATCTCCTCCACAGCGGGATTGATTTCGTAGATGCGAACCTTATCGCCCTTGCGGCCATAGCTTGCAGTGGTGCCTGTGCCCAGGCCGATGGAACCGATGTGCAGCGAGCGCAGCGCGGGATCAGGATCGCTGCGGCGTGGATGCTCCTCGATGGCGATGCCCACGCCGCTTTCGCGGCCGTAGTAGGACGTGTGCCAGCGGCGCTGCGGTGCATCATTGATGAACTGGTGGCCATGCATGATGCGGCCGTGCACGAGTTTGTGCTGCGGGCCAAGGTCTTCGGTCTTAAAGCCACCTTCGCCATCATCGACGGAGATCGAGTAACTCTTGTCCTTTTCAACGTGAAGAACGCCATAGAAATTTCGCGTGGTGAAGATCGCTTCGCGGTCGGCAATCTCGACATGCTTGTAGAGCGCAATCATGAGCGCGAAAGGCAGCACGCTTAGAGCGATCATGCTGAAGAACGGCCGCTTGTTCCAACTGACACGCAGGCGATCAGCTGTGAAGGCGAGCAGAATGAAACCGATCGCCGCGCTGGGAATGGCGAAATAAGACTTGCCATTGGGGAACGCCTTGGGATCCGTGATGACGACATGAAAATACTCGCGCCACGTATCGAGGAAGCGAGCAACGCTGCCCATGTCTTCAAACTTCGCAGCCACCGCGTCATCGATGGACTCAAGCGGATCGACCGTTAGCAGCAGCACCAGTGCCGCGGCAACAAAACCGGCGCCCGCTGTCGCCGCAAAGGGCCAGATGCTGATGCGCTGAAGCTTGGAACCCACGAGCGATGAGCGCCACCATGCGATGACGATGACCAGTGCCGCGAAACCCAGAGCGATGTGATATTCGTAATAACCGCTAAGCGTCATTGGCGCGAGCACTGCGACGCAAAGGCCGCCCAGCGCGCCGCCTGCGGAGATGAGCAGATAAAAGAGCGTGAGGTATTTGGGATTGGGCTTGGCGCGGACGAGTTCGCCGTGACAGAGCATGCACATGGCGAACATGCAGCCGCTGTAGCCGACGATCTGAAGCCAGAGCTCCGCATGCACACCTTCATGCAGCAGCACAATCACGACCGGCAGAGCAATCAGCGCCAGCGGGCCAAACACCGCACGGCTGTACCATCGCTCATTGTCAAAACAAATGATGAACGTGATCAGATAAAGCGACAGCGGAATGATCCAGAGAAAAGGCACCACCGCCACTTCAGCAGTGAGCTGATTCGTCGTCGCCAGCAGCATCGCTGAGCCTGATGCAGAGAGAAAAAGCCAGAGCAGAATCACGCCGATGGATGGCCCGGTCTCGCGCGGCTTTCGCTCGATGATCGGATCGAGCAGCGCCTGTCTTTCGAAATCAGGATGGAGATCAGCGGCAGGTGCAGTTGATGAAGCCTTGGTCGCAGTGGCTTCGAGGTTGAGCATTTTCCACGCGCACCAGGCGCAGCAAAGAGCAAAAACTCCAAAGCCAACCGACCAGGAAATGACCTGCATCTGGCGCGAGAGATTCGTCTCAATCCAGATGGGGAACGTGAGGAGCGCCAGCAGCGAACCGAAGTTGGAAAGCGAATACAAACGATAAGGCGAACGGCCGGGATACGTCGCACTGAACCAGTTCTGAAGCAGCGGCCCGGTGGAAGAGACCAGCATGTAAGGCATACCCAGCGTCGCTGCCAGCAGCAGCAAAATGCGCAGCGTCGGCGCGCTGCCATCGACGGGTCGCCAGTCGGCACTGGGCTCAATGGGCATGAAGATGAGCGCGATGCCGAGCATCACCAGATGAATGATGGCCTGCTTGCGCCAGGCGAAGCGTCCCAGAAAGTGCGCATAGGCATACCCCACCAGCAGCACCATCTGGAAGAAGAGCATGCAGGTCGTCCAGACGCCACTGGTGCCGCCGAACCAAGGCAGGATGTACTTGGCGATCAGGGGTTGAACCTGAAAGAGGAGAAAGGCACTGAGAAAAATCGTCGTGGCAAATCGGAGCATGAAAGTCATCCCGAAGCAGCGCGCCAGCCGATAGCAGAAACCCGTTCGTACGCTATTGATTCCGACCTGCTTTGACCTCGCGCGGGCATCAATATACCCGCTTGGCCGACTGATTTGTCCACGGTGAACTTCTGAATCGCCTTCAACGCCAATATTCCTCTGTCGCAATTGCATGCGACTTGCCCCGCACGGTCAAAGGGGCATTTGCAAATCTTTTTTAACCTCGATATAATGGTTAAATGACCTGCGGATGTCGCAGGTGTTTACATCTCATGATGCCCAGGCTTCTCTCCATAATTAAATTAGAAGAGTGCCAGAGTGTTATGGCCCTTTTTGGAGCGTTGCTATGAAGCTTTATGTTGGAAACCTCTCTTTCAAGACGACCGAAGATTCTCTTCGGGACCTCTTCTCGCAGCATGGTACTGTCGATGAAGTGGCAGTCGTCAACGACCGTGAAACCGGTCGCCCCCGTGGCTTTGCTTTCGTGACCATGTCCAGCGCCGATGAAGGCAATGCCGCCATCGAAGCTATCAATGGCCAGGAATTCGAAGGCCGTTCACTCAACGTCAACGAAGCTCGTCCCAAGACCGAAGGCGGCGGCGGCGGCGGCGGCGGCCGTGGCTTTGGTGGCGGTGGTGGCGGCGGCGGTGGTGGCGGCGGCGGTCGTGGCCGTGGTGGCTACGGCGGCGGCAGCAGCGGTGGCAGCAGCGGTGGTGGTGGCGGTGGCGGCGGCCGCTGGTAATTCAGCGGGCGTATTGCGCCAACGAAATAATTGAGAAACTACTAGCCGCCAGCAAACGCTGGCGGTTTTTTTATGCGCTGAGTTATGCGCTGCAATGGCGCAAGAAAAAGCCCACGCACCGGAGTGCGTGGGCCTTGTTTCTTATTCCGAATTGTCTTCCTGACCTCTGACTTCTGATCTCTGACCTCTGGCTCTTACTTCTTCACATCAGCCAGTGCTGCTTGTGCTGCCGCCAGACGTGCGATGGGCACGCGAAACGGTGAGCAGCTCACGTAGGTCAGGCCCAGCTTGTGGCAGAACTTGACGGACGAGGGGTCGCCGCCGTGTTCGCCGCAGATGCCGATCTTCAGGCCTTCACGGACGCTACGGCCCTTGTCCACGCCGATCTTCATCAGTTGGCCCACGCCTGTTTCATCGATCGAGGCGAACGGATTCGTCTTGATGATTTCCAGGTTCTGGTACGAAGGTAGGAAGCTGCCCGAGTCATCACGGCTCATGCCCAGACAGGTCTGCGTGAGGTCATTCGTGCCGAAGCTGAAGAACTCAGCGGTCTGAGCGATCTCGTCAGCAGTGAGGGCACCGCGAGGCACTTCGATCATCGTGCCGACGCTGTACTTGAACTTCTTACCTGTCGCAGCCATCACTTCCTTGGCCACGCGGTGAACGATCTCGACTTGCAGATCAAGCTCGCGCTTGAAGCCCACGAGCGGGATCATCACTTCGGGAGCGACCTTGATGCCCTTCTTCAGGCTCGCAGCAGCGGCCTGGAAAATCGCACGGGCCTGCATCTCAGTGATGAGCGGGAACTTGATGCCCAAGCGGCAGCCACGGAAGCCGAGCATCGGGTTGAACTCGTGCAGTTCGTGAACGCGCTGAGCGACCTTCTCGACGGAGACGCCAAGCTGCTTCGCCACTTCCTGCTGGCCGCGCTGATTGTCAGCCTGCGGGAGGAACTCGTGCAGCGGCGGATCGAGCAGACGAATACAAGCGGGGCGACCTTCAAGCGCCTCGAAGATGCCTTCGAAATCGCTCTGCTGGTGCGGCAGCAATTTCGCAATCGCCTTCGCACGGCCGGCATCGGTCTCCGCCAGAATCATCTCGCGCACCGCAGTGATGCGATCGCCTTCGAAGAACATGTGCTCGGTACGCACCAGGCCGATGCCTTCTGCACCGAACGCAATGGCATTACGCACCTGATCAGGCTGATCCGCATTGGTGCGAATGCCCAGCTTGCGGTACTTGTCAGCGAGCTTCATCACGAAGTCGTAGTACTGGAATACCTTGCTGTCCTTGGGCTTCATCGTCTTGGCGACGAGCACTTGCTTGAGTTCGCTGTCAGCGGTTTTGATCGCACCCTTGAAGACTTCGCCAGTCGATCCGTTGATCGACATGTCTTCGCCTTCGCGGATGGTGATGCCTTGCGCGGTGAGCGTCAGCGTGCGGTAATCGATGTGCACATCGCCAGCACCAGCAACGCAGACCTTGCCCATTTGGCGAGCGACCAGCGCCGCATGCGAGGAGACGCCGCCGCGTGCGGTGAGGATGCCTTCGGAGGCGATCATGCCGCGAAGATCTTCAGGACTGGTTTCGACACGAGCGAGAATGACCTTCTCACCCTTGGCGGTCAGTTCCTCAGCCTTGCCTGCGGTGAAGACGACCTTGCCTGATGCAGCACCGGGGCCTGCGGGCAGACCGGTGGCGAGCAGCGAGCCATCCGTGAGAGCCGTGGCGTAAGCAGCGCGATCGAAGATCGGCTGGAGCAGTTGATTGAGTGCTTCCGGATCGCCGGACTTGATCGCATGCTCGGGCTTCATCTTCTTTTCTTTGACCATGTCATGTGCAATCTTCACATAAGCCAGCGCGGTGCGCTTGCCGTTGCGGGTTTGCAGCATGTAAAGCTTTTTCTTCTCGACGGTGAACTCGAAGTCCTGCACATCGCCGAAGGCTTTTTCGAGTTTGTGACGAACTTTTTCCAGCTCAGCGTAGGTCTTGCTGATGATCGGGTCCTTGGCCATTTCAGCCACAGCCAGCGGTGTGCGCACACCGGCAACGACATCTTCGCCTTGAGCGTTGATGAGGTACTCGCCGTAGAACACGTTCTCACCAGTGGCCGGATCGCGCGTGAAGGCGACGCCGGTGGCACAGTCATCACCCATGTTGCCGAACACCATCGACTGCACGTTGACTGCGGTTCCCCACTCATCGGGGATGCGGTACTTCTGGCGATAGATGATGGCGCGTTCGTTCATCCACGAACCAAACACCGCACCGATGGCACCATTAAGCTGATCGATAGGAGCGACGGGGAAGGCTTTGCCGGTGCGCTCTTTGATGAGCTTCTTGAAGCGAGCAACCAGTTCGCGCAAATCGGCTTCGTTGAACTGCGTGTCAAGCGTGACGCCCAGTTCTTTCTTGAGATCATCCATCACGCTATCGAAGGGCTCATGCTCGTTCTCATGGCGCTTTTGCACACCCATGACGACATCGCCATACATCTGCACGAAGCGGCGATAAGAGTCCCAGGCGAATCGGCCGTTGCTTGTCGAAGCTTTGAGGCCTTCGACAGTGACATCATTGAGACCCAGATTAAGGATGGTGTCCATCATGCCGGGCATCGAGTCGCGTGAGCCTGAGCGGACAGAGACGAGGAGAGGATTTTTCGGATCGCCGAACTTGCGACCGGTTTCCTTCTCGATCAAGGCGATGTTCTTGAGCATGTCCGACTGGAGGGTGCTGGGGAACTTCTTGCCGTTGGCGTAGTAGTAGGTGCAGACTTCGGTGGTGATGGTGAAGCCGGGGGGCACGGGCAGACCGATCTTGGTCATGGCGGCGAGGTTGGCGCCCTTGCCGCCGACGAGCGACTTCATGGTGCCATCCGCATCGCAGCGGGTCTCACCGAAATAATAAATGAGCTTGGAAGGCTGCTTGCTCCCGGATTTAGCGGGCTTGGAGGATGCTTTTTTGGCAACCTTTTTGGGTTTGCTCGTGGTCTTGGCCATGGCCGATGTTTCCTGAAAAAGAGGGACAATCATGTGCCGCCAAAGGCGCGGCGACACATACGCGTTCCATAAGGGAAGGCGAGGATTTTAGTGACTTGAGCCTGTACGTCAAAAGAGGCTGATCTAAGAGATGGCCGTTAAGTTCTTACATGGCGTGGCCTGCTCGGAAGAACGCGAAGGACACGAGGAAAATCGAAGGGCACGAGGAAATGAAAAACGGTCGAGAATCCGTCGGCATTCAGAAACTTCAATTCTTACTTCGTGAACTTCTTCATCTTCATCTTCATCTTCGTGTCCTTCGTGTTCTTGGCGGTTGGTATGCTCGGCTGCTCCTTGGCTTTGAAAGGTGCGCGCTTGATTGCCGCGCTGACGACGCTACGCCGCAAGCGGCAAGAACGCGCCGTCATCACTTGGAAAAATCCCACTCTTCCAGGACTTTGCCGTCTCGCCGATTGATGATCCGAATTGATCCGATGATCGATTCGCCTTCGGGCAGATGAACCGTCAGTGCCTGGAGCTTGCCCGTCACCTTGACGTCGAAAGAAATCTCCAACATACGAGGTGATGCAGGTACATTCTGCGTGGCATCATCCGTCACAGAGTTGTTCACATTCTTGGGCTTGCTCTTGGCGCTGACCTTGACCTGCCCGCTGGCGGTTGACTGCATTCGCAGAATGACACGCACCGGGTAGGAGCGAGTATCGAAATCCGTCTTGGTTGTAGAGTTTTCAATCGACGGAGCCTTCTTGTCAGCATCGACGATCAGGCCAGCGGAATCTGTGAAAAGTTTCGCATCCTTGGCTGACCAGTTGTCATGCTTGTTCCCCGCCACCGGCTTACGCGGATGGGGCATCGGCGTGGCGATCAGCGCGGGATCGACGATGAAATCGATGTCGTCCGCTGAGTTGTTGTGGCATTCGATGGCGATGATATTCACGCCAGCCTTGAGATGCTTCTTGGCATCCTTGAGTTCGAGTGATGCGCTGGTGGCACGCGTCGTGGGCGAAGTGATCTTGGCGCTGACCCCTTCGCCGGTGAGGTTTTCTGAGCGATAGACCAACTGACCATTGAGATAGACAGCAATGGCGTCATCGAAGCGACCTTGCAGGAGCACATCTTTGAGCTTGGCAGGGTCAGCAACTTTGAATGGTGCGCGGATGTAGAGCGATGCGTAATCGCCTTTCATCTCATTGAGCTTGGTGCGCAGATTGTCGTAGGCGTAGCCGAAGGAGGCATCGTCAAGTTTCCAGCCGGTGGCGACAAAGTTGGCTGCGGTCCAGTTGGCCGCAGGCGCTTGCGCAGAGGCCCAGTAGTGCCACTTGCCGTAACGCGGAATAAACACCATCGCATCAGGCTCAGCGTCGTAGAGCTTGTGATCGCGCAGCGTCGAAAGTTCTACCGGCTCATACGCATCAAGCTTCGGTGGCGGCGGCCCCACCGGTTCCGGCGGCTTCACCTCGGGTTTGGGATTGCCCTGGTCAGGCCCCTGCGCCAAACCGCCAGGCGGCACGTAATCCAAGCCTTCCACTTTCGTTCTGCGGAAATAAGACTCCAGTTCCTTGTTCTGCTCCGGCGTTCGTTTGCCTAAGCGCACGATCGCTTCAATATTCCCAGGCAGATTCAGCGGCAGGAACGGATTCTTGTCAGAGGTAACTGAAACGCGGAAATGCCCCAGCGTGTGCTGCCCGGCTCCGGATTGGTGATGCAGCATGATGCGCAGCGTCACATCATTCTCACTGGCCAGCGCAGGCACCTTATTCACAAAGAAGATCGCACTGGTCGCTTCGCCGAAGCGCGGCAGGATGGCCCAGCCGGTCTGAAGATTGTTGTCGATGGCCTCAATCGCCGGATATTTGTCCTGAGAGAAATCAGCGTCGGCTGCGCCAAAGAGGTACACATTCTCAGGCGAAGGCGTAGGCTCTTTTTCGCTATTGCGCCGCAAGATTGCAGTGAGGTGGCTCAGTACGAAGTTACCGTTGGGAGCGCGACCGGGCCCTTTGCTGGGAAGCGAATCGTGAGGCAAGGCTTCAACACGAATCGCTGTGATATCCGTCAGCTTCACTTTGATGGCTGTCGATTCGATGAGCAATACTTCAATCGCATCATTGGGGCCACTGACGAGCACCGAGCCATCGGCCTGCGGTGCAAGCTTCGAGCTATGAGCGGAACCGATACCAGTCGGCTTCATCACTTGCCAGTTCGTCGCGGGCTGCTTGACCTGCGCGGTGACCTGCGTCGTCCACGCTTTCAAGGCCTGATCGAAGTTGACCTGCGGCGCAGGCTGCGGCTGTGGATTTACTGGCGGCGGCTTCACCGGCTCAGGATCAGGCTTGGGAGCAGGATCGGGATCAGGCATCGGCACCGGGGCAGGATCGGGCACCTTCTTTTCATCGC
>Ga0105054_10010724_pt1 | contig 11586 bp, 2 predicted proteins | sample BON02_FD_78091 | JGI IMG/M metagenome (GOLD analysis project Ga0105054, IMG submission 78091) | Freshwater microbial communities from Lake Bonney liftoff mats and glacier meltwater in Antarctica - BON-02 (megahit assembly) | ecosystem: Environmental > Aquatic > Freshwater > Ice > Glacier... | reverse complement strand
GGGGGGGGGGGGGGGGGGGGGGGGGGGGGGGGGGGGGGGGGGGGGGGGGGGGGGGGGGGGGGGGAGGGGGGGGGGGGGGGGAACGGGCGTGGCGGAGGTGTTTTCAGCGTGGCGTCGTTGGCCTTGTTTTTTTTTCGGCAGGGGCGAGGGGGGCGGGGGGCGGCGAGCGGAGCGGGCGGTCGCGGGCGGAGAGAGAGGGCGGGGGCGCCAAAAGGGTGGGCTTTGCTCACGCTCACTCCGTCGGTACTGTTCTCTCTGAGCGTGGCCGCCGGTCGCGGCGCGCCCGTGCTGGTGGCTTGCGCGGGCGGGCTTGGCCGGACCGTGCGCGGGGGAGGGAGGCGGCGGGGGCCTCGGGAGGGCGCGGAGCAAAGCACAACAAGCGCTCGGGCCTTACCGTGTCTTGTTTTTTTCCGTTTCGCGAACGAGGTGGTTTGGCTGCGTGCGCACGCGAACGGTTTCGTTCGAGCCTCCGGTTTGGTCGGCTGCGAATGTGGCAAGCAAAGCTGTGCCGGGCGAGAGGGACAGGTGGCTACAATCGGTATACATTTTGGGAAGCGAGCCCCCGCACCCCGCCGCTCTCGTCCCGGCCTTGCGGGCCGAGAGGGCGCGAGGGCCGCGCGAGGGCCGCGCGAGGGCCGCGCCGCCGCCCGCCTCCCCCGCTCTCCCCCCCCGACCTATTGCCCGCTCTCTCTCCTCGTCGCGGCCCCTGGCGCGCGCGCGTCGCGTCTCGAGGGGCAACAACATGCGCACCCTGCGCCCCGCACCGCCTGCCAACGTTGGGCGCCGGCGGCGAGGGGTATCAAGCGCCGCCTCTCGCCGCTCGCGCGCGCGGCACAGCAACAGCCTCCCCTTTTGCACCCCCTCTTTGGTGCGCGCCGCGTCCAGCAAGGGCCACGCCACGCCCGGCGCCGCCTTGACCATCGTCACCTTGAGCTCGGTGCGCAACACCTCGACGCTGCTGCCCCCGGAAGGCCAGCCGCCTCCTCCGCCGTCGCTGCCCCCCGCGGGCGCCCGCCGCGGTCCCCTCGCCCCAAAAACAAGCGCGCGAGCGAGCTCGTACGGGAGCGGCGGCGCGGGCGCGCCGGGCCCGCCGGCGGCCTCGTCGACGCGCAGGTGCAGCAGTAAGCGCGGTTGAAAGGCGGGGCGCACGGCGTCGGAAGGGGGCGCGCCCTTGACGCACGCGGTCGACGACGACGCGGTCGGGCGCCCTGGTACCACTGGCGGCGGACGGCGGGCGGCGGCGGCCTGGGCGGAGGCGGGGGGGAGAGGCGGCGCGGTCGGCGGCGGCGGCGGCGCGAGGCGCCGTGGGGACGCCATGGCTCTCGGCGACCAATAGCGGAGGCCGCAGCGCCGGCGCCCGCCACCGTTGCGCGCTGGCCAGGCTCGCGTCCACTTCCTGGCCGCAAGGCCGCAGGCGGCTGCCAACGGCGGCGGCGACGCCTTGTCCTAGTGCCCGCAGCTGCCGCCTTGCCCGCTGCCGCCGCCGCCGCCGCCGCCGCCGTCGCCGCTGCCGCCCCTGCTGCCGACGCCGCGGACAGCCGTCACAACAGCATTCGAGCGGGACGAGCGCGCTCTCGTGATCCTCGGCCTCCCGTCGTAGCGCAGTACCTCGCTCGCGATCAACCCACTGTTTGTCCAGGGAAAGACCTCTGTCCTTTGTCCACGAGAAAGCAGTCCCGCCATCGTCCTAAAATCGACGCGCGCGCTCGCCTCCCTCCTCCCACAAGAAGGCGGCGCCAATCCATCGCTGACAACATGGGGGCATTCGAGCGGTTCCTAGACCGGTGAGTACACCGCGGGCAAAACGCACCGCTTAACGTGACGGGTCCCCGTGACCGTTTCGTGGGGCACGTGCGCGCCCCCCCGTGCGCGCTCAGAAGGGCTGCAACTGGTGATCAGCCCATCAAGTCGCGCGTTGCTTGTCTCGCAAACGCAAATCCGAGCCAGTTCGTGGGCACGCGGCCGCCGCCAACGACCCAACGACCGAGACGCGGCGCGACGCGCGCGCGACCCGACCGCCCCGGCCGACGACCTCGCGCGCGCCCTTCTTCTTCTTCCCCGGCGCCATGGCGCATCAATCGACCCGGAGGAGGCGCGGGGCGCCCGCCGAGATACCGACGCACGCGATCGCCGCAGGGTCACGCCCTTTCTCCCGCTAGCCCGCTCCGTCCCGAGAGACTCGAAACGCTGCCCAACGCCCCCCCCCCGTTCCTCCTCTCTTTGCCCGAAACGCCCGCCACGGAAACTACAAAAAAAAAAGCTACTTCCGCATCACGGAGCGCGGGTCGACCATCGACACGGAGGTCAAGGCCGGAGTGTGCAGCTTCATGACCATGTCCTACATTCTGCTGGTCAACGGCCAGATCCTCGGCGCGGGCGGCCTGCCCGTCGCCTCGGTCGTCGCCGCCACCGCGCTCAGCAGCTGCGTGGCGACGGCGGCGGCCGGCCTGCTCGCCAACGTGCCCTTCGGCATCACGCCGGGCATGGGCCTCAACGCCTTCCTGGTCTTCTCGCAGGTCCTGGGCCTCGGCGTCACCCCCGAGAGCGCCCTCGCGGGCTGCATGCTCGCCGCCCTGATCGTCGGCGCGCTGGCCTCGTGCCGCGCGCTCAGCGCCGTCTTGTCGCTCGTGCCCGACGCCATCAAGCTGGCGACGGTGGTCGGCATGGGCCTGCTGCTGAGCTTCATCGGGCTGCAGACGGCGCGGGTGGTCGTGCCCGACGCCGAGACCATGGTGACGCTGGGCGACCTGGGTGGGTCGGTCGAGCCCGCGCTCGCGGCGGGCGGGCTGGCCCTGATCGCCGCGCTGCACTACCGCGGGGTGCGCGGCGGCATCGTCGCCGGCATCGTCGTCACGGCGCTCGCCTACTACTGCCTGGCGGGCGGGTGGCCGACGCGCTTCGTGGCGCTGCCGGAGTTGCGGCGGGTCGAGCTGGACTACGCGATGCTGCTCGGGAGGGCGCGGGTTGCAGGGCAGGGCGCGGGGGGGTTGGCGGCGGCGGCGGCGGCGGCGGTCGGGGGGGGCGGCGGCGGCATCGTCGGCGTCGGCAGCGGCAACAGCCCCGCCGCCGCCTCGCTCTGGACGGCGGGCGCGGCGGGTGCGGCCGCCTTCCGCGCGCTGTTCGCCTCGTCGTCGGCGCCCGCGCTGCTGGGCTCTCGCCGCAAGCTGATGATGGGGGCGGCGGCCACGACGCCTCTGCCGCTGCAGCAGCAGCAGCAGCAGCAGCAGTGGCAGCAGCCGCCGCCGCCGCCCGCGCCCCTGTCGCTCGCGGCCGCCGCCTCGCGCGCAACGGCGGAGCGCGTGCGCCTGTCCCTCCCTCCCGGCTCGTCGATCAACGACCAGGTGTTTGAGCGCGGACACGACCACCGCCACCGCCGCAGCAACAGCAGCAGCAGCAGCGTCGGCGGCGACGGCGACGGCGTCGAGAACGCCAAGCGGGGCAAGCGCAACCACCGAGGCGGCGGCGGCGGCGGTCCCTCCTTGCCGCCGGGCCCTGCCGGACCCGCCGACGCCCCCTCACCAATCTACCGGGGCGGCGGCGCCGGCAAAGGCGGCGGCGGCGGCGGCGACCCGCCCCCCCCCACCCCCAAGAGGAAGGCGACCTCGACGGCCACCCGTGCCACGGCCTGGTCGGCCGTGTGCGCCTACGCGCTGGTCATGGTCTTTGACATCGGCGGCGCCATGTTTGGCCTGGGCAGCCTGGCGGGCCTGGTGCGCCCGCGCGCCGACGGGCGCGGCGGCGAGCTGCCGGGCGCCACGTGGGTCTTCCTAGCCGCGTGCGCGGGCACGGCGCTCGGCGCGGCCACGGGCACGTCGCCGCTCATCATCGCCGCCGAGTCGGCCGTCGGCATCAAGGAGGGCGGCCGCACGGGCCTGGTCGCTGTCGTCATCTCCCTGTGCTTCGCCGCCTCGTGCTTCCTCGCGCCCCTGCTGCAGGCCATCCCGCAGGTGGCCACCGCGCCCGTGCTCGTGCTCGTCGGCGCCATGATGATGGGCGAGTCGGTGCACATCGACTGGGGCAGCATGCCCACCGCCGTGCCCGCCTTCCTGACCATCGTTGTGCAGCCCTTCACGTTCAGCATCGCCAACGGCATCTACGCGGGCGTGCTGATGTCGGCGGCGCTGTTCGTGCTGACGGGCGGGCTGGGCGCGGCCCTGCTCGGGCGGGGCGGCCGCGGCGGCGGGAGCAGCGAGGGCGGGGAGCACGAGGAGGGCGCCCTGGCGGCGGCCGGGGACGGGGGCGGCGGCGGCGGCGAGCAGCAGGCGCTCGACCCGCAGCAGCACCATGCGCCGCGGCCGTTCGAGGAGCCGCTGCTGACCAACACGTACGACGGCGGCGGCGGCGGGGTCGGGGTCGGGAGCGGCGCCCACAACGGCCACGGCCAAGGCCACCCCACATCCCCGCCCCACGCGCAGCACGAGCCGCCGCCGACAACGGCGACGCCCACCCCTTACAAGACGGCGCCGCCGCCGACGACGCCAGACTTGGGCGCGGCCGCCGCCGCCGCCGCCGCCGCCGCCGCCGCCGCAACCACGGCGCCGCGCCCGATCGGCCGCAACGGCCACGCGGGCCTGACGTCGGACGCCGGCAGCGACGCCGGCGCCCACGCCCCCGCGGGCGGGCGCGGCGGCGGCAGCGGCGGCGGCTCGTCGCTGCGCGCGCGCATCTCATCGTCGCTCCGCGCGGCGTCGTCGTTTCACGTGCGCATCGCCGAGTCGCCGCAGTACGAGCGCGCGTCGTTCACGATGCTGACCAACACGGCGCCGGGCCTGGGCGGGTCTGGGACGCCCACGTCGGTGTCGCAGCAGCAGCAGCAGCAGCAGCAGCGGCGGCAGCCATAGGCGCGCGCTCTCACCCTGGCCCGCTCCCCCGGCCGCCGCTGCCGCCCTCGAATTTCTTTCTCGGAAATCAATGACTCTCCTCCTCTTCCGTGATCCCCCCGTTTAGCTCTCTCTCTCCCTCAACGCGCGTGAGTATGCTCGATTTCTTGTTAAATGATGTAAAGACAAACACGTGTGGCGGTCGTTCATTGGGTTCGGCCATTGCATACATGTCATGCTTTCTGTGCGCGCGGCGCGCCCCCGTGCATAGCACGATAGACGAGGGGGCGGGTTGGCAATCGCGCCCCCCACCCCCACACACACACACACACTCACACACACACGCAGTTGCGCCTCGTGTCCCCCTCTCAGCGCCGCTCGTGCGTCTACGCGCCCTCGCTCGCCGCCGTCGCCTTCGTGGCCGCCAGGCGCCACTTGCGCAGCCCCTCGCCGTCGTGCTGCACGCCAAGGTAGGGGGCGCCGGCGTCGGCGGCCGCGGCGGCGGCGGCCATGGCCACGCGCGCGAGCGCAGATTCGGCGGCAGAGGCGGCAGCCGCCCCCTCGCCCTCGGCCTGCTCCAGCGCCGACGCCGCGTCGCCCCCGCCATCCGGGTACTGCGCCTTGACGTCGGGCACGTCGGGCGACGCGGGCGGCGCCGCCTTTGGGCCCGCGCCGACGGCCGCCGCCGGCGTGCCCTCGCCCTCGTCCCCCTCGCCGCCGCCGCCGCCTCCGGGCGACGCTGCCGCCGCCGCGAAAAAGTCTGAGACCACGTCCGCGTCCGCCATGTAGACCGGCGCGTGAGACGCGGCGCCGCGCGGGTGCACGACGCAGAACTTGAACGCGTCGAAAAAGGAGGCCGCGGACGCCGCCTTGTCGCCGCCCGCGCCCCCGCCCACGCCCGGCGCGGCGGCGGCGGCCACGGCCGCGACGGCGGCGTCGTCGCCGAGCAGGCGCGCGCGCACGCGGCGCTTGACGTCGCGCAGGGTCTCGCCCGCCCGGATGCGCAGCAGGAAGGGGTCGCCAAAAGGCGAGACGGGGATGTGCACGGACGTAGCGGGCACCGCAGCGGCGGCGGCGTCGGCCGCGGCGTTGGCGGCAGCAAGGGCGGCGGGGGCGGGCGTTTTGTCGCCGCCGCCGCCGGCCGCCCGCGCCTCGGCCGCCGCCGCGGCGTCGGCGGCGGCCTGGCGAGCCGCCTGCCCGGGCACCTTGAAGTGCACGCACTGCACGATGCGGTCTCCCGCGGCGGCGGCGCCGGCGGGAGGCTCGTCCGCGGCGGCGTCGGCGGGCGCAGCGGCGCCCTCATTTGTCTTCTCGGCCTTGACCGCCGCCGCCGCCGCCGCCGCCGGCCGCTGCTGCCGCTGCTGCTGGCCCGCCAGCTCGAGCTCCTCGGGCGGCACGGGCTCGGCGCGCAGCGTCCAGTACGTGTCGCTCAGCGGCGCGACCGGGTCCGACCCCGAAAGCACCTTGAAGATGCGCCCGTTGTAGACCTCGAGCAGGCGCAGGGGGGGGCTGCGGGCGGGCAGAGGCGCCGCCTCTCCCGCCGCCGCCGCCGCCGCCGCCGACAAGGACGGCAGCGCGCGCGTCCGCTCGGCCACCTCGCGCAGCGCGTCGTCGACCGTCGCCTCGCGCGGCACCCGCACCACCAACGTTTGCGGCACGGGCACCCGCCCGGCCCCCGCCCGCCCCTTCCCCTCCCCCCCAGCCCCCTCCCCAGCGAGCGGCGACCACCACCACTGCACCCGCAGCGTCTTGAGCGCCTCCAGCGTCGGCAAGGGCAGGTCGAGCACCTCGTAGAACAGCGTGTCCGTGGCGCGGCGGCCGTGCGTGACGAGCTGCTCGAGGCGGAGCGGGTGGCCGTGGCGCACGTGCTGGCGCTGGGGGAGGCCGGAGTAGCCGTTGCACTGGGTGAGGCGCAGGTGAGCCGGGGGCAAGGGGGCCTGGGCGGGGGGGAGGGGCGCGGCCGGGGAGGCCATCGCAGGGGCAGCGCCGGCGGCCGCGGCCTTGGCGCCCTTGGCCGTGGCCGACGACGCTTGCGGCCGCTGCTGCTGCTGCTGCTGCTGCTGGTGCTGGTGCAGGGCGCGCGCCGTGAGCTTGCGCGCGAGCTTGCGCGTGACCTGGTCGTAGTCGTCATCGCGCGCGAGCTCGAGCGTGAACACGCCGCCGTCGTCCGCCGCGCCCGCCTGGGGGTCGGACGCTGGGCCCGGCGCCACGAGCTGCGGCACGAGCGGCGCGCCGCCGTCGCCGCCGTCGTCGCCGCTGGGACCGCCGCCGCCGCCCGGGCCGCCGCCGCCGCCAAAGCCGCCGACGGCCGGCCCGCCGTCGCCGCCGCCGGAAGACGCCGCCGGCAGCGGCTTGAACGTCACCACGCGCCGCGCCTTGATGTACGACAGGTAGGCCCCCACCGACTCGTACTGCAGCCGCTGCTCCAGCAGCGCCTGCAGCGCCTGCTCGTCCCCGCCGGCCTCCTCCGCCGCGCGCCGCCGCGCCTCGGCGGCCACGGCGTCGGCGTCGCGCGAGGGCCGCTGAAACACGAAAATGTCGCCGTCCTCGATCTCGAGCTGGTCGAGCGCCGTGCCCTGGTCGAGGCGGTCGGCGCGCACCTGCGGGTCGAACTTGACCTCGTCGTACGCGTCGAGGTGGGAGACGGCGGCGCCGAGGAGGGGGGCGGGGGCAGGCGGCGGGGTGCCGGCGGCGGCTGCGGCGGCGGCCGACGCCGAGGACGAGCGGCGGCGGGCCGCGCCGCCTCCGCCGCCGCCGCCGCTGCCGCCCCACCCGCCACCGCCGCCGCCGTGCGCCGCCGCCGTTGCCGCCGCCCCCGCCGCACCCACCGCGCCGCCGCCCCCGCCCCCGCCGCCCCCGCCCGCAGAGGGCGAGTAGTCGAGGCCCGCGAGCGCGGCGACGATCGGCGTCAGCGTGCTGGCGGTGGCCGAGCGCCTCGCCCGCACGTGCCCCAGGTACGTCAGGCGCGGGGCCCCGGGCGCGTCCGGATCGTAGAACTTTAGGAAGATGAGGCGGTGCTCGCCGCCGCCCGAGCCGTCGGCGCCGCCGCCGCCGCCGCCGCGCTCGCCCCGGTCGGCGGCGGCCTCGGCGGCGGCGTAGGCGGCGGCCTCGGCCGCCCCGGGCGCGTCGCCCGCGTCGGCGCCGTAGACGCGCAGCTCGAGGTCGCGCGGCAGCAGCATGTGCACCTGGCCGCGCGCGGCGCGGAGGGCGTCGACCAGGCGGTTGATGGCGGCGTCGGGGCTGGCGCCGCCCTCGGGCAGCAGCGCGGCGGGCAGGCGGGGAGCGGCGCCCCCGCCTCGTGCCGCCGCCGCCGCCGCTGCCGCCGCCGCTGCCGCCGCAGACGCCGCCGCAGACGCAGACAGGGCACCGCCCGGGACGCCAGGCGCAAGCGTGGCCGCCGCGGGCGCCGCCGTGCCCGCCCCTCCCGCCGAGGCGGCCACGGCCACGGACGCCTGCGACTTGCTGCGGCCGGCCTTTCCGCCGCTGCCGACCGCCGCTGCCGCCGTGACGCCGCCGCCGCCGCCGCCCGCGCCCATGCTCATGCCCATGCCCAGGCCTCCGCCGAGCAGCCGCCCCTGCGCGAGCGCGGCGGCCACCGGGCTCGCGTACGGCGTCTCCAGGTACAGCCGCAGGTCCATCAGCGCCGCGATCTTGGCCGCCGACTGGGGCCCGCCCCCGCCCCCGCCCCCGCCGCCCCCGCCGGCCGCCCCCTGGTCGCGCAGCTCGCGCAGGTCCATCAGGCAGCCGCCCTCCTCGGCCGCCGTCAGCCGGCGCTGCGGGCGCACGGTGCGGTTGGCGCGCGCCGCCCACGTCCAGTAGCGCTGGCGGTCCGGCGGGACGCCGAGGGCCTCGGCGACGCGGCGCTTGAGCTCGGAGAAGCGCGTGTGCTTGGGCAGGCGCAGGACGAGGCCGGGGGCGATGGACGGGTCGGGCGCCGAGGCGGGCCGGGCGCCGAGGGCGGTCGCGCCGCCGCCGCCGCCGCCGCCGCCGCCCTCGGCGCCGCCGCCCTTGCCGTTGCCGCCGCCAGGGGCGGCCCGCGCGCCCGCTGCTGCCCCTGCTCCTCCTCCTCCTCCTGCTGCTGCTCCTCCTCCTCCCGCGGCCGCGTCTAGCGGGCCGGGCATCAGCGCGTAGTCGACCAGGTCAAAGTGGCGCGGCCCGCCGATCTGCGCCGCAACGTCCGCGTCCGTCGCCACGCGCACCACGCAGTAGAGGTGCGCCTCGGCCTTGGCGCGCCGGCGCGCCTCCTTGGCGGCGGCCTCCGCCTCGAGCCGCGCGCGCAGGTGCGCGGGCAGGTCGGCGCGCGAGGCCGAGCAGAAGACGCGCGGCCAGTCGTCCTCGCGCACGTAGATGAGCTCGTAGGCGTTGCTGCAGGAGCCGCCGCCGCCGTTGGCGTCGACGCGCCGCACGAGGCGCGGGGGGCCGACCGGGCCGTCGGCGCCGCCGCCGCCGCCTTCGGCCCCCGCGTCGTCGCCGTTGCCGCCGGCCAGCGCGTCGCCGCCGTACTGCTCGTCGATGGCCTGTCGCGCGCTGGCGATGGTGACGCGCTCGTCGTCGAAGCGCAGCCAGCGCCAGGCGAGCCCGCCGCCGTCGGCGGCGGCGGCGGCGGCGGGCGCGTCGGCGGCGTCGCCCCCCTCGCCGGCAGCGGCCGCCGCCGCCGCCGCCGCCGCCGCCGCCGCCGCCGTCGCCGCCGCCGCCGCCTCCTCCTCCTCGCGCCGGGGCGGAGGGCCCGGCGGCGCCACCAGCGTGTAGTCCTCGGCCGCCGCCAGAGGGCCCCCGCCACCGCCGCCGCCCTTGGCGCCGCCGCCGCCAGAAAAGGGCGGCTGCCGCTGCTGCTCGTCGGCATCCTTGCCCGCCGCCGCCGCCGCGCCCTGCTCGCCGCCGCCGGCCTCGGCGCCCTTGCCGCCGGCGGCGGCGGCGGCGGCTGCGGCGCCGGAGGGGCGCTTGAGGCCGCCGTCCTTGCCCGCGCCCCCCGGGCGGCAGTAGACGCGGATGTAGGCGAAGTAGTGGCCGCCGTGGTTGACGCCGCTGTGCACCATCACCGCCAGCAGGCGGTACAGGTTGCGCACCTTGGCCGCCGCCGGCGACGCCGCGGTCGCCGCGCCGCCGCCGTTGGCCGCCGCCGCCGCCGCCGCCGCCGCCGTGGCCGCCCCCTCGGGCCCATCGCCGCAGCCGCCACCCCCCCCCCCGCCCCCGCCACCCCCGGTCGCCCCCGGCGGCGCAAACACCTGGTCCCAGAACAGCCGCGCGCCCCCGGGAAGCGGCGCGTCCAGGTCGAGCGTCTCCGGGAAGCTGTAGCGCTGGTTGACCTTGACGGCGGCGTCGGTCGCAAAGTCGTAGGCGAAGCGCTTGAGATGCAGCGTGAGCACAGGGGGGAAGGCGTCGAAGGCGGCGCCCTTGCGCGCGTCTTGGTAGCCGTGTCCGTCGGCCGCGTACCGGTTCTCGCCGACCATCAGCTCGGGCGCCACGTAGGCGGCCAGGCTCGCGCGCACGTCGCGATACCCGGCCACGTCCAGCTTGAGGTCGCGGTCGGCGAACCGGGTGACCGAGCGGTAGGGCACGTGAAGGCAGTCGACGTACTGCCGGCCCTTGAGCTCGAACAGCTCGCGCAGCACGCCGTCGACGGGCGTGCCGCGCATGCGGTCCTCCAGGCGATCGGTCAGGATGCGCGTGAGCTCCTCGACGTCGTGCTGCACAAAGTGGTCGTAGGCGGTCCAGCCAAAGGAGCGCGTGAGGTCCTTGGTCGAGCCGGGGCCGCGGCCGTACTGCAGCCGGTAAAAAAGGGACTGGAGCGCCAGGGGGACGGACGCGGCGGGGTCGTCCTCGCCCTCGGGCGTGGGCAGCGCGTACACGGCGCGCCGCAGCGCGGGCAGGTGGAAGAAGGCCTGCATCAGCGAGTTCATGTAGCACGTGGCGCCCTGGTTCTTGAGGCCGACGCAGCCCGTGGCGCGGCGCGAGTCGTAGGCGTGGCGCTCGTCCGGCACGATCGTGAGCTTGACCGACACCTCGACGTAGGGGAGCGGCGCGCCCGCTCCGGCACCCGCGCCCGCGCCCGCGCCCGCGCCCTCGGGGCCGCCGCCGCCCTCGGGGCCGCCGCCGCCGCCCTCTTCCGGCGGCGGCGGCGGCGGCGCGGCGTCGGTGCGCAGAAAGCCGCGCGCCGGGTCGAGCGCCTCGTCCAGGCGCATGTACTGGGTGAAGCCCCAGTCCGTGGCGTTGGGCCGGAACTGGTGCTCCGACTCCTTGCGGTGGTCGTGCTCGGCCCCTAGCGTCGAGTGCATGGTCAGCGCAAAGGTGGCGCGCGGCTGCAGCGCGGGCGGCGTGAAGGGCGCCTCGGGCGCGTCGAGGTAGAGCGCCACGTGCTCGGTCTTGTTGCCGCGGGGGAAGACGAGCAGGCGCCTGTTTTTTTTGGTGGTTTGGTTGGTTGTTGTTTTTTTTGGGGGGGGGGGGGGGGGGGGGGGGGGGGGGGGGTGGGGGGGGGGGGGGGGGGGGGTGCGCGTTGACGTGTGTTGGGGCGGTGAGGATGTTCGGTGGGTTGAGTGGGCTCGTGGTTTTGATTTGCGGCGCCGGGCGTCGCTCGAGAGTGAGAGCAGAGGGGGGGGCGAGGAGCGTGCGCGAGGGAATAAAAACTCACCAGATGTGCGTGCCGATCTCAAACTTCTCCGAGTAGACCTTGTCCGAGATGGCGGGGAAGTTCTCGATGCGCCACTGCGCGTGTGTTTGTTGTAGAGGAGGCTTGGCGGGTGAGAAGGGGAGGAGGGGGGGGGGGGGG
>Ga0105054_10010722_pt1 | contig 11589 bp, 14 predicted proteins | sample BON02_FD_78091 | JGI IMG/M metagenome (GOLD analysis project Ga0105054, IMG submission 78091) | Freshwater microbial communities from Lake Bonney liftoff mats and glacier meltwater in Antarctica - BON-02 (megahit assembly) | ecosystem: Environmental > Aquatic > Freshwater > Ice > Glacier... | reverse complement strand
GGGGCTCCGCCCGTTCAGGGCTGAATTCTGTCCACCAGACAGAATTCCGGGCGCCCTTCACCCCAGTCGCGCAGTGTCTGCCGATCCATGCCGCCGATCCTGGCGGCCGCAGCCCGGCTCATGACATCATAAGCTGCCGCCAGCGATAAAAGCCTGCGTGCCTGGCGCACATCCCTGGCCCCTGCTGCCAGTCTGCGGCATCATAGTCGTCGCGAAGTGGCAGTCCGTGTCTGGGCATGGAAGTTCAATCCTCCTGTGGTTCCAACCTTGAATCACGCCCACAAAAAGATCCAAAATCACAATCGAGTCAGAAATTCCGACCACTGGTATGACACCGCTGCTGGCCGCGCTGTGCCACAAACGCACAAAGGTGGTCGATCTTCTGTTGGCGCGCGGAGCAGGGCCCGATGCGCGCAGCCCGGGTGGCTGGGGCGCCCTGCACATCGCCGCCGAGCGCGATCTGGCCGATGAGGTGCGCCGGTTCTGGCCGCTGCTGGGCGGGCGCGACAGCCCCGCCACCACCCCGGCCCGCACCGCGATGCAGGTCGCCGCCGAAGCCGATGCCGCCGACTGTGTCATCGCCCTGACCGACCTGGGCGCCGACCCCGGCAACCGCGCGGGCGGCACCGCATCGCCGCTGATTCTTGTGATCCGGTCTGCGTCGGTCAGGGCTGCGGTGGCGCTGCTCGGCGCCGGGGCCGACCACACCGCCACCGACCCGGAGTCGGGTGTCGATCTGATGACGCTGGTCGGCGCGCTGCGCCACCGGATCGAGGGTGCCGACGGGGCCTCGCTCGATCTGAGAATGCTGGACGATGCGCTCGGTCAGGCGGGCAGGGCCGCGCCCAAACGGCCTGGCAAACCGGCGCCCGCATCCGTCGACTCACCTGAAACGCAGCCCCAGCGTGCGGCGCCTGTCGCACGCCCGGCGCCCCGGGCTGCCCCCATCGCATCCTGCGCGGAGATGCTTGCCGGGTTGCCCGATGGCCCGGCCATCGAGGGTGGCGAACACTGGTCGCCCCTCGGCGGTCGCTGGCCCGGTCTGCTGATCGGCGATCTGCGCAAATTGGGCGCGCGCTATGACACCGGCCCGGTGCGCCGGTTTTCGGCGCGGCGCCTGCCGTTCTACGACACCGTGCGCCTGATCCGCCTCAACAGCACCCGCTGGGACAACGGATTGCGCAACCTGTTCTTCCTCGACGACGGAACCAAGCGCCAGTGGCTGGACGGACGGTCAGACCCTGTTCACCAGATGAATCTCGCCGCCCCCGTCACGATTACGGGCACGACAGTGCTGGATTACCTGCGGTTTTTCTGCTTTTTCCTGCGCAGTGACGGCAAGGCGTTCCATCTCGCCGAAGACGCGGCAGACCCGCTGTTGGCGCCGTTGCACGCCGCCGGCTCCGACGCCCTGGTCAAGGCGGCCAAACCGGCCACCATCCTTGCCGAATTGCCCGACGGCACGTTCGTGTGCCGCGCGACGGTCTTTCACGGCAACACCCTGTGCGAGTCGCAGTTCCGGATCGGCGCGAACGGCAGTTGCGAGATGATCGAGGAAACGTTGCTGGCCAAGGATCTGCCGGTGCAACTGGATTTGCCCCCTGTCCTGAATGGCCGGATCAGTCTGCCGGTTCGGCCAGCTTGCCCAGCGCGTCGTCGAGGATCTGCCGGAACGCCCGCAACTCCATTGCAGGCCCGCGGAAATCGCCGAACGGACCTGCCTTTGAGCGCCAATAGGCCAGGCTCTGCGGAAACTGGTTGAACTCCAAATCCGCCTCCCGGATCACGCGCCGGTCCAGCGGCATCAGCCGCAAATCCCGCGCCCGCCCGAGCACCGCATCATAGGCCGCACGGTCGGGGGCATCTGCCAGCGCGGCGGTCGGCGTCGCAGGATCGTCCCCGCCGAACCGTGCCCTGGCCATCTCGCGCCGCGCCATCAACTGGGCCAGCGAGGCCCTGGCCAGATCGGCATTGCTGCCCTGGCTGATCCGGCAGACATAGATGATCCGCATCAGCGCATTCAATTGCGCCTGTCCGATCTCGGGCAGATGGATCAGAACACCCGAGCGCATGTCGGTTGCCCGGTCCAGCGCCATGACCTGGGCACACATCATGCAGGCGCACCGGGCCTGGGAATTCGTCACCGCGTCGAACGGCCCCACCGCCTGCTGATATTTGTGGCTGCTCAGCCCACAGTAGCGGCAGACATGGTTCGCGCGGCGCGCAACCGCCGAAATCAGCGCCGCCTCGTGGCCCGACGACCACAGAACCGTCACCGGATCGGGCACCGCCGCCGTCGCAAACGACAGGCCAAAGCCGGGGTCGAGACAGTTGCAGTGCCCGTTCAGCCTGTCGTTCTCTGCCGACAGCGGGTGGCGATTGGCCACGGGATCGCCGGGGTCGAGGCGCCGCTCCAGCGGAGGTTTCGGCCTGCCCGCCGCCGCGCCCTCTGCGGGCTGACCTCTGGCCGCCTTGCGCCTTGGCTTGCCTGCGACGGCGTGCTGTTCGGCCTTGATGGATCGCGGTTGCAGTTTGGCGACCAGCGCCCTCAGCATGGGGTTGGACGTGCCGGCGGGGCCATCGTATGGCCCGGTCAGGCTGCCCAGCGGATCCCTTTCCAGCAGTTGCGCCACCTCGGGGAATACCTTTGCATTCTCGAACGTCTGGTCCCGCATCGGCGGCAGCTTTGCCGACAGCATCGTGAAGAACCCCGCCGCACCGCGCAGCAGTTTCGCCGCCCGCTCTGCATGGGTGGCCTTGTCGCTGGCGCCGCCGGAATCCTTGCGCAGCATCTCGGCGACCTGACGATAGCCGATCGCATTTTGCAGCGTCCCCGGCAACAGGGCGGGATTGTCCCGACCGATGGTATCAAGGAACGCGGCGGCATCGCTCAGCAGGCGGGCCGCCAATCCTGCGTGGGACGTGTCTGACATCTTGCCTCCGGCGTTGTGCTGCCAGCCAAAAAAACGTGGGCCCGCTGGCAAAGCAAAACGTACCCGTCGCAACGGGGTTGAGATTTCGCCGCACCCCGCGTTCTGTGTGGCAATGAACGCGCAGCCGCACCTTGCGAACCCTGACCTGCCCCCGCCCAAGACACCCGGCAGGTCACGGCGCAGTCTTGCGCTGACCGCGGGCGGGGTGCGCGGGATCATCGAGGTGGCGTTTCTGGAGGCCATCGAGGCCGCCTATCGCTGCCGCTATGGGCCAGAAACCCGGCTGCACGACGTGCTCGACTTTGTCGGCGGCACCTCGACCGGGGCGCTGATCGCGACGGCGATCAACCTGGGCCAGCCGATCGAACAGATCCGCGATTTCTAGCTTAACCGCGCGCACGATCTGTTTTCGCGCCGGACCTGTTGGAAACTCGGGCGCGCCCCGGTTGTTCATCCTGTCCCTTGGCACGGGGCGGGCGCGACAACGGCGCGCGCCGCACGTCACCTCGGCGATGCGGCCCCATCAGGTTCTGATCACAGCGCTGCGCGGTCTGATGGCCGAAACGATGCAGCACATCCTGACGATGATGGAATGGATGGGCACCTCGCCGCGGCCTGAGCATATCAACTCCGAGGTCGGGACGCTGGCCGACGACAGGCTGACCGCCGCGCCGCTGTTCACCTTTCTGCGCCGCGATCTGCCGCTTGACCCCGCCCCCGGGATGAGCATTCAGGACGCCGCCCGGTTCGCGCAGATCGATGACCCCGACATCATCGCCCCGCTTTACGCGCGCCCGCACCCATGCGGATCAGCACAGGGATCTGGACGCGCTGCTGTCCCATAGCGTGTTGCTCTCAATCGTATTCATCAGCCGGGGTGAACGCGTTCTGCATGACAAACGCTGCCTCACCCCGGCAGATGAATACACAATTCCAATTGGCCGCAACACGCTTCAATGCGCTTTGCGTTCGACGTGAATCGGAACCCGCTGCCTCTCGCTTCGCTCGAACGCGGGCTTCGATAAAAAGTGGTTCGGCTAGAACGCATTGCGCTCTAGCCCCCGATGCTTTCGGCGATGCGGTCATGGACCAGACTGTCCAGCGGATTGACGCCGCGATAGGCCCGCGCCGCGCGGCTGGAATCGGTGATCGTGCGGGTCTTGCGCAGGTATTCGCGGATCATCCGCGACTGGCGCACCGGCTCGATTGCAGGATCGAAGAACGGATTCGGATCGAACTGTCCGGCAAATACCAGATCGGTCAGGTAATTGGGCAGCCGCGCCACCACGGCCTCGTCGCCCGCGATCTGCAACAGCATCTCGCCGCGCTCCATTTCCAGGAACTGGCGCCCCGACGCAAAGCCGATCAGCGATGCCATCGCCTCAACCGCACCCAGATTGTTGGCGCCAAAGGCCTGAAACACCTTGGAATTGTTGACCATCGTCTGCCAGTCCAGCGGATACAGCATCTTCAACTGGCTGACATCCTGCCAAAAGCTCCAGGTCTGCAATCCGTAACCGCGCAACAGCGTGATCGCCGTGCGCAACTGGTCCAGCTTGCCCAACTGCGCGGCCTCGTCCAGAAGGAACAGCGTCGATTTTTCCGGCTTGCCGCGGCGGCGCAGGAGCAACTGGATCAGCGCGCCGATCCACAGCCGCAGCACCCTGCCATGGCTTTGCAACATGTTCGGCGGTAACACGATATAGATCGAGACCGGGCCGCCGCGCACCACAGCGTCCAGATCGAAGGACGTGCGTTCCAGACAGAATTGCACCAGAGGCCCGCGCACGAAATCGATGCCCCGATCGACAGCGCCCCGACGATCAGCCGCACTTCGGGGTGGCGAGACTTGCTCAGCCGCCGGGCCACTTTCTGCTGGTCGCCGGTCAGTTCGTGGATCAGTTCGCGCACCTTGGCCAGCGTCCGGTCCTGCTCGGGCAGGTCGGACACGACGTGCAGCACGATACACAACAACAACTGGCGCCCCCGCGACACCCAGAACTGGTTGCGCGATCCGTCAAAGCTGTCGGGCAACAGCGCCATGACCGGCGCGGTCGCCTCGTCCACCCCCTCGGGCGCATCGGCGCGGATCAGATCAAGGGGGTTGAACTGCCCGCCGATCTCCTGTGTCACCTCAAGCGGGTCCAGCACCACCACCGTCTCGCCCCGCTCGCGCCGGCGCGGGCAGTGACGGCGGCATTCTCGCCCTTGGGGTCGATGACGATGACCGGGCCGTCATGGCGCAGCATCGCCGGCATGATACAGCCCACCCCCTTGCCCGCGCCGGTGGGCGCGATGGTGATCAGGTGCCCCTCACCCTCCATCAGGATCGGATCGACAAAACCTTTCGCGGGGCTCGCCTCGGGGTCGCCGAAATTGAAACCGATCGGTTCGCGCACATGTTCGGCCTCCATCGACCAGCCCACCAGAAGCCCGCGATCCGGCAGGTTGGGCGGATAGCGGCGCATCATCTGCCACCCGGGAAACGGCAAGGTTCGGTCAGGCATCATGGCTGGGCCCTTTCCTGTGCCGGGCGGCACCGTCGAACACAAGCTGCGGACTGCGCGTCACGCGTTCCGAGATCACCGCGTCGCGCTCCATCTTCACATTGCCATCGGCGCCAACGCTGAAATCGGCATCGAACAGGGCGGCGCCGTAAAGCACTGTGGTTGTCCAGAGGCCCGTCGCCTCGTGAAAGGCCGGCGGTGCGATCGGTTGCGTCGGGGTTTCATCGGGCGCGATCTGATCCCCGCTCAGCAGAATCTCGAACGGGCCGTCGTCGCCGTGCACGAAACCGCAAAAGAACTTGAGATAGGTCTCCTGCGCCGCCCGGTCGCCAAGATCGGGCGGCAACCGGGCGTTCAGGTCGTGTATCACGTCCGAGCGCCCGGTCAGCGGGCGCACACCATCGCGGCCATAGAGGAAGCCGAGCATCGCGCCCGGCCCGTCCGACCCGAGGGTCTGGGCATCGCCCAGGATGACTTCGGAATAGAACGGCAGCTTGCGCACCTGGATCGCGCCGAGGGTCATGGCACGCGGCAGGGCGTCAAAATCGCGCACCCGTTCGGCCAGCAGATCGCGGGCCTCGCCCGGGACAGGTGTCCACACCCCGTCCAGCGGCGGTGCCAGTGTGAGTTCAGTCAACTGTGGTCTCCGGCGTCTCGGGGTCGGGGGCGGGTTTTGCGATGGCGCGCCGCAGGTCGCGGGCGTCGGGCAGTTGCAGCCAGATGTGAACGCCGCTGGCCAGCGCGGCCTCGTGCAGGATCAAAAGCTGGTCTCGGGCCGGTTTCTTCAACTCGACATGGGCCGTGGGCGTTTCGGGCAGCAGCCGTATCGAACAAGACCTCTCGCGCGTCATCCACTTCACAACCTGCGCCACGCCGCGCGCCAGTGCTGCGGCCTCGGCGTCTTGCGGCAGGATCAGCGTCAGCCGTCCCTCGGCCTTGATTTCACTGTCCTGCACCAGGGACACTGGCGCTGCCTCGTCGGGCAACCGCGCCACGACCTCGCAACCGTTCTGCGACAGCGTGACAAGAATTCCACGCAGGGTCGAGACATTGAATTCGCGCAGATCCTTGCCATGGCGGCTTTCTTCGGCGGGAAGCGCGCAAAAGGTCTGAAAATTCGGATGCAACCGCAGCGGGTTGGAGCGTTTTGGCGCCTCGGCGGACGACCAGCCGCGCAGGGCCCGCTCGATCATCCAGCGCCGGTGTTCGGCGCCCGCCACCGGCAGCAACGCGGCGTTGGTTTTGGGGTCGCGGATTGCGGCAAAATCAACTTTGCGCAGGATGTATTGCTTCTGAACCATTGGCAGGACACCGGCGTGGCGCCCCTTCCACTCAAAGCCCAACTCCCAAAGCCGCAGCGCGGCCTGCCGTGCCGGTGCAAGATTTGCCAGCTTGTTCTCCTGGCTCAGACCGTTCCACTTGCCAAGAATCCGCTGACGATCCAGTTCAAATGCAATCTCCAGTTTCTCGCGCAGATCGGGGTCTTGCGGCCCCCCGTCACTGTCCCAAGGCGGCGGACCATGGGTCTTCAACAGTTCGGCAAAGGGCGAGTCACCTTGCATCAATTCATAGGTGACGGAGTATTCCGCATTGATCCCCTTGGCCAATTCCAGAAGCTGCGGGTCCAGAAGCGCCAGCGTCGGCACGACATCGGGCATCCCGCCGAACGGGGCCACCAGATGCAAGGGGTCGGCCTGACCCAGACACACCTTGTGGTCGCTGTGCACGCTGCCCTGCCATTGGCGGGCATAGATCGGCGAGGGGGCGATCTGCCCCTGGTACATTGCGGTCTCAAGCTGCATCGCGAGGGCAAGGTTCATCGCTTCCTCGGGGCAACAGATCACCCAGGCCGTCACCGGGTCCATGTTCCGGAGGGTTTCGGTCTGCATCTCTTCCGCCTTGCAGGGCACGAACCGGATTTCCGGGCGGTCCTCGACCGGGATCGTGTGGTCGAACAGGTGCGCGATCGCCGCATGGAACCGCCCCTCGGTCGCGTCGGTATCGCGGTCGACCACGGTGACAAGCGGTGGCTCCAACCCGGCCGAACAGCCGTGTTGCAGCGCCTCGCGGGTGATGGCAAGGCCCGGATCGCCGGCCCCCACGACGACGACATGCAGCCGCTTCTGCCCCACGCACCGGGCCTTTTCCACAAGCCGGGCCCGGGCGAACAGATAGCGCGCGGTCTCTTCGTGAATCGAAAACATCCCGAACCTGCGTTGGCGGCGCAGGCCCGGATCGCGCGACTGCTGCAATCTCTGATGCATCTCGGTTGACGCAAAATGCGCGTGAACCACCTCTTCGGGTTCGCGGTCCGGGGGCAGCAGGAAGTACAGAAACTCCGGCAATCTGTCGCGCCAGGCCTTGCTGCGGCGGAGATACTGGTCGCTGATCATCTGGGCCAGTTCCAGCGTCATGCTGTCATCGCCGCAGGCGATGACGATGCGGTGCGCCCGTTCCAGGAACAGACCGTCCATCGTCCCGGCATTGCGCAGATCGCGCTCCAGCAGCACGGCGCGCGATGTCGCGGCAAACCCCCGCGCCGCGCCATCGAATTCGCGCGCCACGATGGTCATCGGCTCGTTGCGTGCGGCCAGTTCGCGGGCGATCTCCTGGTTCAGCGCCCACTAGCCGATCAGCACATTGCGCCGCGACGGCCAGAACATGGCCTGACCGCACACCTTGAAGCCGCTCCAGACCGGCAGGAACACCAGCCGGATCACCGTCAGAAAGAGCAGGACCGCCGCCAGAAAGCGGGCGAATTGCAGCGTGCCGGGCGTCGGCGGCCCGCAGCGGGTTTCCCCCATGGTAAAGAACTGCAACGCCGCATAGATCGCATCGAACCTCGACATATCCGGCAGGCAGGCGCGATAGCCCCAGAACCCCAACACCAGAACCAGAATCACCCCGACAGGCGCCGCAAATCGTAGCGCCCCGGCCAGAAATGCGCCCGCACCCTTGCCCCGTTCGTGTGATCCGCGCGTCTTTCCCAGATTTTCAAGTCCCGTCGTGACTTCCGGCAAAGCTTGGGATCAATTCGTTCAGAGGTTGACGGCCCTTTCAACCCGGCGGCGCGGCAGAGGGAAATGGAATGAACAGGCCAGCCGATTTCTTCGACCATCCCGGCGTTGTCGCCGTGACCGGGCACTGCCTGAACCGGATGACGCCGCCCGTCGCCGCGCGCCTGCTGGAAATCTGCCAGACCACGTTTCGCGAGGCCGATCCAGATTGTATCCTGCTCAGTTGTCTGGCCGATGGAACCGACCTGATCGCCGCCATGGCCTGGCCCGAATCGCGCCGGTTGCACAGCCTGCTGCCGGTTCCGCTGCCCCGGTGGCGCGCCATTCTGGGCGATCTGGTCGATCCGGGGATGCTGGACGGCGTGCTGGCGCGCACGGTGCCCGAAATCATCGGCCCCGGGTGATGCGCCCGACTATGACACGCTGGCCGATGCCATGGTGCTGCGCTGCGACCGGCTGTTTGCCGTCTGGAACGGCGCACCCGGCCGACCCGGCGGCACGGGCAGCGTGGTGGCGCGCGCCGTTGCGGCGGGCAAGCCGGTTCTGCACCTTGCCTTGCTGGGCGACCGCCTGTTCTTCCCGCCCCCGGAGTTGGACGGCGCAGAAACCTGACAGCCCGGATCAAGGCCGGGTCTTGCTATGCCGCGCCGATCCCGGCGATCATTCGTTCGAGATTGGCCATGGCCACCACGCCGTCCGCGATCGTGGGCGCGCCGGTCGGTCGACCGGCCAGGCCCTCGGAAACGTCCGCCATCAGCGCGCCATAGCCCTTGTGATCCTCGTTGGCCGCGGCCGTGAAATTCGGCTGCCAGACCAGCGTGTCGCAGCCACCGTCCAGCAGGGACTGCGGATCGTCGGCCTTGAAGGGCGGATCGCGGTGCCATGCGACATGGATGACATTGTCGATCTCGATGCGGTTGTGATCGCCCATGACCGTGATCCGCTCCATCGGCGTGCCGCGCGACTGCACCGTGCCCATGACGACATTGCCGATCACGCCATTCTCGCAGGTAAACCCCATGTGGAACAGGATCCGTCCCGGCGCCGGTGCATTGCGGCGCACCGACATTTCCACGATGGGGCTGCCGGCGAGCCAGGGCATAAGATCCATGTAGTGCACGCAATGGTGCAGGTAAAAGCCGGTGTAATCCTCTTGCCCCTCGAAATAGGTTGGGGCGGTCATGTAGCTGCCGGTGAGGCCAAGAACGGCGCCGAAATCCGGCCCGCGCAGGATGTTCTTCGCCATGCGGTTGCCGGTGGCATAGCGTTTCATGAACCCGACGAACACCGGCACGCCGCTGCTCTCCGACGCGCGTTGCAACTCCATCGCCTGCGCATGCGTTGCGGCGGGGGGTTTTTCCATGAAAACCGGCAAACCCTTTTCCAGCGCGACCAGCGTTGCCGCGTGGTGGACATCGGGGCCGACGGCCATGCAGACCGCATCAAGGCCCGGCTGATCCAGCATCTCGCGCCAGTCGGTATAGGTGTGCGCAATCCCATAGTGTCCGGCGGTGGTGGCCAGCGCGCCCGCGTCGCGGTCGCACAGGGCGGCGATGCGCATGCCCGCCCTGCCGATCTGGGGAAGCAGCATCCAGGTTGCATGGCGACCACATCCGATCCATCCGATGTTCAGGGTCATTGGGCATACTCCGCGAAATCCAGCGCGGCCCGGATCAGGGCACGCCCGGCCTTCAGCTTGGCCGTCTCGTCCTCGGCGGAGGCGCGCCACTGGGCGATGGGCAGGGCCAAGCGCTGGTCGTCGCGGCGGAACGGCTCCAGCGAGATCGGGCCGCCATAGCCAACCTGGTGCAGCGCCCGCATGATCGCGGGCCAGTCCATGTTGCCGGTGCCGGGAAAGCCGCGGTGGTTCTCGTTGGCCTGAAAATGCACGATGCGCGGCCCGGCAAGGCGGATCGCGTCGGGGATCGACTGGTCCTCCATGTTCATGTGGAACGTGTCGAGCATCAGCCCGAGGCCCGGGTGCCCCACTGCATCAACCGTGGCGATGCCCTGGCGCGTGGTGTTCAGCATATCGGTTTCGAACCGGTTCAGCGGTTCCAGCGCGAAGACCTGTCCAGCGGCATGGGCCAGCGGCGCCAGTTCGGCCAGACCCGCGATCATGCGGTCGGCACGGGCCTGCATCTCGTCGGCGCTGCGCGGCAGCGGCGGGCGGCCGGCAAACACCATCGGTTCGCCGTAGAGCGGGCCGCCGATGATCGTCGCGCCAAGGGCGGCGGCGGTTTCGATACAGCGTTTCAGGTACTCCGACCCGCCCTGCCGCGCGCCCGGATCATCAGACGCGATGGAGCGCTGCGCATTGACCCGCGCCGCCAGCACAACACCCAGCCCCGCGTCGGCCAGCGCTGCGCGGGCGGCAGACAGGTCGATCCCGTCCTCGGGTTCGGGGACCAGAAGCTCGATGAAATCGAAGCCCATTTCCCGGATATCCGCAAACAGTGACAGATGTGCGCCGGTAAACGGGCGCACGAATTGCATCGAGATGATGCCGATCGGATTCTTCAAGACAGGTATCCTTAGCCTTTGACGGCGCCCTGGGTCATGCCCGCGATAAGGCGCTTTTGAATGACGAGAAACAACAGTGTGGCGGGCATCGCGCCGACGATCCCGCCTGCCGTCAGCAGCCCCCATTCCACCTGATATTCGCCGATCAGCGTCTGGATCGCGACGGTGATCGGTCTGACGCTGCGCCCGCCCAGGGTCAGCGCATAGAGATATTCGTTCCAGGCGGTGATGAAGATATAAACCCCTGTCGCGATGATGCCCGGGGTGCACAGCGGCAGCACCACCCGGTACAGCGCGCCGAACCGGGTGCAGCCGTCGGTCATCGCCGCCTCGTCCAGCGACCGGGGGATGCCGTTCATGTAACTGGTCATCATCCAGACCGAAAACGGGATCGCTATGGTCGAATTGGCGACGATCAGCGCCAGATGCGTGTCGACCAGCCCGAGGCTGCGCATCAGGATGAACAGCGGCAGGATCAGCAGCACCAGCGGGAACATGTTGATCAACAGGAACTGCAACATCAGCAGCCGCCGCCCCCGGAACCGGAACCGCGAAAACGCATAGGCGGCGGGCACCGACAGGGCCAGCCCGACGATCACCGTGCCCATG
>Ga0105054_10010721_pt1 | contig 11590 bp, 10 predicted proteins | sample BON02_FD_78091 | JGI IMG/M metagenome (GOLD analysis project Ga0105054, IMG submission 78091) | Freshwater microbial communities from Lake Bonney liftoff mats and glacier meltwater in Antarctica - BON-02 (megahit assembly) | ecosystem: Environmental > Aquatic > Freshwater > Ice > Glacier... | reverse complement strand
ACCTTAACACCCCAGCGCCAAGTTACTTCACCCTGGTCGTAAATACCGTTATGACTAATATTCGCCACAATGGCATCAAGATAATTTCGCGCATAATTTTGAAATGAGCCAATGCTGCGCGTAAAAGATATTTCGCCAAAATCATCGCTCCCTAAATTGGTGTTGAGCTCTCCCAAACGATAAGCGCCCACCACGTCAAAATATTCCTGTTCAGTAGTTTGAAAGACGGACGACTGAAATCTTAATTGTAAATTTTTGCTGGGGCGATACTTGGCCCCTACCGCCGCAAAACGCGTCGTAAAATCATAATCTTCTTTACCGTCAAAAAAGACATTTAAGCGCAAAGATTCTTGAATGGTGCCAAAATCGGTGGTGCGGCTCTGCGGGAAAACCTGATAAAGATTGCGTGAATAGTTACCTAAAAAATTAAGTTCCCATTCGTCGTTTAAATCATAAGTAAGATAAGCTTGGATGTCGGTAAACTGGGGCACGAAATCGGCCTCCGTGTCTAAAGAGCCAACCAGTAATTGATTGGTGCGGTAGCGAGCGCCCACAATGGCACTAAGTTTTTCTTTAAAATGCGTGTTCTCATAAACCAAATTCCCACCCAAGAAACTACCTTCCAAGGTCATTGCAAATTCTTTCGGCTTGCGGTAGGTTATATCCAATACCGAAGACATTTTATCGCCGTAACGCGCTTCAAAACCACCCGCCGAAAAGCTAACATCGCTAACCATGGCCGAGTTGATAAAACTCATACCTTCTTGCTGCCCATTGCGCACTAAAAAAGGACGATAAACCTCAATACCGTTTACATATACCAGGTTTTCATCGAAGTTTCCACCCCGCACCGAGTATTGCGATGACAATTCGCTGTAGCTACTAACACCGGGTAAGGTTTTTATAATCCCTTCTACCCCCGAGTTTGGGCCAACAAAAGCTTCTATAGACTTAAGCCCAACCTGCACCTGATTATCGAAACGCGCCTTACGATCTACAATATTGATGTCGCCTAGCACATTTTCCATCAGGATAATGCTACGATTAATTTCACGTTCTTTATTCTTCGCTATGCTGATATAAGTGGTATCGGGTAAGTAGCCAAAATTGGTGAAATGAATTAGTAAATTTTTCCCCGCTTGAATATCTAGTTTGTAGGTTCCGTCGCTTTTGCTTAAGGTATAAAAAGCACCCTGCGTAACTTTTACGCCGTCCACTCCTTGTCCATTATCGTCGATAACTTTACCGAAAATGGTTTGCGAGTATAGCCCGGTGGAAGAAAATAGAAGGAAGAAAATAATAGGGAAGAAAAGCTTGCCGCGCATAGAATTTTTAATCACTACTTGAAAGATTGAAAGAGCTGATGCCACGCAAGGGGATTGCTTAATGCACCCAGTATTGCTGTTCCTCCATTAGCCTGATTGGAGTAGCGACCGAAATTATAGATATCTTGATTTTGTATGCGGATAGATAAATCTTGTGCTTCTTCTGGACTGATTCCCATAGCCGCAGCTCGGTCTTTTAGGGCCTGCGATGCTAAATTACGCATGGCAATATCGTTTGCAGTAGTAGTAATATTGGTAGCCAAAAAAGCCTCTTTAAAGCGATCGCGGCTAGGCCAAGGATAAAGAGTAACCTCTTCTAATAATGTGGTATCTCTTTGCATTTTAATGCGCGCCAAATAAGCGGTTAAATTTAAAGTGTCGGGAATAGCCAAATGCTCTTTTTGAAAACCAATGCATGAAAAAATTACGGTATCCCCTGGCCTTACTGCAAAAGAAAAGAATCCTTCGGCGTCGGTCATCGTGCCCCTAGAACGCTTTTCACTGTAAACATGAGCGAAGGGAATCGCCTGAGGAATAGAATCTCCACTCATTACAATTCCACTGAGCTGCAATGGTTTAGACTCTTCTTGCGCTTGCGTCAAAAAAGTGAAAAACAGAGATATAAATAAGAGGTAATACTTCATTCTTAGCCTTAACGAACAATATGCGAAAATAGCATCTAAGGAACAATAAGTTCCCAATTTTCCACACTTTGGTTCTTTTTATCATCTTCAACCACTAGGCGAAGACTATGTTTACTGACTTCTGCGGGCAAATCTTCTAGGCTTAAAATGAGCCTTTTCATTTTTGCATCATAATATAGAGGCCACCATTGGTCGTTTATCCAAGCATTATATTCTTCAATACCGCTTAAATCATCCTTAATTTCAATCAGTAAAATACTTTTCCCGGCTAGGCTTTCGCCTGATACGAAATTAACGGCCCTGATGCTAGGGGCTATAGTATCGATTGCGATTGCAAAATCTCCAAAATTACGGGTCCGGGTTCTCACTACTCCCAAGGCATAGGCACCTCCCTCGTAGTCTACTATCTTACTGCCGTTTACACCTACAATGCATAGTTTTTTAGGATCCCATTTGGGATTTAAGTACTTAATACTAATCCCTAAATCATAGTATTTTTGCAGGGGAATTGCAGTGGAACCAATGCGATGCACATCACTTAAAAATACCCGCGTTGGTTCTAGCACTTCGTGCTCAAAATAAATATCACGGTAAAATGAGCCCGCCCTAAAATTAAGACTGAGTCCTTGTTTTTCGTAAGGATGAGCTTTTTGAAAGGCCCATTTTTCTAAAGGAGTGTTTTCTGAATCTCCCTCTAGCCCTTGCTTTAATTTATAATCCAGCTTAAAGCCCAAATTACTCTTGTTCCCTTTATAGTCTGCTGCTTCGATGCGTATTTGTACAATGGTATCACGATCGAAGCTAATTAAATCTCCTTTATTTCCCTGCGGGTAAACGCTAAGCTGATTATTCGGCTCTATGTAGAGTTTATGCAAAACTCTACGGCAGCAGTCTTTTAACGCATAATCGATATGACTATTGATATAACGTGTTTCGGAAAAGGCATAGGTTTCCATTTGAAAATGATAATGTAAATCATCATTCACAAAAAGCTTTAGCTCATAAACCCCATTGCGATTAGAGGCACCGTTTAATAGGTCAATAGCATGAATGCCCAAGGCAAGGTCGCTTTGTACTTCTACAATACCGTTACCGCTAAGGCGATAATTACCATTGCCCTCATTTAATAAACTACGTTGCTCTTGCCCTTGAACCTCCCCATTACTAAATAAATAGATTTGTAAATCCTTTAACTCCGGATGAATATTATCGACCACTGTAAGGCCAAAGAGAAGGGGATTAATTATTTTTTCGGTAGCCGTGCTGCGCACCTCAAAGTGCAAATGAGGACCACCACTGCCGCCAGTATTACCCGAAAGTGCAATTTGTTCGCCCTGGGTAAAACTAAACTGACTGGCATTGGGAAATAAATCTACTGCATTAGAACGGCTGCGTTTCTGCTCCACTTTAAGGAATTCCTCAATCTCGGCATCAAAAGACTGCAGGTGCGCATAAACAGTAGTGTAACCATTAGGGTGACGCAAATATAGAGCCTTGCCAAAACCGTAAGGAGAAACCTTAATGCGACTTATATAACCATCTGCGGAAGCAAGAACTGGCATATTTATGCGCCCCTCGGTTTTTATATCAATGCCCGAATGGAAGTGATTGCCCCGCAGTTCCCCGAAAGTACCCGCCAAAATTATGGGCGAATTAATCGGTGAAATAAAATAATCTTGGGGATAGTCTTTCTGTGCTAAAAGCGTGACAGAAAGACCAATGAAAATAATGGAAATAAAAAAGTTCCGCATTTTTAATGTTAGGGTTTCAAGAAGTAATGCCGCGGCAAAAATAAGATAAAGCATATTGCTATTCTGTGCTTTAGCCTAAGAACCTCGGTGCGATGTAAAGTTTATACCGCTACCTACTCCTAAACATTAGGTATTTTTTACTTAAACCAATGATAAATAATACTTTAACTTTCGGAATGAAGAAGTTTCATGGCTTTTTAAAAGCCTAAAGACGAATACTTTTCGTGAGAATAAGGAAATGTCGTCTTGCTTCCATCCTATCAAAGCCTTCGAAATTGAAGATTAAATTAAATCCTATTTACTTGAGATTTTCGGGTCGATCAATTAATCTCAAATTAGATGTTTGTAGAACAAAACACTCTTCCTACCTTTGACCATTGGAGTAATTAGAGAAATGAGTCAGATTGACGCCAAAATACATAACATCGAAAACTTAGCTAACCAGCTAATTACCGATCATTTGGTGGTGAAATCAGAAAACCGAGAGTTGAAAGCGCAACTAGTGCTATTAAGACAAAGTTTGGACGAACAATCTCAGTTACTGCAGAAAACGCAAGCCGAATTGCAAAGGGTGCGCTTAGCGCGCGGTTTAGCTGGCAGCCCAGAGGAAGCCAACCAAGCCAAAGCAAAATTAGGCTCGCTTATGCGGGAAATTGATCGCTGCATAGCCTTGTTAAACGAATAATCGCCATCTATTTAGATGTCTGACCTACTTAAAATAAAAGTGAATTTAGCCGACCGGGTCTATCCTCTTACCATCCGCAGAGATGAAGAGGAAAACATCCGTAAGGCAGCAAAAAGCATAGATGCTATCCTTCATAAATATGAAGATGGTTACGCAGTAAGAGATAAACAAGATCTTTTGGCCATGTGCGCCTTGCAGCTTGCTTCTCGTTTGGAAAAAATTCATACTAACCATTTGGTAGATGGTGTAGAAGTAGGCCTACAGTTAGATAAACTGGCAGTTAAACTAAAACAAGCTATCGACTAGCGAAAGTTCTTTAAATTATTTTCCCGCATCCTATTCCTGTATTTGCTAAACTCAACATTAACTCTATAGGAGTTTAGCTCAGGTTTTCTAGGTCATGCCTCCACGCAGAGGAAGACCGAAATTGCCTGGTAAGCTCCAATCTTGTCTGAACGGAGTTTAGACGAAACACGGGAAGGGTGCGGGTTTTTTATGACCAAAAATTAATAAATGGAAGATTTAACAATTATTGTTGGCGTTGGAGCATTAGTAATCGGCTTTGTAATAGCTTATTTACTGAATCAAACTGCCTTAAAAAACAAGAGCACTAAGATTATTGAAGAAGCTCAAAAAGAAGCTGAGAGCAATAAGAAAGAGAAAATATTACAAGCCAAAGAGAAGTTTTTAGAACTAAAAGCGGAACATGAGAAAGTGATTAGCAAAAGGGAGCAAAAACTCACCGAACGCTACAATACTACTAAGGAGCGCGAGACCCGCGCAAAAGAGCATGCCGAAAACAACAAGCGTGATTTTAAAGAAAATCAGCGTGCTAAGGAGGAATTAGCGGTAAAATTAGAAGCGAACGAGCGTCGCAGCACAGAATTAGAAAAAATGCACCGCAAGCAAGTGGAGCAATTGGAAGTTATTTCTGGCCTAAGCCCCGAAGAAGCGAAAAATCAAATGCTAGAGGCTCTTAAAGAGGAAGCCCGCACTAGCGCAGCCGCTTTTATTCAAACTACCATGGAAGAGGCGCAACTCTCTGCCGCCAAAGAAGCGCGTAAAATCGTTATTCAAAGCATCCAAAGAGTGGCAACCGAGCAGTCGGTAGAAAACAGCGTATCGGTTTTTAATATCGAAAATGACGACGTTAAAGGTCGTATCATCGGCAGGGAAGGAAGAAATATTCGTGCTATTGAAGCGGCTACAGGCGTAGAAATCGTAGTAGACGATACACCAGAAGCAATTATTTTAAGCTGTTTTGATCCCGTACGTCGTGAAATCGCTCGCCTATCCTTACACAAATTGGTATCGGATGGCAGAATTCACCCTGCACGTATCGAAGAAGTTTGTGCCAAAACTAAAAAGCAGATTGAGGAAGAAATCTTTGAAGTAGGTAAGCGTACTACCATCGACCTAGGCGTGCATGGATTGCATCCCGAATTAGTGCGCATGGTGGGAAGAATGAAATATCGCTCATCTTACGGACAAAATCTTCTGCAGCATAGTCGTGAGGTAGCTAACCTCTGCGGAATTATGGCCGCCGAATTAGGACTCAATCCCAAAATTGCTAAGCGTGCCGGACTTTTGCACGATATTGGCAAAGTTCCTTCGGAAGAAAGTGAACTTCCGCACGCTATTTTAGGGATGAAGATGGCCGAGAAATACGGCGAGAAACCAGAGGTCTGTAATGCCATTGGTGCTCACCACGATGAAATTGAAATGACTAGTCTTATCTCACCAATCATTCAGGTTTGTGATGGTATTTCTGGAGCACGTCCTGGTGCACGTCGCCAGATTGCAGAAAGCTATATGCAACGTCTCAAAGACCTTGAGCAACTTGCGGTTGCCCAAAAAGGTGTTACCCAAGCTTATGCGGTACAAGCGGGTAGAGAACTACGCGTAATTGTAGACTGCGAGCAGGTAAGTGATGCCGATGCGGCTAAAATTAGCTTCGACATCAGTCAGAAAATACAGAATGAAATGACCTACCCCGGTCAGGTTAAAATTACCGTTATCCGCGAAACTCGCGCGGTTAATGTGGCGCGCTAATCACCTCTAAGGCAGCTTTAATTAAAGCCTGAGTACTTTGCTCTGGTTTAATGCTAAAGGTTCCTAAGAGGCGGTTCGCCAAAATTGCAGAAAGCGAAATGCACTGCATATTTAGTAAAGAGCCCAAAGCATAAATTCCGGCCGTTTCCATCTCTAAGTTGGTTATTCGGCCGGTTTTTATTTGCATAGATGCCAAATCATTAAGGAAAGTTTTATTCTTAGTAGGACTGATTATACTGCGACCTTGCGGACCGTAAAAACCGTTAGCAGTGACAGTGGTGCCCACATTATCGGCAATTTTACTAAAACGCTGCAATAAATAAGGATCCGCTTCCGCTAGATAGGGTTTGGGGAAATCATTTAGACCTAAATCGGGGAAATCGAAAGTGTTCTCATAGAAATACATTAATCCATCGAATCCCAAGGCCGCTTTAGAAATCAGGATGCTATCTAAGGCAATTTCTGGCCGCAAGGCACCGCTAGTACCAAGTCTAATAATTTGCAAAGGTGCTGGAGAATTGGCAAAAGGCGCTCTAGTTTTTAAATCCCAGGCATAGGCTAATTGTAATTCATTAAGCACAATGTCAATATTATCGGTGCCGATACCGGTAGAAATCACCAGAATATCCTCCTTCCCTAAGCGCCCTGAAGCCAGATGAAATTCGCGATTTTGACGGCGCCAATAAACCTGATCGAGATGCCGAGCAACCGCTTCTACCCGATCTGGATCACCCACCGTAATTATCCTATTCGGGACTTCACCATTTTTTAACTTCAAGTGATAAATACTATTATCAGGATTAACAATTATTTCTGAGGCTTGCATGCTTATTTTTGGGTATTAAACTTAAATTTGCCCAAAGAAAATTAATTTATGTCTGACTCCTTTAAAATATTAGTGCCAATTGGTTTTTCGGAACAGTCACTCAATGCATTAAACCAGGCTTTGATCTTTGCCAAAGCTGCTGAGAACGCACAGTTCACTATTTTATCAATAATTGAAGATTCGCGCGCTTTTTCAAAATTATTCGAAGCTAAAAGTGCCGATGACTTGCGTCACAAGGTAACTGAAGAAATGAAGAAAATTGCAGATGAGTTTTCTAAAAAATCCGGTTTCCCAGTTAACACCATGATAGCGGAAGGAGTAGTTTACGAAGAAATTGCTCGTGTTAGTTCTTTAATTGATGCTGACCTAGTAATTATGGGAACCAATGGTAAGCCCCAAAACTTACGCAAGCGCTTTATTGGCAGCAATGCATATCGCACCGCAACCTTAGTTAAGCCTCCCGTAGTTACTATAAAAGGGGTACGAAACATCGAGAAAATCGAAACCATCATTTTCCCCTTATTAATGGATCGCCATAGTAAAGAGAAAGTTGGTCCGGCTTTAAGCTATGCACGCATTTTTGGAGCCAAAATATTAGTTATTGCCGTTCAAGAAGACGAGGAAAAGCTAAATATCTTGCGCGGTCACGTGCGTCAAGTAGAAAAATTCATCCAAGACCATGGAGTAGTTTGTGAAACCAAGCTAATCGAGAACCCGAAACGTAAAGGTGTTGTGCAAAATATCCTTAATCACGCTTATGAAGCAAAAGGTGATTTAGTAATAATTACCGAACAAGATGGCCCAGGCGATTTTACCGATTATATTTTAGGTAATGATCTGCAGGCAGTTATTTACCACAGTGAAATTCCGGTGATGTCCATTACCCCGCGCGCGGTGAAATACGATGTAATGTGGGATTCCTTTTAAAAAATAATCCTTACCATATTCAAGCTCCGCCTCGGCGGAGCTTTTTTTTGCTGCAATTGTTTGAACCTATTGATAATAGTCGTGTTCTCAAGGCAATAATACTTTGATGTATACCCTAAAAGCTAAGCAATTTGTCGCCCTACCTCTCCCAGAGGCTTGAGATTTTTTTTTCAAGCTAGAAACCTCAAGCAGCTTACCCCGCCAGCAATTAATATGCGCATGATTGATAAGCAAGAGCAGGAAAGGTATGCGGGGATGGTCGTTTCTTATCAAGTTGCCCCTCTACATGGTATTCCCTTGCCCTAGAGTTCTGAAATAACGCGGTTGAAAAAAGAAGAGTCTTTTACCGACAGTATAATAGAAGATCCCGGCAAGATTTGGTTCCACCAGCACTTCTTTAAAGCAAGAGAAGGAAGAACAGAAATTATAGATATTGTAAATTATAATTACCCTTTAGTATTTTGAGTAAACTATTTCACTCCATAATTGTCAAAAGTAAAGTGGTGGTTATTTTTAAATACCGTGACCAACTAATAAAAGAAATTTTTAGTAGCAAAAATTAATATGTCCGCAATTTTTGGCATCGACTACGGCAGTAAGCTTTCAGGCAACACCGTTATCGCGATCTTTCAAGAGAATCAAATCTTATTTTTAGAAGCTGAGGCTAAAGTAGATGCCGATCAGTTTATTATAAATGCCGTAGCGCATTTTAAACCCGAGCGCATTTTTTTAGATGCTCCTCTTTCCCTTCCGGGAGTATACAAAGGTTTAGATGGCTTTACTAATTATCACTTTCGCCTAGCCGATATAGCTACAAAAGCAATGTCACCTATGTTTTTGGGAGGCCTAGCGGCGCGAGCTATGGACTTGAGTGCACATTGCCGTAATGAAGGAAGTGAAGTGTATGAAACCTATCCGAAAATGATGGCACAACGTTTCAATTTGGCGGATTTTGGCTATAAATCTAGTAAAAGCGCTATCCGTGAATGCGCGCTGCGTTTAAAAACTAGTATTAAAGATCCCGTTCATTTTAATCTTTCAGACATTAAAACTTGGCATCACCTCGACTCCTTACTGGCGCTAATGAGCGCCATGTCCTTCGGATGCGGAGACTTTTGCACCTATGGCCATTCCAGTGAAGGGTTAATCTACGTTTAGCTTGAAAGAAGCCTTTAATCTTATTTGGTTTAAACGCGACTTGCGCTGGCAAGATCATCAGCCGCTAAAACTCGCCCTTGATAAAGGGCTTCCACTTTTAGGAATATTTATTTTCGAAGACTTTTATCGGCAAGACCCTTCTTGGTCGCTTCGGCATTGGCAAGCTCAATATCACTCCCTGGTAGATATGCAGGCAACGAATAAGCAGGTCTTTACAGAAATTCTCGTTTTAGAAGGTAATAGTATTGACATATTCGAAAAGCTAGCCACGCAGTATCTTATAAATGGTATTTACTCTTACCAGGAAACAGGCGAAGCTTTAAGCTATCAGCGAGATAAACAGCTTTCTAAGCTCTTTAAAAAACACAATATTCCTTGGTTTGAATGTGAGCAAAATGCCGTGCAAAGAGGCCGAAAGAACCGGCGTAACTGGGATGAGAACTGGCGAGAGTTTATGCACCAGCCCCTTGATCAGCCTAAATTTGCTTCCTGGCAGGCTGGTAGTCCAAAGCTGAAAGCAGACTTAAAAGCCCATTTCGGTATCAGCACGCATCTGCAGAAGCACCTAAAAAACTGGCCGCATAGTTTACAAGCTATCGGTGAAAGTGCCGCCCAAAAAAGACTGAATCATTTTCTTGAGACCAAGGTTTATAAAAATTATGGTGCCCATATTGGTCTAGCACAAAAAAGCCGCAGCACTTGCAGTCGCCTTTCCCCTTTTCTTGCTTGGGGCAACTTAAGTTTACGCCAGATTTATCGAAAAGCAATGGCTGAGCTAGAGAACTCTCCCTTTCCGCGCGACCTCAGGGCATTTATTTCTCGCTTACATTGGCATTCTCATTTCATACAAAAATTTGAGATGGAGGAAAGCATGGAGTTTAAAAACCTTAACCCTGCTTTTAATAGCTTAGAGAAAGTGCAACAGCCTGAGCTAATCGAAGCTTGGAAAAATGGAAAAACAGGCTATCCCCTTATCGATGCTGGCATGCGCGCAGTAAGGGAAACTGGTTATTTAAATTTCCGCATGAGAGCAGTATTAGTGAGCTTTCTTTCGCATCAGCTATGGCAAGATTGGCAAGAAGGTGCCTCTTATCTTGCGCAACAATTTCTCGACTATATTCCCGGGATTCACTATCCACAATTTCAAATGCAAAGTGGCAATACTGGCATCAATACCATTCGCATTTATAATCCGGTTAAGCAATCGCTGGAAAAAGACAAAGAGGCCAATTTCATTAATACCTGGCTGCCTGAACTGAAGGAACTTCCTTTAACCTTTCAGCATCAACCTTGGATGATGACTGCTATGGAACAAACTTTTTATAATTTCGAATTGGGAAAAGACTACCCAGAGCGCATCATAAATATCGATAAAAGTAGCGCAAGAGCACGCGATGTTTTGTGGGCCTTTCGCAAAACCCAAGCCGTACGAATAGAGAACCAGAAAATTTTAATTAAACATACTACTGCGATTAGAGATCCGCAGCAGCGCAGTAAAAAAATAATGTAGCTTTAGAATGGAAAAAAACAAATTTAAAGACTTCGTTAATCCAATTGACAAAGATAAGATTACCGAAAACCCCTCTACACTGCCCTATGCACATACCGTGGGCGGAGCGGTAATTAAGCCCACGAAAGAAGGCGTTATTCGCAGTAGAGCCTTATCTGCCATGGAAGAGCAAACGAATATGCAGCTTTCACAAATTAAGGAGCAGATAGAACTTTTAGCTAAGCAAGCGAAAGAAATTCAGAATCGTAAAGAATTAGCCGAGCAGATTTACGCTGCTAAAATGGGCTTTAAACCGGAAATAAATCACATCTATCATCTTTACATAAATAAAGACGATAACTACGTTTTATCGATGATTGGTCCTAAAGAATGGCTTAAGCCCAAGTTTAAGGAATTTGTAAATAGCGTGAAACTTCTTGCCGATCACACTTGGCAGATTATAAAAACCTAAGTTGAATTTAACTTAGCTTTCGTCTACCAAACGAAATCCTTCACTGTGCACATTAATAATGGAAACCTTTGAGTCTTCACTTAAATACTTACGCACTTTTGCGAGGTAAACGTCCATGCTTCGGCCAGTAAAATAGTTATCGTCTTTCCAAATTTTATTGAGAGCATCACTACGCTTCAACAACTGATTTTTATTAGTCGCTAATAGCTTCAATAAAGCGCCCTCCTTCGGGCTTAAAGTGCGCTTATTAGTGCCCAGTTT
>Ga0105054_10010720_pt1 | contig 11590 bp, 6 predicted proteins | sample BON02_FD_78091 | JGI IMG/M metagenome (GOLD analysis project Ga0105054, IMG submission 78091) | Freshwater microbial communities from Lake Bonney liftoff mats and glacier meltwater in Antarctica - BON-02 (megahit assembly) | ecosystem: Environmental > Aquatic > Freshwater > Ice > Glacier... | reverse complement strand
CATTAGCACACACGCACACGTACGTATCAATACACACATAAACCTGTTCAAACTGACAAAATTGGTGCCATTTGTACACACACACACATGCAGAAACAGACACAGACACTGACACACACACGCACACGTGCGCGCGCACACACACACCTGTGCAAACTGATGAAATTGGCACTGTAGAGAACACATTCTGCTGAAGAGGCTGCTTGCCATTGTGCTTGCCGCCGTGTGCATGAGTCATCGGGATATGAGCTGTCATCGAGATGTGAGCTGCAAGCGGCGCCTTGTGCCGAATTCCGAGAGACTCGACAGGACCGGCCTGGACTTGAGACTTGGACTCGATTGTGTCAGCCACCGCTTCATGCAAGCAGCTTGCAGCTGGCCGCGTGTTGTGGCTCTGCATACGCCCTGAGTATGTTTGATGATTCAAGGCGGTCGGTGACAGGAGCCTGGTGCCACTTTTCTTCTCGGCCGCCTTTGCTGCAGTCCAGAGCACGGCATGTTCCGTTTCAGGCCGTGAAGCAACCAATTCACCCTCGACTGGCATGTTAGCGTCGCCTTCATGGTATAGCCGTTGCCGGCTTTTGCCAGTTATTTGATTCTTGAGACCTTCCTTGAACTTCGGGATGTCGTCCCTCGGCTGCTTACCGGTGGTGACAAGCTCCGTTTGAACTTGAGCAGCTGCTGAGCACGCCGGCTTGCTGGAATTGGGATGATGGGCACCATTACGCACTGCCTTTGATGGGCTTGCAGGCATATCCTCGGACAAGCGTGTTCTTGAAAGCACTGGTATGATGTTCTTGACCACCAAGTCAACAACATGCTCATCATTCTCAGCATACCGTCTCCAAACCTCATCCAATCCAATTTCAAAGTGACCGATCCACTTATCCGAATCGAAAAGAGGGCATGTCTTGCGCTTCTTAGCTAGTTTGGCTCTTAACTTCTTGAGCAGCTGGGGCTGCTGGGCTAACTCAACGGCCTTCTCCTCATACTCCTGCAGACTTTCTACTACCAATTCATCCATCTCAGCAGCCTCGGCGATGCAAGTGGCAACGAGCGACGGCCAATTGTCTCCACGCATGGTAATAAGCGGCACTCCAGCCCACAGCATGTCACTGGCTGTCGTATGCCCGTTGTAGACCAAGGTATCGAGAGCTAGATTCGCCAGCGTGACCCTCTTTAGGTGTTCAAGCTTGGGGCTGCAAGGCGAGCCAAAGATGAGGCGTTCGAGGGACACACCTGCTTTCTCTGCCTGCGACTGCAGACGCGAGACAGCAGCTTTTGGGTGCTTGTAAAGCCAAATGACGCTCTCAGGCACGCGCTTCAAGATATTCATCCAGACCGCAAAGAGCTCTGGAGTGATGCGCCCGAGGCGGCAAAAATTGCAAAAAATAAAAGTAGGATCTTCTGGCAGCTGGTGATCCTGGCGTGATGGCAATTTCGATGTATCTAGGATATCTGAATAGAGCTCCCTGAAAGAATTCGTCTGATAACAGTGCGGCATGTACAAGAGTTTTTCGGTATAAAATTTGCGATGACCGTCTGGACATACCACTTTGTCCGTGACGTTGTAGTCAATGTAGTCGGCGCCCATGGTGCCAGGATAGGCCAGGTACACCAGCTGCAATGGGGCAGGGCGAAGCGCACTGATGCCGTTGCGATCACCAGCAGTGTGTCCGTTGAGATTGACCAGGATGTGAATGCCGTCAGCTGCTATCATTTCGGCACATTTTTTGTCGTTATAGCTCGCGGGAAAGTGTGTAAAATGCTCCATCCCCTCCGAGAGGTTCTTCCTGTAGTCCGAGTCATCCTCTCGCGAGATTGAGTAGCAAAAGATTTCGAATCTCGTTTTGTCGTGCTTTAGTAGCGCACTTTGTATCAGATCTGCTGTGGGGTGATCAACAAAGTCTGAGCTGAGATAGCCAATACGTAACCTGCGCACATTGTCATTTGGCGCAAATTTCAGCCTGTCAAACTTCCAAACTCGGAAGTCTTCGCCACCCTGCCCATCGTCTCGCAGTTTCACACGCGCACTCTTGTAGGCCTCTTCCTTGGCGTGTTTAGCATATGCTTCTGAAATTTGGCGGATCATCATCTTATCCATTCCAGTTGCCACACCTGAATTACTCTGACGCGCGTAATGCAGGCTGTGGAAGGGCATGACTACAGGGATCTCGCCTTTCTTGAGCTGTTTCTTTGCATGTGCGATGAGCGTGTCGATGTTGCGTTCCCACTCGTCCCAGTTGCACGTACACGACAGATCAAATACTAGCTGCGAAAATCCATCCTGCTCTTTCGCTGTCACTTTTTCCTCCCTTACACGTCGGCAAGACGCCGCAATTAGCTTCCGCCGCCCCTCGTCGTATCGATCCTGCCCAACACACTCCGGGCAGCTCCACGTCTTCAGAGGTAGCGTTGCAGCGCTCAGACACATGCAGGCAAAACAAAACCATCGTGTGCACGAGTCGCACTTCATGGCCTCTTTTTCGTGATAGCCACATGAGGAGCACTGCATTGGCGTGTCAAGAGGCTTCCAGCCCTTCCTTGCAGTCTCAGCAATCTGTAGCAATTCAGAAGTATTGCTGCCACGGCTCGTGCACGTGTGGCAGCTCCAGTCTTCTGCGACCGATTCCCATGGCTTCATGCCCAAGCAGATTTTGTGAAAGCTCGAAGGACACGAACTGCATTTCACTTCTGTGCTTCCGTGCCCGCAAACGTCGCAGAAGCAAGACTGCCCTTGTGTTTTCCCCAATTTCAGCCTGCTCAATAAGTCCATCATCTGAATTTTCTTGTGCGCTGGTCGGGGTATCCTCTTCTTCCGCAATAAGGGCTTGGGCTTATTGCGCGCCAGCTTGCTCGCCCGAAGCTGTGCGTTCGGCGGAATAGCTGCAGATCCACGCGCGCCTGCCTGCGCCAGGTCTTGCTGCGCAGGTGCCCTGTCTGTGCTGGGGCGTACACCTAGAGCTACACTTGATCGTTTGCTTGGCTCTCGCGTCGCCATTGCCACGGAGGCTCGGTTTGTTTTGCATTCGACGACCAGTGCCTCAACCTTTTCTTGCAGAGTCCTGTCCTCCGCCTGCGCTGCTTCTGAGTAGCTCAGCTGAGCCGTTGGCATCATCAGCTCTGATCCACAACATGGACAGAATTTCCACACAGGCAGTTGTTCGCGTATCATCTTGTCCCACATCACGGCACGGCAGGCATAGCAAATGTAACCAGTGTCTCGCCCAAACTTGGGGCTAAGCGGTCGAGCTGCAGCCTGGAGATGCCTAGGCTTTTTGTTGAGCGATGCCGTGCCACTTTGAAACACTGGAGGACGTTTGGCAGCCATGTAGCTCCCATAGCCTTCGGAATTATGCGCCATGTTTGCATCCCACTCGCCCTCCGCCGGCTGGCTTGCGTGGGCACGATTGAAGGCACCACGCTCGATTGCAACCACATGAGCCGACATGGCCAGTGCAGACAGCAGCAGAGGTTGGCAGCCTAGACGCGTTTCGCCGCCCACAGCTGTCCTCCGCTTTTTTGACCCATCTCTCGGCTGAAATGAGCCTGACAAACAGGGCACAACTAGGCCCAGAGCCACCCAACTACAAGTGTTTTGCACTGTGGCGGTGCTGGTACAGCACAGCACGTTCGCTGGCGGCACCCTGGTGCTTAAACAACCTTGGGAGGCAATCACCCTTTCCTGTTCACTTCAATCCTCCTCTTCCACCGACAGCAATTCTCTTCATTCCACGAACTAGCGTGCGCATAGAGCACTATATAGTGCTCTAGGCGCACGCTAGTTCGTGGAAGGAAGAGAATTGTTGGCCTGAGATGGTGGCGTGGGACAAGAGCTCGCTGCAGCAGATGGCTCAGGGTGTGGCGGGCTATTTGGACACCGCGCGGTTGGCGGGAGATGTGGAGGAGGTGGTGCGAGAACTGCGTAGTCTGACACCGAAGGTCGACAGTCTCGGTACGTGGCACCCCCAATTATCATCATTTTCCATTCGTTTCTAATTGCCTTGTCCAGAAAAGGGTGCGAGCGCAACAGAAGATGCAATTCTATCGCTGATCAAGAGAACACGCCACGGCATCAAACGGACGTGTCGCTGTGTGTGTGCAGTGAAAAATGATGGCACCGACGTCACGCTCATGGTTCTCGACGGGACGATTCCAATGTTCCACAACCAAAAGAAGTACAACTGCCCAGTAAAATTCTGGATGGGGCTAGACTACCCAGCAAGCCCGCCCATATGCTACGTGAGCCCCACGCGTGACATGGGTATCAAGCCGCGCCATGTGCATGTCGACAACGCGGGTTTCATTTACCACCAGTATCTCACGCAATGGAACGTGCGGTCTTCCCTCAAGGACCTGTGCACCACGCTGACAACCGTCTTTAGTAAGGACCCGCCTGTCTATGCTAAGCCGTCGGGAGGGCAAGCCGCAGCACATATGCCGTCGCAGCAAGCTACTGTAAATTTGCAACCGGCTGTGCAACAACCACTACACCCGCCCGCAGCAAGTCCCGAATCAGAGCCCGTGCGTGCACCCACAGCTGCTGCGGCCCACTCGCAACCTCCTTCCCGGAACCCCCCTAGCCAAGCGAGTAGTCGTCCGCCTCCTCCTTCTACTTCGTCTCAGCCCGCGCCCCCGTCGTGGGCTGCCAGCGGCGCAGGGGGGTGGGCAGTAGGGTCATCGTTGGCAGCCACCACCGCTGCAGAAGAAGAGTCGAAAGACAGCCTCATTTTGTTTGTCATGAGCAAGATTAATGTGAGTCTCAAGAACGCCCCGCCCATGAGGATGTGTGCACCAAAATATTTGATTTCCTCTCAATTTTTTGGCGGTACGGGGCCCTCCTGTAGGGGGGGATATGGTACCCACACGTGGGGTTCATGGAACCTCCTGTTTGTATATTGTTGGACAATCCAGTAGGTACGGGACCTTCCCTTAGGGGAGTACGGCACCCCTCCGTAGCCTGGCCGGGGTCTACGGGAGGGTCCTGTACCCCTTCTATAGGCTCTACGTGACCCTCCTCTCAACGGTCGTTGAGAGGAGGGTCCCGTAGGGGCAAAAAATGTCGGGATCCCCAAAAACAGGGTCAAACAAAAGATGGACCTAAAAACAAAAAGGATGCACTCTGACTACAGTCCTACAGAAATTCAAAAAGAAATGTGTCTTAACAAATATATATCGAACTAAACCATACAAGATTTATCTACTGTCACCCGTCCTCCGGGGAGGGGTATTTTGGAGACTCGTATCTGTCGACTCCACTGCGACTTTGCAATGCAACGAGAATTTCCCCCCCTCCCATATATCTGGAACTTCACAAACTCAATGGCTTTGCTGTGCGTTGTGTGTGTATGGTGGCAGGCCAAGTACGAAAATTTCAGGCGAGGTAACGAGGTTGAGTTCGATGAATTCCAAACGCAGCAAACGGATCTCGAAGTCATGCAGCAGAAGCTGACTCACGCCCACGAAGCTTTGATTTCTGAAAAGACTTATCTGCTCAACCTTCTTGATGAGTGAGTTACCAAGCGAAGCCTCTTTTTACATTTTGAAGTTGGAGCTTCCTATGTGTATGCACACGTACGCGCAGAAGCACTCTCACAAATACACCTGCATCATTTGTGACGCCAAACACACACACACACACACACATACACGCACACACACACACACACACACACACACACACACACACACACGCACACAACACACACACGCACACACACACACATCTCTTCGTACGCCTGCATCATTTGCGACATTTGTTCAAGTAGCAGTGCCGTGCGTTGCCGCAGAAAGTCAAGAACATGTCACGAGCACACAAGGCGCAAGCCTGAGCACGATCCACTGCACAGCATGTATTTTGCTATGATTCAACGTCGTTCTGCCGGTGTATTTTGGTCGATTTGAGTTTTGACGTGATTTGTGGGCTTGTTCTTGGGAGTGTAGAATGGACACAGCGGAGTCGGTGATTACTGCCTATTTGACGCACATAGAGAATCGAGGCAAACCGCAGGACCCCAAAGATGCGCCGCAGGTCGAGAGCTTGGTGCATGCAAGCGACGCGCTCGCGCAGCAGCTCATGGACTGTGTCTCGCAGGATAGGGCAATTGAGGATGTCCTTTATGAGGTGTCCCCCGTGTTGATACGTGTCTTGCATGTGGTGTGCACGTGTTCATGGGTGCGTGCGAGAAAGGGTTGCGCGCATGCGGGCGTAGTCCACGCGTATCGTTCCAATTTGTTGGCGCCAATGCACCAGTAACTCGTTCGGTGTGGGGGTGGGTGGGTGCAGCTGGACTGCGCTCTGGGCGATGGTAAGATCGAGACGCCAGAATACCTGCGGCTAGTGCACAGGCTATCGCGACAACAATTCAAGGAGAAAGAAGTTGTGCACAGGATCCTTGCCAAACGCCGCTCTCTCGGTGTTTACTGAAGAGCTTTCGTGCTCCAAGCTTTCAGTGTGTACATTTTGTAAAATCAAGGGTCTCGGGATAATGAAGGCCGTGACACTAGTGAGCCCCCTGCCCTAGAGAGTGAAAGTAGATTTTGAGGAGAAAAAGGAAAAGGAAACGCCCCAACCCCAAAAAGAGTGCAGTGTATGGGCAAAAACACACTTAAATACACATGCACACGCTCTAGTCATTCCTTTCCACGCACATACGCACACATCCATACGCACACGCACTCGCACTCGCACTCGCACTCGCACATACACACTTGAATACACATGCACATGCTCTTGTCATTTCCTTCCACGCACATATGCACACATCCATACGCACACGCACACGCACTCGCACACGCACTCGCAAACGTACTCGCACTCGCACTCGCCACGCACGAACACTCGAGACCCTTACATACAAAAAGACACACATACACACGCACAAAGACGTGCACACGGAAAGACAAGTACACACAAAGACGCGCACGCACACACACACACACACACGCATACACACAAACATGCACACACACACACACAAGCAGACAGACACACACACACAAACACACAGAGCCTCTGCAAAACACGCATTTTGTGCTGATGCTGGCAACCCTTCATTCTCATTTGTTCTCAGAACAAGTTCTCTACAGGGCCCTCGACTCGGGGAGACAACCCTTGCCCCCCCGCATAGGCATGAAGTGCTCGACGGAAGTGGGGGGGGGTGGACATGCATGCGGGGTACCCGGGTGTCACCAGACCTTTGTTGATGTTATTTACATTGACCATTCAGCTGTAACATATTTGAGTGTTCACCGCTGTAACCCATTCGCCATCCACGGCTAGCTGGCTTGCGTGGGCGCGATTGAAGCCTCAGTCTTCTCTGTCCATTGTAGCCACGTCGGCAGACATGTTCGGCGCAGACAGCGGCGGAGGTTGGCGACGTAGATATATTCCACCCTCTCCAGCTGAAGCGAGCCTGACAAATAGGGTACACCTAGCCTAGGCTAACAGCCCGCAAGCCACGAGGGGTTTGAATTGTGGCGGTGGAGGTACAGCACAGCAGGCTCGCTGGCGGCACCCTGGTGTATCACCCCGCGGGTTGAGAGGCAATCACCCTTTTCTTGAGTTCAAGTCACTCTTTCCCTCAATCCTCCTCGGCAGCGAGCCTCGCGGCACCATTTTAGTTCTCTAGACGCACGCTGGTTCGTGGTTTCGTATCCCGGATGAGAATGATTATCAACAATGATTGCAAGAGCCTTTGAGAAAGAGAAACACCCAGCTAAGACCAAGGGCCCGGGAGATGCGCACAGAGCAAGAAAGAGAGAGAGAGAGAGTTGTTGCGCAAATTCTCAGGCTTGGCTTGAGATGGCGTGGAACAAGAGCTCGCTTCAAAGATGGCTCAGGGCATGACCGCGGCGGGCTATTCGGACACAGCGTGCCGGCAGCTGGACGTGGCGGAGGTCGCGGTGGTGCAAGACCTGCGCAGTCCCACGCTGCAGGTCGACTCGGACTCTGGGTCTTGAAGGTGGGCACCCCCAAGTTTAACTGGGGGAAAACGTGAGAAAATCTGAAAAAACCCTTTACTGTAGAGGCTCAACCCAAAAAATCAAATTGGGTTGATCCTACTCAACCCGATTTTTGCACAAATAGTTTTTTGGGAAATTTGTGGCAACTTTGACACATTCAAGAAAAATCAAGTTGAGCCGGCTCAACCCGATTTTCAAAAAAAATTGAATTGATCCTGCTCTTCCCCCATTTTCTCCCTTCCCTTTCGTGATGAGCCGGTTCAATCCGATTTTAACAAAATAATTCGGGTTGAGCCGGCTCAACCCGAATGTTGACCCAAATAATTTGACTTGAGTATAAAATTCAGTCAAAACCGTCGGCAGCTTCTCGTGGAGGTGAGGCGTGGCGCCGGAACGTGTGATGACCCGAGTATATTAGACTATTACTGCAGTTCAACCTCACTCTAGCCTGAATACAGGCGCTGTCCAGAACTCTTGCTAATATTCACAAAAAAAATAACCCGTCGCACCACTTTGCGGCACCAAAAAGAATAACCTGTCGCAGCCGTCGCATCAAAAAGAAATTACCCGTGGCAGCAAAAAGAGCAGCGCGGCAAGAAGAGTAGCAACAGGTTATTTTGGATGATGCTGCGACGGGTCATTTTCGTCACTTCAACAAAAATCCGTCATCCCCTTCCTCTGCACCCTCAAACAGCTACAATGAAGGAGAAGGGGTCCTGCCCTGGGCCTGAAAGGAGCGGATGCCCAATACACTTCACAGGATAGCTTGGCAGTGCTATTTGGACTGCTGGCGTCGTTCACCTCCCGAGTCTGCTTGGAGCAGGTCGCGTCTTTTGTTTTATATACAACACCCTTTTTTTTAATACACAACATCATGCAAAACACAACATTTATGTTGGATGCACTGGTTGTGACATTACACGTTTGTGTCACACCAACCAATCTCTGGTCCAATGCACAACATCTTTGGTGAAAAAAAATAACACAATTAAATGTGTATCACTGAGTCCCTCGCCCCCCCTAGTATTTCCACTGCGTCACCGCGACAAACACAACGTAGATGGCGCCGTTGAGCTGACCGTTGCTGCCATTGATGTCCGCGTCGCCAAACATGCGCGTGGCGACCCTCGCCTGCATGGCCGAATCAACTGCATGGCCGGACTCGGATCGATTTTCAATTACTTTTCAGACCCACGGATCGAGCTCCAGCCTGCTGAGATCCGAATCAATTTCCAGATGTGGCCATTTTACGCGAATTAGTTTTCAAATACCTTTCAGACCTTCGGATCGGGTGTCATATCCGCATCAATTTTCAAATTTTATCAGATTACACGAATTAATTCAAGTTTCAACAAATTGATGTTGTGTGTTAAGATCCAGATTTGTTGTATTAAAGTACATGTCGTTGTGGGCCAACCAACCGGCTGTGACAGATGTTGCGTATCAAATTAAAATTGATGTATATCAACAGATTCTGTGTATTACAAAATGATGTGTATTAAAACAAAGATGGTGTATATCAAAAAAAAGTTGTTGTGTATCAAAAAAAGAGATGTTGTATATTACATTAAAGGAGGATGTGTATGTAACAACAGATTTTGTATATTAACAAAACAAGTGGTTGCGTAATCACACCAAGATGTTGTGTATTCAATTCGAAGATGTTGTGTATTAACAGATGTTGTATAAAAGATGTTGTGTATTAACAAGAAATGCTGTGTATGAAGAGAACTTGTGCATTAAATTGTGAGATTTTGAATTTTAAACAAAAGATGATGTGTATCAAATCCAGTGATGTTGTGATGTTGTGTATTCAACCAAAGATGTTGTGGTTGAAAAAACAAGATGTCGTGTTTCAAGTTTAATTTATATGAGACGCTGCGTTTCCACAAAAAGATGTTGTGTATGTTCAATAAAGATGTTGTGTATCCAATCAAAAGATGTCGTGCAGTTCAACAAAGGTGTTGCGAATTCGATTAAAAGATGTTGTGTATAAAATTGAAAGATGTTGTGCATTAGAACAAAGATGTCGTGTATTAAATGAACACATGTTGTGTATCCAATTAAAAGATGTTGTGTATTAAGGATTTTTTTTTTGTGTTTTCAAAAACAGTTGTTTTGTATTACACAAACTTGAAAGATGTTTTGTATTACACAAAAGATGTTCAAAAAAGATGCTGTGCATAAAATTAAAAGATGCTGTGTATTCCAACAAAGATGTTGTATATTCAACAAAAAGATGTTGTGTTTAAAAAAAAGATTGAATCGAAATATCTTGTGTATTACCTACTAGTAATACACATGTATTAGGTAGTAAATCATATTACTTGTGTATTACCTACCACACAAAAATCCGTATGAACTCTGGCGGACTGTGAGTGGTGCGCGGCAAGCGGAGGGGCTTTAGCCCGGAAAGAGACAGCGTGGTGAAGGTCCACGTATTTCTATTTCGATGGACATTTACAATACCACTGACCGGTGCCTAACCCACATCCGAGACGCCGCGCACAGCGAGAGTATCGTACAGTTTGCTTTTCAGTACCGCGGCTATATCGTGATCTAGACCGTACATGTGGCCAACACAATGCGTACGTTGCAGCGCAAGCGTGGAGGGCACTGCGGGCCGTACGCCACCGCATAACGCTGTATGGCAATTTTACGGGTATCTTGTCAGGAGGAGCAGTCGCGGCTGTCAAGTTAGATGCCAGTCTGAAGTTGCACGATCTGGCCGCCACGTCAGTTGACAATGTATAACTACACAGCGGTCCTGCCGCGGTATAGCGGCATATTTTGCACATTTGTTGGTGATGAGTATGGTGCGGCCATTGAGCCTCCGGACCCGCCTTGCTGAGAACATGAACTCTCAAAAAGTACTGAACTTGCTGTCAGGAAAGATCTCACAGGCACGGGCCGCGTGCATGCGTCATTAAGAGAGCGTGCGATAGATTGACCGTGACGGAGAAACAGAGAACGAGAGAAAATTGGAAAGAGAGAGAGAGAGAGGATGAGGAAGAGAGAGAGGGAGAGAGAGAGAGAGACAGCAACTCTGATAGAGAGAGTCTATGACACAAACACACACACACACATGCACAACATCACGCGCGCGCTCTCTCTCGTGTAGACACACTATCTGTTCCTGTCCTTCGCTCTTACACACACGCCCAATCTTTCTCCCTCCCTCTGTCTTTTATTCGCCTTTTCTCTTTTTGTCTCACACACACGCAAACACACAGACAGAAAGATAGGCCGAGAGACAGAAAGACAGACAAACACACGTATACATAGACTGAATGACAGACTAAAAGACAGATAGACAGACTGGCAGAGAGACAAACATACACAGACACACAAAAAGACACAGGTGCAAACACAGACACAGTTGCAGACAAAGACACAGATACAGACACACATACAAAAACAGACACAGACACCGAGACCGAGACCGACACCGGCATCTATACCGAGACTGAGACCGAGACCGAGACCGAGACGGGCACCGACACCCACACACCCATGCCCTCTGCACATCCCCTCTCTCCCTCTCGCTCTGACTCACTCTTGCTGTCATGTGCTGTTACTTGCTGTCACTTGCTGTCACTTGTTCACACTTGCTCGCACTTGTTCT
>Ga0105054_10010719_pt1 | contig 11591 bp, 10 predicted proteins | sample BON02_FD_78091 | JGI IMG/M metagenome (GOLD analysis project Ga0105054, IMG submission 78091) | Freshwater microbial communities from Lake Bonney liftoff mats and glacier meltwater in Antarctica - BON-02 (megahit assembly) | ecosystem: Environmental > Aquatic > Freshwater > Ice > Glacier... | reverse complement strand
GTGTAGAATGGGACACACAAGAGGCAGGGAGGGCAAGAGGAGTGCGACCCCTCGAGGCAAGACGGGAAGCAAGAAACGACGAACGTGAGCGAAATGTTTCTCGATTTTGGGCGATCACGCACGAAACGGCCTTCGTCGCAATTTGGGGGAGGTTAAAGCTGAGACCAATCGCATTTATTTATACTTTGATTTGATTCATTTCACTCTGTATTTGACCATCCAGCCTCTCCTCCTTCTCCTTCTTCAGCGCTGCACCCCCATCGCCATGATCGTCTGCGTCACCCTTGGCAAGTCCTCCCGAAATACCCGCAAGGCCTCTTCCCACGCCTCGGTCTCCAACGCCTGCACCTTGGTCTTCAGCGTGGCCGCCGTGTCCGCCCCCGGAGCCACCACACACGTCTTTTGCACCAACACCGGGCCCTGATCCACGTCGTCCGTAACAAAATGAATCGTACAACCACTTTGTGTCCTCTCCGCGTCCAAAACCGCTTGATGCACGGCCAGATCAAAATGCCCCGCGAAATCCGGCAATAACGAAGGATGGACATTCAAGCATCGACCCCGCAACACCCGCACCAAACGTGGCGACAAGATGCGGTTGTACCCATTCAAAAGAAGGACCTCCGCTCGTGCCTCCTCCAGAGCCACCTCAATCTTCTCCTCCATCGCCTCCTTCTCTCCCTCCCCTCCTCCTCCTCCCCCTCCACCATTGCTACCCACAAACCGACAATCCTTTACACCCGCCGCCCGTGCATTCGCCAACAACCCATTCTCCAACTCCGTATCCGACAGAGCAAGCACCACTTCAAACTGACCAGGCTTACCCTTCAAGAGAGGCAAGACACTCGTCCCCTTCGTCGAACCCAACACCGCCACCCGCACCGGCGCGCCCGCCGACCTCACGGCTTGTGCGCCAATGTCCGTCCTATACTGCATGCCCTGAAAGCGGATCTCGCTTAACCCATGATAGGCTTGTAGGATCGCTAGACGCAAGGTGGAGGCTTTGCTTGTTACTCCTACTACACGTCCACCGGAGACGGTCATCACACGCGCGCCGTTGGCGAGGACTTTGCGGGCTGTCCCTGCATGCACCACGCTATAGACGCCTGGCACACGCGCCGCCATGGGTAAGCCGTGGATAATGTGTGGTTTAACAGGGCTGGTGGAGGTAGGGTAGCCTTCGGAGGCGGCGATCACAGTGGCTGCAAAACCCTCACTCGCCGCGTCCGCTGCTGCGACTGCTGCTTCTCCTCCCTCTTCAGCACTTTCTTTAGTGCTCGCTCCTTGCACGCACTGCAGCATCAAGGCTGCTAGATTTGTGGTTGAAGGCAACAAGGGTAGAAGGGACTGTGTCTCGGGGTCCCCGAATCGACAGTTAAACTCCAGCACCTTCGGCTCTCCCCCTTCCTCCCCTTCCTCCCCTCCCTCCCTCGTCTTCCTAGTAAGCATAAACCCCCCATACAAAAGACCATGATAAGGACACCCCTCCTCCTTCATCCCCTCCACCACCTGCTGCAAAATTGCACGCATCTTGCTCTCAATCTCCGGCGTCAGACCAGGGACAGGAGCAATAGAACCCATCCCTCCTGTATTTGGCCCTTGGTCGTCGTCCAACAGCCGTTTGAAATCACGGGCACAAGGCAAGCACGCCACCACCCCATTTCCATCACACAACGCCATGACTGATACCTCATCTCCGATCAAGCATTCCTCCATCACGACCTCCCTCCCTGCCTCGACCCCAAAGACAGCAGCTGGCCCCATGATTGCCTCTAATGCTGCCAGGGCCTCTGCGTGCGTGGTTGCCACCGTCACCCCCTTCCCTCCCGCCAAGCCCGACGCCTTGACCACCACCAGCAATTTGTGCTGCTGCACATATGCTTGAGCCGTGGCTAGGTCGGAGAACGTAACATGCGCAGCAGTCGGAATCTGATGACGATGCATGAACGCTTTAGCCCAGGCCTTGCTTCCTTCCAACCGAGCCGCCGCCGCACTAGGTCCAAAAGACGGGATGTCCGCCTCGCGTAATTGATCCCCAAGCCCTTTCACCAATGGATCCTCAGGCCCGACCACGACTAGGTCGATGGCCTCTTTGCAGGCAAAGGCCACGATGCCCTCCAGGTCGTTGGACTTGAGCTCGGGTACATTAAGGATTTGGGGTGGGGAGAGTTGCTGCGTGCCGGCGTTGCCAGGCGCCACGTAGATTTGTCGTGGTATGGAGAGCCGCAGCAAGGATTGGGCTAGGGCGTACTCCCGGCCGCCGTTGCCGATGATGAGGATGTTTGTAGGAGTGGTGGTGGTGCTGCTGCTTGTGATGAGGCCCGCACTTCTTCTTCCGTGTTGTCTTATTCTTGCCGTGGGGCGGGACGAGGAGGAGGAGGGGGATGACGTCCAGCCCTGGACGACGAGAAGGACGTGGGAGAGGAGACATAGAGAGAGAAGGCGCAGCAGGGAGAGGGGACGACTGGGGGGTGGCATCATGATGGAAGTAGTTGGGACGTATCTTAGGCAGACTGCACGCGGTGGTGTCTTTATCTTTGGCTGTCGGCGTCGGGGGTCATGAGGTGGCAGCAGTCGTGCCTGTCGAGTGTGTGTTGGTAAGGAGCTTGTGAGTTGAGCGTTAGGCGGGTGTATTGGACAAGAAGGGGCAAGACACAAACGCTAACGGAGCCGCCGCACGTTGGAATGGGCCAAAACCTCCCCACCTCCCCCCCCTCTTCATTTTCATTGGACGACCTTGGACACAACACCCACACACATGGAGACAGCCGATGAACGTAACTGTAGGACCATGCTACCCTTTCTTCTAATCCACCACAGCTACAGGAAGACAATGAAGAAGGCACAGTCTCCTACGTCCCGCAAAGCCACCGACTCTCCTGCCTCCTTCACGTCGGCTCCTCCGCGCCCCGCCCTGTCTCCCAGCCCCACGCAGCCCCGCACGCCTCGCCCTTCTCCTGCAAATAGTCCTTTGCCTCCTGCGCTTCCTCCTCCTGTACTTACCGAGGGGGAGATTGAGGTGACCTTCGCTTTTTTGGACGCCTACCACGACACGGGCCGCCTCACTTTGTCGACCTTGCAACGCCGCCTGGGCCCGCTCCTCTTCCCCGCAAGCGCCGCTGGTGGCAAGAACAACACTCCCAGCACAAGCAGCGGCAATGATCGTGCCCGGCCTTTGCTCAAGGCCCAGGAGACGTTCTTCCGGTCCTTGCTCCCGCACGCCACTGCCTTCAACACGGACGACGAGCCTAGCTTGACCTTGTCGGAGCTCAAGGCCCTCTTGCTCGCAGACGCACCGACTGGCGGCCCTCCTCCCACGTACGCCCAGATAAAGGAGGAAGAACGGAAAAAGAACCCGCTCGAGGTAGCATTCAGTTACCTGGACCACGAGGGCACTGGTGCGTTAAACCCCACCCTTCTCGTCAACATGCTTCAGAAGTTGGAGGGGCTGTCGCTGGGGGAGGAGGCAGCGGCAATGCTGTTGTGTGCAGCGGACCTGAATGGAGATGGATTGATCAATTTGAAGGACTTTAAGAAGTTGAAGGGGGTGGTAAGCGAGAAGGACGAGGAGAATTAGGCAACGAATGGGTGCTGAGGGAGAGGAAGACGAGAGGGAAGGCGAATCAATAATTGGGAGAGCGGATAGCACAAAGGCAAAATCATGATAATTCTTGCAAACTTCTTTTTGGTTGTCTGCCGCGCTCTTTCCTCTTTCTCTATCTCTCTCTCCCTCATCCTCTTTTCCTCTTCAAATTCTTTTTTGGTTGATACAAATCTAATTAGCTGGCATGCGGGGCATCTTCTTCTTCTTCCTACATTACATACACATTTTGCCTTCCTCCCTCCCTCCCTCCCTCCCGCCCTCCCCAACTTTTTAACTCCCCGGCGCCCCCACCTTCATCACTCCTCCCCCTACACCCTTCTGTACCAAATTATGCACCACGCCATCTACCACCCCAAACACTGAAAAGACCCCCCCAACAATCGCGCACACGCTCGTCAAAAACGGCAACAGCCCTCTCCTCCTCTCCTGGAACTCAACATGCACCGGAGAAGTATCATAAAAGAACCACACGCCCGGCAACCCCCGATTACTCCCCGGGTTTATATGCCGAATATGCTCACTGACCGCGTATTGGTTGGAGACAGTGGGTGGTTTGTTCAGGTGCTTATACACCGTCGGGACCACCTTGAGGTAATACTGATACATCCCATACCCATCAGCCACGCTCCGCACCTGATTGCTCAACGGCGACTTAAACCCCGGAAACTCCTCCCCCAAAGACAAATGGTGGATCTCATGCGAAATATTGAATTTGAGGAAAGTAAACATCACCAGGTCAACAACGTTCAGCGCGCCCGAATGCCGGAGCTGCTCGCCCGGGGCAAAATGGACGTTGCCACTCTCCTGTGTCAACAGCAGCGAGCCGTGGATGTTGCAGCCTTCGTCCACCCCTTCCCCACCTAGGGGGTTCTTGAGGTTTTCTTGTTGGCATTGCTCGACGTTCAGGCCCATGAATGCCCATCCTTTTCGGTCATACGCTTCCTTGACGCTATAGCAGGTGTTACAGCACTCCCCCTCCTCGCCCGCCCCGTAGCAATTCCCACACTTCCGTCGCTTCCCGATCACCTTCTTCATTTTCCGCAAGATCTTCTGCCCGTCCTCCCCTTCTACCTCCCGCTCCTCCCCCTCCTCCCCCTCGTCCGCCTCCACCCATTGCTCCATCCCTTCCTCCCCGTCCTCCCCCTGGACAAACTGCGCCTTGCTGTCCTCCTCGTGCTTCGCCAACACATCTACATCCGTGAACGTATCCCCCAGCTTATGCCACGTCTTAGCCGCCAGCGGATTGCCCGCCATGTCCAAGCGTGTCTTGAACACATGGCTCTCCACCCCCTCCTGCTTGTTCCCCAACGGGTCCATCGCATCGGCGCTCAGCAACGAGCACGACACCGAGGGAAAGGTCATATTGAAATTGAACAGCAGCCGGGTGTCCCGCGAGGAGTTGACATACATGTGGTCGACAATCTCCTTCTCCATCGAGTACTTGAGCTCGGTGAAAAACAGGCAGACCATGCAGGCCAAGGCCACGACGGACGTCGCCCCGCCATACGCCGTGCGGACCTTGAAATCGTCCTTGGTCTTGGGGTGGAAGTCTAGCCGCCGCAACCGCTCGTACAGAGTCAATTCCTTCGGCGAGATGTTGGGCGAGATCATGGTGCTGATCTTGGAGGCGAGCTTAGGCGTGCGCGTGGCTTAGGAGAGGCGGTGTGCTGCGGGATGTAGAATCGTGCCACTGCTGCTGCTGCCGGGTGGTGGGGTTGGGTCTCTTGGGCGGGCGGCGACGACGGGAGCCTCAGAGCTAGGGCTGCGACCGATGCCTGTGTGTGTATGGTGCACGGTTGTGTGAGGTTGGTGGGTGCGGGGCTGCTGTGGTGGTCTTTGTGGTGCTTGGCGTCGTGTGGTAGAGGCAGAGAGGCCATGCGTGCCCATACGTAGAGAGAAGCAGCACGGCAACGCTTGTCGGCGAGGCTTGGCGAGTGCTTTTGGGGTGCAAGCGGGCCGCGCACCGCGACGTTTAGGAGAGACCTGTCTTGGGTTTGTAAGGGTTGTGTGTGTTGTTGCTGTGGTGCCGTGCATGGCCTGCCGCAAAAGACAGCCAGAGGTTCAAAATGAGGAAGCCAAGGGCAAGAAGTTGTCTCGATGACGAATTTCGTTGATGAAACAGGACCCGACCTCGCAAGCATGCCAGCCAAAACCACAACACACGCTCACTCACACGCCCTCCCACACCCGCACAGGTAGGGAGCTAGGATCAAGCGTCTTTATACATAGCGGCCGCCCCCCCTTCTTCCCCCCTTCCTTCCGCCCGTCCGCCCATGGCAACAAGCTAATAGCATCACCTCGATCTCGCCCCCAGAAGCCCTACCAAGCAAGACACACACCGCCCTCCACCCTCTACGCACCATGTCGTCCGCCGTCGTCCTGGCCACGGCTGGCTACGACCACAAGATTCGGTTTTGGGAGGCTCCGACGGGGGTCTGTTCCCGCTCCATTCGCTACCCCGACTCGCAAGTCAATTGCCTCCAAATCACCCCCGACAAGCAATTCCTGGCCGCGGGGGGCAACCCCCACGTCCGCCTGTTTGAGGTGGGCGGCAACGCCAACCCGAATCCGGTGGTGAGCTATGAAGGGCACGCGGGAAATGTCATGTCGGTGGGGTTTCAGCAGGAGGGGAAGTGGCTTTACACGGGCTCGGAGGACGGGACAGTCAAGGTGTGGGACATTCGGGCGCCTGGGTGCCAGCGGAGCTTTGACAACGTGGCTTCTACTACAGCCAGCCCCAGCAGCAGCAGCAGCAGCAGCGATGGTCCCCCTACAGGAGGAGGGCATCCGCACGCGCCGCTGGTGGCGGTGAACTCGGTGGTGCTTCATCCTAACCAAGCTGAGCTGGTGACGGGTGATCAAGAAGGGCGTGTCCGCGTGTGGGACTTGGGTAGTAATCGATGCGTGCACGAGACGCAACCAGAAGGGAATGTGCCTGTGCGTTCCGTCTCGGTGGCGAATGACGCGTCGCTGATAGCGGCGGGGAACAACGAAGCGCACTTGTATGTGTGGCGGCCGCAGGAGGGCTCGACGGAGGGGTATTTTGCCCGGCCCGTGCACGCGCAGCCCTTGAAAACCCACGCGCGATACCTGCTGAAATGTGCGTTCTCGCCCGATTCCCAACGGTTGGTGACAACGTCGGCGGACAAGACGGCCAAGCTTTGGAATGTGGCAAGGTGGGAGGTGGAGCACACTTTGAAAGACCATCAACGCTGGGTGTGGGATGCTGCGTTCTCCGCGGACTCGTCCTATCTAGTCACGGCTTGTTCAGACCACCACCCACGGTTATGGGACTTGCGGACAGGTGATTTGGTGAGGACGTACCAAGGCTCGAATCTGGCGGTGACGTGCGTGGCGCTCAACGATGCGCAGACGTAGGGGGGAGGAGCCGGGTTGGAGGCTGGGGGTGTTTTGTAAAAATGGCAAGAAAGGGATTTAGCTCGAAAATGAAAAGAAAAATCTACCGTGTCAATTACATTGCCTTGTTTTGAAGGATGACGGTTGCATGCTCCACCTCTTGAAGTCTTGGACGCATTCAAAAGCTTTTGCGTTGTGCTGGTGGGGAGGCAGGAGGTTTGACGAACGGCGAAGGTCAAGCGGATGATGGCGGCGACTACTTCCATATCCTGCCCTTGTGACCACGCCCACACCACGCCAACTGCACAAGCACCACTCCTAATGTCCACCCTTGGCTCTAACATTCACGTAGCGTGCGCTTTGCTTCAGCTTGCTGACCATCAACCCCCTTCTTTTCCTACAAAACACAGCCTCGCCTGCATCACCACCATCATCATCATGGCCTCGTCGTGGCTGGGCAGCCTCTTCTTGCGGCGGGCCACCGCGGCCGTCTCTACCCATGCACGCATCCCCTCCAGCACCAGCACCAGCACCAGCACCCTTTCCTCGCTGTCCCCCCTCTCCGCCCCCTTCCTGCAGCAGTCCCGCGGCCTCGCCAACCACCGACACAAGAAAATCATCAAAATGGCCAAGGGCTACCGAGGGCGGACCAACTGCTTCCGCATGGCCGTGCAACGCGTCGAGAAGGCCTTGCAATACGCCTACCGGGACCGAAAGGTGAAGAAGCGCGAGTTCCGTTCCATCTGGATTCAGCGCATCGGCGCCGCTGTCCAACAGTATGGCATGAACTACTCTCGGTTTATCCCTGGGTTGAAACGTGCGAATATCACGCTCAATCGCAAGGTCCTGGCCGACATGGCTGTGACGGAGCCGTACTCGTTCAAGGCAGTGGTGGAGACGGTGCGTAGCCAGAGATGAGAAAGGGAAAAGGGAGTGTACAAAAGAAAGGAAAAGAGCAGTAACGAGACACGAAGAGTTTGCTGCTTTTGCTATGATGCGTGCGGTTCTTCTTAATCTTCTTTTCGTTTCTTTTTCTTTTAAGTGGGAAATGTGTCGTCGTTGTGAGTACGAGACTCTACACACACACACACACGGTCTTTCTTTATCCTTTATCCTCTCCTCATTAACCCTTTAACTTTGTTTTAAATTCCGTCTTTGCAACCTAATTTCCCTCCCTCCCTCCCTCCCTCCCTCCCTCTAATAATCCTTAATCGCCTTCGCATGAGGAATCTGAAACGTCATATCATCATGATTCCTGACCAACTCATACGCCACCCGCCTGTTCCACCCAAACCTCACCCTAGGGTCCTTATCATTCAACCCCACCCCCTTCGGCGACACCAGCAAATAATCCATCACCATCGGGTCAATCTCCTCCCCATACATCAGCCTATACCTCGCACTCACCCTCTGATCCTTCCCATCGCGACTCGCCCACGTCTCCCCCAAATTCTGCCACAAAGCCACCCCACTATCCGTCCTAACACTCAAAGGATCCACACTCGAATCCCTCAAAAAGTGGAAAAAATTCGCCCCCAACCAATTAACCTGAATCCCAATCGGCCTCCTGAGCTTAGTAGGGACAAACCCCCCCGATGCGCGGGTACGTTCAATCACATCATCCGCCTGCGTTTCGAGAATCTTGGTCAAATTTCTCAACTCCTTTTCGGCGGTCGCCTTCCATTTTCCCCCACTCCTAGCACACGCAAGCTTTCCTGCCTTATCCACAAAAAAAGCCTTCGCCGCCTTGATCGCCTTTGCAAACCCAGGAATCAATTCCCATTGGTACTTCAACGCACTTATCCCCTTCCTAAACTCCTCCTGGGCCATCTGCTTCAGAAACTGCAGCTGTCGTACATACCCCTCCTCCGCCAGCCCCAACAATGCCTTTCTCAACGTTTCTTTTTTCACCTTGACGACAGCTGAGACCTGCCCTGCATCCAACCCTTGAAGGGAGGTATGGATAGGGCCGGCATCGTGCCCGTACACTTCTTGGTGAAAATCGGAGAGATATTTCTCGATCAGTTCAGAGAAGGTACGACCGAAGTCGTCGTCGTAGCCCGTGTTTAATTCTTCTAGTAATTGACGGGAATCCTGCTGGAATTGAGCGGCATACCGCGCGACGAGCTTGTCGAGATAGAAGGAGGAGATGACCGTATCGGCCTTGGGCAGGGAGGAGGTACGGAGGGAGGAAGAGGAGGAGAGGGTAGAGATGGAGGATTGCAGGGTGCTGGCGGGGAGGAAGGGGTTGGTCTTCGTCAGCTTGTTGTCAAGGCTGCTCTTGAGAGAGGAGAGGACACGGGCGTGCTCAAAAGAAGCATAAGCCTTGCTCGGCACGTACACCACATTCAAATTTAACACCCGCGCCCACCCCGGCGGCGCCAGCAACCCACCCTCCTCCCCTTCCTCCTCCTCGTCTTCGGCGCTCCCTGCGGGCTTGATCAGCTTCCGCCACATCGCACTCACATGCCTCTCCAAGGCCTTGCCCAACCCCAACTCCCCCCCCTCCTCCTCCCCCACATCCGTCACCACCAAATGCAACGTCTTGGCAGGCGCCTCCGTATCAATCAATCCCTTCTCTTCAAACCCCAAATACTGCTCGAGTGCCGCCTGGAGCACCCCCATCCCTCCCCTCAGCTCCCCCCTCAGCACATCCGAGAAGGGTACCGTCCACACAACATCACCCCCCAACGCAAATCCAGCCGCCACATCCTGGGCCGCCGAAGCGAAAGCACCCGAAGACAGATCCTCTTCTTCCGAGACCAGAGTAGTGATAAGCGCAATAGCCTGTCGCTCCTCCCCTTCCTCGTCCTCGTCATCGGCCGCGTGCCCGAAAGGGGCAATTGTCACGTGTGCGCCGCCCGTGGTAGGGGGGTGGGCGAAATCAAACAGCTCGGAAAGGAGGGTGCGGGAGGCGTCGTCGCGGGCGCCGAGGAAGAGGACGGGGGCGAGGGAGAGGGTGGGGCCTTCGCGTTTGATGGCTTTGGAGAGGGTGGAGGACAGGCCTTCGCCACGCAGGATTTCGCGGACGCCTTGTGATGAGGAGGAAGCGCCACCGCGGGCTTTGATGGGGAGGAAGGAGGACGTGCTAGTGCTACTGGAAGAGGAGGAGGAGGAGGAAGGGGTGGGGCGGGTGCAGGTGGCGGCTGCTGCTGGTGGTAGTGATGGTGGGCTGCGACTGATGGCTGCGTTGGTGGTGGTCAGTAAGAGGCCTAGCAGCACGGCCGCCCCACGCACGCCTTGCTTTCTTCTTTGCCGCTCCATGGCTGTGTGTGTAATAGGGTGTAGGAGGGAGGAGGGGGCCTTGGTCAAGTTGCTGTTGCTTGAGAGGCGAAGGGAGCCGATCAAGGAGACGAGGAGAAGCTTGGCTTGGGTGGTGATTGGACGCCGATTCCACTTCTGTCGATTGTGGTTGTGGAGGGAGTAGAGGACGAGGGGATGAGTAAAAGCAGGCTCAGGGTACAATGCACGAGGGTCAAACGCAAGAAATCCTAGTTGCTGTGCGGCCGCCGCGATGATCAAATGACCCCTCGAGAACCACACAGACTGCCGCATCGTGTCCGAGGTCCAAACGCGATGAGAATGAGATGATCTCCGAAGCGAGGCCGGAAAGTTTGCTCAGTTTACTTGACTTGATCGATTGAGCTTGCCCTTGTCCTTTCATGGCCTGGACGCAGGACGAGGACGCGGGCATCCTTTTGTGTCGTTGTGGCTGGTGGTGCTGCTGTGGTGGTGGAGGCTGGCAAGCTTGTTCTAGTCGAGGCGCGCCTTCATCATCACACGAAGGAAACGAGAAGGCTGATCTTTGCACTTAATCACACGCTCATTTCTGCTGCTACCCCGCACATACCCACACAACGCACAGGGCTCCAAGACATACTAGCAAGCCAGAACGACACATGAGACCCCAAGCCAGGGCGTGGCCACATATGACGCTGCCCCCGCGGCCTCCGGTCATCCACCGGCATGAGGACCATGTCGCCTCCTCGGCTATTCCCGCCACCGTCGACCCTACGCCTCAGCAGCACCAGCACCAGCAGCAGCAGCAGCAGCAGCAGCAAGAGGACGAGGACGACTGGGTGCTATCAGGGGAGCAGTCATGGGGCGCGCGGTCCTCGTCCTCTCTAAATGAGAACGGGAGTCCTGATTGCACCCGGCATTCGGAGCACCACGGCGTGAGCGATCCCTTCAAGCCCTCGTCGCAATGCGGCGGCTTTCACTCCATGGGGCGGAAACGTATGTCCTTCACGTACGTGCTTTAAAAGGAGGGTGAATTTAGGGAGAGGAGGGAGGGATAGATTATTGTGCGTGGATTTCGTACTTGCACTTTTAGGAAGAGAGGGGGGCTGGCTTTTGTTTCATTTACATATCTACTCACACCCCAAACGCTCGGAGCTGTTGGACTGACCATGCATCAACGTTTGCTTATCCATAGAGACGCAATACTAGACACTGACAGGAAATGAAAATTAACCCCAATTCTTCCCTCCCTAACCCATCTCTCTTTCACCAAAACAAAAAACAAACAGCCGCATCGACAACATCCCCCAAGTCCGGATCGACGTCAAGCACCTCTCCTACTCCGTCAAAAACTTCAAAGCCGCCGCCGCCGCTGCCCAAGACTGGTCCT
>Ga0105054_10010715_pt1 | contig 11593 bp, 9 predicted proteins | sample BON02_FD_78091 | JGI IMG/M metagenome (GOLD analysis project Ga0105054, IMG submission 78091) | Freshwater microbial communities from Lake Bonney liftoff mats and glacier meltwater in Antarctica - BON-02 (megahit assembly) | ecosystem: Environmental > Aquatic > Freshwater > Ice > Glacier... | reverse complement strand
CTAAGAAAGAAGCTGAGGAAGCCGAATTACTTGCCAAGAAAGAAGCTAAGGAAGCCGAATTACAATTATACTATGAATATTGTAGATATGATGACACTATAACAAGCTAAGGAAGCTGAATTACTTACCCCCCAAAAAAATAATGATTATAAAGAGCAAAGAATCTTGGCTAAAATTCTTCAAGAATTATATTCCCGAATAACTAATCTTAACACAACCTATCTCATTGAATCGGAATCAATACACCTTTTTTTTTATTGCGAATCTTCTCGTTTTCGGGTACTTCTTTTTCCCTTACCTACTATTATTCGATTACCTTTATTTCCACCTTTTCTGATACTCTTTGCACATTTGTTTCAATATAATTAAATATCGTTTAATTATATAATGACTCCTACTGACCAGGTTCTCTATGACAAGGTTAAGAAGGAAATTTACGAACAAAATCCTGTACATAGTGCATATCGAAGTGGTGCTATAGTAAAGAAATATAAAGAGGAGTTCGCAAAAGAATATGGCAAAGAAAAAAAACCTTATACTGGAAAAAAACCCACAAAAACTGGATTAAAACGATGGTTTAATGAGGATTGGCGCAATCAACGAGGTGAGCTTGGATATAAGTATAAAAGTGATGTATATAGACCTACAAAACGTATAACAAAGAAAACACCCAAAACATACAAAGAACTCGGTAAAAAACGAATTAATAAAGCCAGAACCCAAAAATATAGAAAGGGAAAAGTTCATAAATTCTAAATATTATTTATTCGGTTATTATCATATCTTATGTATCCTTATTAATACGAAAGAATAGTTTAGAATTAATATAAGCATTTATTTAACAAGGTAAAAATTACACCGAAAAAATCATTGCAATTGTAGTAAGAACAATCTTTCCCAATATAACAATATTTTAGACACTAATCTCATTTTCATTCATTTTCGTTTGTTTAATGTATCTAATAGTATTATCATATTGTTCAATATGTTCTCTTTCAAATTCAACTAGACGATCTGATAATCTATACGACACAAAAACAACCATACAAATCATATAAATAATAATATACAATTCATTATCAACCCGATTGATAAAAATTGTTATATACATATATGGAACAAAAGTGATTAATGAAAGAATTACAAAACTAATTGCAAAATTTACAATTATATAAGTTTTTAGGTTAGTATTACCGCAAGTAATAAACCTAGCATAACTTGAATAATGTTTGTTTGTGTTTTCCATTATAGGAGAATATGTAAATAACGTATCTATTTCATTCGATTCAGATTGTACATATGAACCAAATGAAATGGAGAAATCATACCATCCAGGAGGATGAAAAGGTTTATCAAGAAGCTTATTGGTTTCCATTATTAATATCGAGGGATTTATTTTTATATAGTTTTCGTAAAACCTAAAAAAATATTAAACTACTGGGTAACTAGCACTCAATAACATTCCGCATTGTCCGTCTCCATTATTTAACGATCTTCCTCTCGCTAATTTTATATATCCATCCGACCCCCAAGAATCTCCCCACGAGTTCTTAACAAGATAATAATCGTTTCCATTTTCAGTTCCATACCCAACAGCAAGAACTCCGTGATCCAAACTAGTCCCGCATTTAGCAGAAAACACACCAGATTTATACAATTGGAATTCACGTTGGTCTGCCTCAATCGCAATAGCAACTGGTTGTTTGGTCAATGCAGCCATCATTTGAGAATCGTCAGACGGTACTACGTCAATATATTTAATAATATCACTCCCTGGATACACACTACATGATTTCTTACAACTACCAGAATCTTGAGTATCGCCAGATAAATACGGGTAATCCGATTCCAAGCAAAGTCCTCTGTTATTACTAATCCAATCAAATGCGTTATCCATAAGACCGCCATTGCAACCTTGGTCGTGTCCACCGTTGCGGAAATTGTCACAATCAACTAATTGTTGCTCTGAAAATGAAACGAGTTTACCATTCTTAACAAAATAAGCGCCTTCTAATGCTCCGGTGGTTGAGAAACTCCAACAGGAACCACATTGCCCTTGGTTTTTCACTGGAGTTACTGCACCAGCTTGCACCCAGTTAACTGAATCTGCAATGAAATTTTTAGTTATCCACATGACACTTCCGAAGCGTTTAGGCTTGCCAACTGCAGGTGAATATCCCAAAAACGTCTTATAATCAGAGGAATTCATAGCAGAGAATTGATTATGCCCAAGGGTATGTGAAGCATTATTTGAATTGTGGTCATGGATGAAATTATCATTATCTGCCCATTTTTCAAACATACTCATATACATATGATTATCATCTACAGTGACTTTATATTCATCCAGCCAAGAATCAAAACGATCACCTAAATGGACACTAGTGACAACTGGAATCAATGCAAAAATACTAAATAACTTCATTTTATCTATACAATATATAAATAAAATCTTTCTAAATACATTTCTTATACAATATATCGGATGAAGTATTTACTCTACACTATATCTATATTACAAACCGATATATAGATACATGTTACCATTGTTCCAATTCGTTCACTGAAATAGGTGTAAAACAAACATGAGCTTCCCAGAAGTATCTACAAAACGCCCATTTGAAATCAACTTTATCCGAGTAATGTTCCTTATATTTGCCCAATAAAAACGTGCGTGTTTTTTCAGGAAGAAGGTCAAATTGTGCCATCGGGAGAACATATGCAAGTTGGACATTAGAAGTAAATGGACCACGATAATTAGATATAAAAGTAGTGTCAAAATCAGGAATATAAGATTGTAAATCTACAAGTAATGGTGGATAATGATATTCGTAACTCCATCGCCAGTCTGGGCAATCACCACTATAATATTTAAAGACCCACTCTAATCCTTCGAGATAATTAGTACATATAGATTTCGGTTTGCGTTCCATATGTAAAAGTGATCTGTAATATCGATCTTCCCATGATTTCTCACTGGGACATATATATTTTTCCTCGGGTCTGTAAATAATAGGTATATTCAATAATGCATTTGCTTTGTCGTCTTTAGTATCGGTTCTCCATATTCGTTTATCGTGTTTATCACGCATTGTATATTCATTCATCAAAAATATGTGTTCGTTTTTAGCTAGTTCACGAATGAATATTCCAAAATATCTCCATTGTATTTTACCATTTGCGATGAAAAAACGGTCTTGAAATTTTCCTATATATTCTACATAAGTATTAATTAACGAAGAAATTCCATGTGTGCGAATATTTAATGCTGGAAAATGCGGAAGAAAATCATTTCCTAATAAAAAACACATAAACACATAATCATAAATTCTGCGACGATCATAAAACCGACAGTTCATGTCCTTCAAAATGGATTCGCTAAGTAATCCCATATCGAGAACATAAGGTTCGTTTGAATCCTCAACCTGAATAGCACTCTTCATAAATTCGGGCGCCTCTCTGAAAATAAATCCGTTATTAAATAAATGACTGTGGAAAATAGCAAGCATAATTAAATCAGAATCTAGTCCATAAATCATGACATTTTCACTCAGATCTGGATTATCACGGATATGTTTAAAAATCTTATGTTCCCCTTCACCAGCTTCATTTGAACCAGATACAATCATTTTTTTCACATTATATTTTGCTTCTGTATTATTGAAAGCTTTATCCATATGAAATGACAATTCGTCCATGAATTTCGTCCCTGGAGTGATATTAGATGTAGACCACTCTGTTCGCTCAACATTCGCCATAAAAGACGATTTGTAACGTCGTGTTTTTTGCTGATTCATCTTAGCAAATGGCGCGACACCATCAAACGCGATAATTACCGTATTTGATGGATTTATTTTCTTAATATACATTTCAATATTCAATATAACATGTTGAATGATTAACGACGTATCATCAGTATTTATGGTGCGAACTACATCATAAATAATTGAATTACAATCCATGTAAAGGTTATGGAATTGCGTTTTATGTTGTTTTAAATTACGGACGATATTTGGATATTTTTTGATAACCTGTGAAAAATAACTTGGAATTCCCATGTTCATTTAAACATCGTATTGTGTTTATATGATTTCATATAATTATTATAACGTTTTAATGGGATTGGGCGAAGTTCGACAGGAATATGAGATAACGAAACTGAAATTTCCCTAAATTGTTCGTTATATCGTGAAACTTCTTCCAAATCTTTCAGTATTTCTCTACGTAAAAATTCCATATGCATATTATAATTTACTTCGTTGTATTTCATATACATAATCATGTCATCTTTATATAAGATAAATTTAAAGGAAATTAGTGTATACTAAATGTAGTCGAATACTATAAACTTTATGCTCGTGAAACGACGATTGCTTAATAAACTCTAGCAACTGGAACAACAACTTGACACTCATTCTCGTCAAGAGTATAATAATGAATAGGTCTGTACCTAATCTCGGTCTTATTAGTTTTTTCATTAAAGTATCCGATAGTATGTTTCATCCATTCCTTATCATCTCTATTTGGGTAATTCTCGTGAGCGTGGGCACCTCTAGATTCATGTCTCTTCTCAGCTGCATGCATAGTAGTGGCAGCACAAGCCAACAAATTTCTCAATTCAAGTGTCTCTACTAAATCAGTATTCCAAACCAAACTTCTGTCAGTAACACCAACATCCTTGAAAGAGTGAATAACGGCGTCAATAGCAATAACTCCCTCCTTCAAAACTTCAGAAGTTCTATAGACAGCAGCACTCTCCTGCATACATATTTGCATTTTATCTCTAATACCTGCAGTAGGACTCTTACCTTCAGAATACCTTAATTCGTCAAGCACAGCTAAACTCTCCATACCCGCATTAGGAGGAAGAATAGGAATAGCGTCTCCGGGTTTAGAGATCATATTAATTCTATTCGCACAAGCTCTACCGAATACAACAATATCAAGTAAACTATTTGCCCCTAATCTATTCGCTCCGTGAACTGAAGCACAAGCTGCTTCCCCAGCAGCGAAAAGACCGGGAACCACTACATCAGCTATGAATTCACCTTTGTCATTAAACTCTGTTTTGATAACTTCTCCGTAATAATTTGTAGGGATTCCACCCATATTGTAATGAACAGTTGGTAAAACTGGAATAGGCTCCTTAGTGACATCAATTCCAGCAAAAATCGCTGCCGTCTCTGAAATACCAGGTAATCTTTCGGCTAAAAGAGCTGGTGGAAGGTGATCTAGATGTAAATAACAATGATCTTTCTTAGGTCCAACCCCTCTCCCTTCTCTAATCTCCATAGTCATAGCTCTACTAACAACATCTCTACTAGCAAGATCCTTAGCAGAAGGTGCATACCGTTCCATAAATCGTTCTCCTTCACTATTCCTCAAAATACCTCCTTCGCCTCTGCATCCTTCAGTTATTAAGCATCCTGCACCGTAAATGCCTGTTGGATGAAATTGAACGAATTCTGGATCTTGATTTGCTAATCCTGCTCTCATAGCCATAGCATTACCATCACCTGTACAGGTATGAGCACTAGTACAACTAAAGTAAGCTCTTCCGTATCCTCCTGTCGCAAGTACTGTATTCTTTGAATTAATTCTGTGGATAGTACCATCTTCCATATTAATACTAATAACACCAACACAAGAACCTTTATCCATAATTAAATCCATAGCGAAATACTCAATAAAATACGTTGTATCAAATGCTAAACTTCGACCATATAAAGTGTGTAACATTGCATGTCCTGTACGGTCAGCTGCGCATGCACATCGGTGGGCTTGACCACCTTTACCGAAATTAAGGGATTGACCTCCGAATGCACGTTGGTATATTTTTCCTTCTTTTGTTCGGGAGAAGGGGAGACCGAATTCCTCAAGTTCAATAACTGCCGCGGGTGCTTCTTTACACATATAGTGGATTGCATCTTGATCACCCAACCAGTCACTACCTTTAACAGTATCATACATATGCCATCTCCAATCATCCTCACTCATATTACCAAGAGCTGCATTTACACCACCTTGAGCAGCAACTGTATGACTTCTAGTTGGAAATAATTTTGTTATACAAGCTGTGTTGAAACCGAATTCGGATAGACCCATTGCAGCTCGGAGACCAGCTCCTCCTGCTCCTACTACTAAGGCGTCATATTTGTGGTCGACAATGGTATAGTTACCCTTCATTTTGAACAATGATGACAGAGATCTAGTTTGATAGGACCAAATCTTTCTAGATAATAATGGCGAACGTAACATTGAATTTAATCTATATATATGTGGAGAGGAAAAAGGGAGAAAACGTAAAGTCATTAGTTGTATGTATATAGATAATATATATGATTAGTATTATATATATTATCTTAAACTTTATATTGAAAATATAATATTAAATTATTTATAATATACGATGTAAGCAGGATGGCGAAATGTGCATGATCCCTCTTGAATATCGTTACGATTATCACAAAACGGTAAATATACGGTTGATGTGTTATCTATACAATGGTTAAATGACGAACACGCATTATAAAGAGTGGATGTGATCGACAATAATACAAACCCTAGATACAATCTAGAACATAATTTAAATTCTGGAGTAACAAACACCTTTCTAAAATCCTTATAAAATTCGGTTTGAAATGTAGAACAATCTCGATTACATATTTTATAGTTATCATCATTTTCATTTTCTTTCGTACTTTCATTCTCACTTTCATTCTCACTTTCACTTTCGTTTTCATTTTTATTTTCACTTTCACTTTCACTTTCATTTTCACTTTCGTTTTCACTTTCACTTTCGTTTTCACTTTCTTTCTCACTTTCGTTTTCATTTTCACTTTCTTTCTCACTTTCGTTTTCATTTTCTTTCTCACTTTCTTTCTTACTTTCACTTTCATCCTTTGTTTCATCGCTTATCTCTTTTTTTATTTCCTCTTTACTATCGACATTACCATATATTAAACGCTTTACAAAAAACACAGTCATATATTTTATATAACCAAAAAGTATTTATATCAATTTAATATAAATACTTTTCGGACACATTTGTAATAAATCTAAATAAAATATCCAATATTATATAAAATGGTTACAAATAATGAAAAATCTACACTTATGGTGAAAAACGAGTTAGTAAATGATACTGACCAGACAAAATTAATAGAATTGATAAAGATTCGTCTTTATCGTGCGAGGGAAATTATAACAGATACGATAATTTCTGTACAATTATACAGAAAATACAATATATTTAGTAATACTGAAGTAAATATATGTATAACATCACTCAGAGAATTACATAATAAAACTATTGAAATATGTGAAAATATTCAATCTAATCCAGTTGATACAACCATAGATGCCGTTCAATTAATTACGGATAAAATATCTGCTATTATATCTACATTCGGCACCAAATATGTCGATGATATGATTTACATGACATTGGGGTCTAGTTTCGTAGAGTATATCGGAGAACCTGAACTAGTTACAAAGTTTAATTTAATACGAAAATACATCAAGCCAATCGGATTCAAAACTATCACTACAAAAAATGACAATACAAACGACACAAAAACAATATGTATCGACAAAATTACGGATACAATAATTCAACTTGAAAACGCATCACAATTTGAATGTTTTGATTATGATAGTAACTCATCTTCGTTTCATCAAAAAGTATGGGGTATTAAGGTAATTTTTCACAGTGAATGTTCCAAGAAAACAATCATACTCTCTGGTATTGTGGACGAACTGAATCTAGATCTATTGGATAATATATACGTAAATACACGAAAAAAACAAATTTTAAGATATAATACTAGTTGTAATTTAGATGTTTTACAGCGACAAATTGACACGATGACATTGAAGGATATATTAATACATGGAGATGAAGACATAAGGAAAAAAAATGCGGCAATATGCGCGTTAGCTTCTATGACAAAAACGGATAAATTAGATAAAACCATTAAAAAATTTACATCATCTGAAATATTTGAACAACGAAATATATTAATCGATCTCTTGACATATGGCGACGATGACGAATTAAAATACATATCATATCTATTATATGATGTTATAACCGTATCAAATTTAGACTCAAATGAACAAGCTATGATTTACGATAGTTTTCCATGGGATGTCAAGAGATATTTCAAAGACGCTATGAAACATACAATGAATTATACGCATAAAATAACTAATAAATATGGGTTAAATCGTGTATCATTAGAGCAACAAGTATATGCGATGCGTGCACCTGAACTTGTAAAAGATAAGGCAATGGCAAAGTTGAAGGAGATAAGAAATAAATCCGACGATTCGAATATTAAAGTGAAACAATATTTGGAAGGTATTTTAAAAATCCCATTCAATATATCTAGAGAAGAACCAATATTAAAGTGCACAAAATTATTAAATGTTGTCTTTAAGAATCTAATTGAGATTGCAAAACCGTTATTAAATATACCTATAAAGGCAACTTATACAAATGCAGAAATATATAGTTATATATCCAACATAGAAACTGAAATATTGGAATGTTTGAAAAATATATTATTAACCGTCGAGTGTATAACAAAATCACAAATAAACAAAATTATAGAGTATATAAATAAAAACGAAATAAAATGGTATAAATTGAAAACTAAACATGAAAGAATCAATGAAATTAAAAAAATCATTGAAACATCCAATATTAACGATAAAATCGAGATTCATACGATTATCAAAGAAGACGGGGTAAATCTAAAGAATATAAACAAATATATTACAGAAATAAAATCGGGATTGATAGAATTCCATAAATTGTTTAAAGAGATAGACGATACCTTCGATAGATCGGTTTATGGTCAGACACATGCGAAAACGCAATTGAAAAAAATAATAGCTCAGTGGATAACTGGAGAACAAAAAGGATATTGTTTTGGGTTTGAAGGTTCTCCTGGAATAGGAAAAACATCATTGGCAAAATATGGACTAGCAAAATGTTTAATGGATGAAGATGGAACAACTAGACCATTTACGTTCATAGCCCTCGGTGGTTCTTGCAATGGTTCTACATTAGAAGGACACGGATATACATATTTAAATTCTACATGGGGCGCAATATCGACTGCTTTGATGGACGCAGAATGTAAAAATTTAATAATATATTTCGACGAAGTTGACAAGATATCAAAGGAACATGGGAGTGAAATAAATGGGATATTGACCCATTTGACAGATACAACACAAAACGACTCCTTCCAAGACCGTTTTTTCAGTGGTATTCCGTTAGATTTATCCAAAGCCCTATTTATATTCTCATACAATGACCCTGAATCAATAGACAAGGTATTACTAGACCGAATCCATCGTATTAAATTTGACAATCTAACCATAGAAGAAAAGATTGTGATAGCAAGAGATTATGTAATACCAGATCTAACAAAAAATATGGGATTGTCTGAAACAGTTGTTATATCGGATGAGATAATACAACATATAATCGTATTATTTACTATGGAGCCAGGGGTTCGTAAATTAAAGGAGATATTATTTGATTTATACGGAGCAATTAATTTAGAATTACTTCAAAAGTCAGATATAGAAATACCGATAGTGGTTACGGCGAAATATATAGACAAATATCTACACAAATACAGAAAAATTACAGAGCATACAATACATAAGAGTCCAATGATCGGAATTATGAACGGATTATATGCAAACTCTCATGGTAATGGTGGAATCATACAGATTGAAGCTTCGTTTTTTCCAACAACGGTATTTCTAGATTTAAAATTAACTGGATTACAGGGAAATGTAATGAAAGAGAGTATGAACGTAGCAAAAACACTTGCATGGTCTCTATGTTCTCCTGAACTACAAAATAAAATGATAACAGATTTCGAAACAAATAAGAATAAGAACACTGGTATACATATCCATTGTCCCGAGGGCGCAGTTGATAAAGATGGACCATCAGCAGGTGTTGCATCTACAACAGCAATGTATAGTTTATTTACTCAACGCCCTATATCCAATACTGTTGCAATAACTGGGGAGATCGATTTACGAGGGAATGTAATGCCTATCGGTGGATTGGAATATAAGATTATTGGAGGGATACGCGCAGGAATAAAAACATTTTTGTATCCAAAGGACAATAATAAGGATTTCATCGAATTTAAGGAAAAACATACAACCGACATTGATATTAAGTTCATAGAGATATCTAATATTCAAGAAGTATTCGCATACGTTTTTATCTAGTTATAAATTATATGTCTGGAATTAACGTTATTTCATTGTCTTATTTATTCTCGAGGTTGTCACCATTTATAATTGTGTCATATTTCGTATTACAATCACTCTTTAATCAGAATCTGAAAGGGATATTTTATGTGGCTGGTGTGTTACTAACTTGTTTTATAAGTTTTCTATTTATTGGTGAAAATACAGACACAAATGTAAACAATCCAGTTTGTAATGCAATCGAAGGTATGCCAGACATGCCTATAGGACAGACAATTTTAGGATTTACATTTTCATATTTATCTTATATTATTATTAAACATAATTTAGCAACTACTAATACAGGAACATTTATGATATTTCCAATATTGATAATATCTGACCTCATATGGAATATAACTAACGGATGTGCGAAACCACTTATATTGTTAGGTTCGCTTGCTATTGGTACTATGGCAGGAATATCATGGGGTATGATAATAGATCGAGTTGATCCAGAACTCCAGTTCTTTAACGGTATAGGAAACAAAGAAATATGCAAACGCCCCTCATCTACGTTATATAAATGTAGTCTTATATAAAACGCCTAATCTTGAAAAAAATACGTTGAATATATTATTTTCAAGAATTATTACATAAAATGGTTTTTATTATTATTAAACCATTCAATTATTTTTTTTGATAATTGTTTTCTGAATAAGTCATCCGCAATCATACCTGGTGCACGATAACTATCCGTAAAATGGTATATGAAATGCGTGAATATTTTACCTATATTAGCAAGTGAATATTTTACATCAAGATCTTCCAAAGAAAATAATGGGTAATTTTTGCGAGAATTTATAATATTATGAAATGTAAATAACATCATCTTCAATTCATCTTTCGATGAAATTATACTGAAGTTAATAGAGTCCAAATGCATTTTTGCATGTTTAGCGCATAAAGGACATGGTAAATTCACACATATATTATAAATATGTTGTAACAACTCGCCGCGAATGATTGCGAAACTTTCAGGTTTGACTTTTTCAGCAATTGTATGTAAAAAAAACCACGTAGGTTCTCCCCAAGTCATTTTTTTTCTTTCTGGCTCTCTCGGATATAATACTGGTTGCATCGGTGCAATTGTTTTTATAATTGGTATTCGGAAAACCATAGGCATAACTACATTACCATTACCACTATTTATCGACAGTATTCTTCTATTTCTTCCGAACATTCTTTTTATATCTACAATATATTTTGTATTTCCATTAAAAGTGCTAAATAATATAAATGTATATGTATAAGTATCTATAATGGACTCAAAGGAAGAATTAATTAAATCCATCCAAGTATGGGT
>Ga0105054_10010714_pt1 | contig 11594 bp, 14 predicted proteins | sample BON02_FD_78091 | JGI IMG/M metagenome (GOLD analysis project Ga0105054, IMG submission 78091) | Freshwater microbial communities from Lake Bonney liftoff mats and glacier meltwater in Antarctica - BON-02 (megahit assembly) | ecosystem: Environmental > Aquatic > Freshwater > Ice > Glacier... | reverse complement strand
TCAAGTTTTGGGACGTTCCTGTTCCATATTCATCTAGCTATTAAATACAGCTAAAGATTAGCTCCAATTTTGACTAATATTTGTCTCCCCGATCGCCATATCATACATCAATTCAGCAACGCCCGATTGCCTACGGTAGGCTACGCCAACGATCCTCTCGAACGGCTTGCCGTCTGCGTCAGCAATCGACACCACAAACACGAACGGCTTGCCGTCTGCGATAGCAATCGAGCCGATACTTGCTAAGATCTAATTGGGAACTACTCACTAACTTACTATGAATCCGATTGAGCAAATAACGATCGACAAGATCCGCAACTTATCGCCAGACTTACAACAGCAAATATTAACCTTCGTCGAGTTCGTTGAATCCAGAGCCAAGTCTCAAACAGAACCAACCGCCACGTCAAACAAAAGACAGGGATTTGGTTTGTGGAAAGGCGATATTACTATTCATGCTGACTTTGATGAGCCATTGACTGATTTTGAGAACTATATGTAATGAGAGTCCTAGTAGACACCCATGCCCTACTCTGGTATCTCCAAGCAGATCCTAACCTCAGCACCCTAGCAATGAATACCATCGAAAGCAAAGATAATGACGTATTTGTCAGCATCGCCAGTCTTTGGGAAATCGCAATTAAGCTCGGACTAAATAAACTAGAAATCCAACGTCCGTTTGAAAATCTCGAAATCGATCTACAACAATTAGATATTAAAGTACTCCCGATCGCTTTTTCAGACATCCAAGTTTATCGATCGTTACCACTATATCACCGCGATCCATTCGACAGAATTTTCATCGCACAATCGATAGGTAATTCCCTGACAATTATCACTCGTGATGCCCTATTTGAGCCATATTCAGTCGAATTAATCTGGTAAACATTTCGGGTATTTAGCAGCGGTACCCCACGAGATCCTGGCGAATCGATAATATCTATGCAACTCGAAAGGGTTTAATCTGTGGATAATAGGATGGGGGATTCGATCGATCCTCTTGGTCTAATACCACAAACCCGATCGAGCCGATACTTGCTAAGATCTAATTGTGAACTACTCACTACATTACTATGACTCCGATCGAGCCAGCCCGAATCGAACATCTAGTACATCAACAACAACTATATCAAGCCGCAAAAGCAGAATTACTGTCACAATATCGGGGGCAATATATCGCTTTTGAGAATGGAATAGTATTAGATAGCGATCGAGATGACCGTCAACTGATGCGAAGATTGTATACTCAATACGGTCATCGCGACATTTTTGTTGAATACGTTTGCGATCCTGAACCGCAATTATCTGTATCGGCGGCTGGTCATTTATTTCCTACTCCATAATGTCTCAATTTGATTATGTCGATCTCGGTGCTGGATTACCACCTGCACCCATCGTCACGATGACAATCTATCCGCCAGAATGGGAACGAGACGGAAAGAGTGATGAGCCTGTCTATTCCTGTACCGCATTTTTGGATACGGGATCTGACTGTACCTTATTACCTCAAGAAGCGATCTCTGCCTTAAAACTCACTACCTTCAAAGCGAATACCCTCATTGTCGGTGTCGCAGGTGGACAAATGGAGGCTCTAGGCTGCTACGTCGATATTAGCATTGGCGATCGTAATTTTGCTGCCGTCCGTGCTTATGCCTGTCGAATGCAAGACTTAAATGGACATGCAATTATCGGGCGAGATGTACTGAATCAGTGTTTGATTGAATTCGATGGTGTGTTAGGCAAGTTAAGGCTGTAAATCGATGCGGAAGAAGAAATCGCTGATTCTTGAAGCAGTCCACGAGACAGCAAAGGATTTATATGAAGCTGGCGTAATGGATCGGGTGACAATGCGTGAATTTGACAGATTGTGTTTACCTGCGATCGAGCCATTAGAACCAATCCAAATCAAACAGATTCGTGAATCATCTAACGTCAGTCAAGCAGTATTTGCAGCAATTTTAAATACGAGTCTATCGACAGTTCAAAAATGGGAAATTGGACAAAAGCGACCTACTGGTACTGCACTTAAATTACTATATTTAGTCCAAAAAGGTGGTTTAGATAGTGTAGTGTAAATTCATAATTGATTTCCCTGTGGGTTGTGAGGCATTGCAATCGATAATACCTGTATAACTCAAAAGGGTTTAATCTATGGATAACAGAATGGGGGATTCGATCGATCGCGTGTCGTTAACCCCAAATGGATCGCCGCAGCGATGCCTCGTGGCTACAAGGGAGCCTCAGAAATGGCAGCGACGTTAGATTCCTTGTTTACCTACGATGCCACTGCTAATTGCGTTCAGGACTTCATATATCAAGGTGTAGTCCTCAATAGAGATTTGTAGGGTGGGCATTGCCCACCAGTAATATTATCAATATTGATACCGAGATATTTAGAGCGATTACCTCTTAAGCGCGCCTGTGCCAACGGCAGGCTACGCCAACGTCAATAAATCAAATACATCTAGATATTACTTACGCGCCAATCTTGAGCAATTCGACATCAAAAATTAGCGTCGCATTAGGTGGAATTACCCCTCCAGCACCCGCCGCACCATAGCCTAATTTAGGCGGAATAATTAATTTACGACGATCGCCAACTTTCATCGTACTTAGAGCTTCATCCCAACCTGGGATTACATTTCCTGCACCTAGTTTAAAACTAAAAGGTTGACCGCGATCGCGAGAACTATCAAACTTTTTACCATTGGTGAGGGTACCAGTATAGTGAACGAAAACTATTTGCCCTGACTTGGCGGTAGCTCCTTTACCTACTTTGAGCACGGTATATTTCAAGCCAGAAGGAGTAGAAATCGTTTTTATATTCTTACTTACTACTAACGCGATTCTCCACGATAAAGGCTCCGCTGAAGCATTTTGGGCGATCTGCTGATGTACAGAATTAGCAACGGCGATCGCTTCTGTGTTGCTAATAGTCAATGGCAATAATGAAGCTAAAAGACCACTGCAAAGTATCCACCTAGAACCAATTGAAAATTTTCTCATTAATACACCTCGATCGATAGGTCGTAATTGGATCTATAATGCTTTGTTATCTTAATTATTAGACCGATCTAAATAGACAAATGTTTAGCGCATTAACTAAATTATCTAGTGACGCGAAAAACTTACTTCCACCGATTGGCTAATAACTGTTCTTCCAAAGCGGCGATGCGATTGTATGCAACCGTCAGTTGTGCGGTTAGTCGCTGGATTTGAACTTGAGGAGATAAATCTTGCTCTTTGAGCTGGTGGTAGCTAATTTCTACACCGCTAGCGTCAATTAGGATCTCTGGCTGGGCGATTACCCATTGAGCCGTGTCATGGCAATAATTCGATCCACCAGGTAGATCTGCATAGCCAGTAGTGATGCCTGAGGATAGTCGCCGAATATCTCCACCGAGATCGTCGATCGATATTTCCGTACCAATCAGTTGAGGCTCTAGATCCTGAAAGACATACTGGTTTAATCGATCGACGATTTGATAAACTCGCTCGACCTTGCGGGTCAAGGTACCGATTTGTTGTTGGATTGATTCCATTTTCTGAGTTAAAACGAACTAACCCGATTTTAGTTAATAAATCAATATTTGTTAACTTATTGCTGAATAATTTAACTTTTGCTGGGAATTATAGTGTTAATAATTAGAGATCGGGTACCAATCTCTAGAGGATAATTGCCGAAAAATGCTAGAAATCCAAGACTTTTTTTCAGATTGTGTGGGTACGTGGAAAACCGAGCGGACTTATCACTATCCACTGCAAAATGAAGTGGAGCGTTCGTATACAGAATTTCAGGTGGCGGCATTGGCATCAGCCGAGAAACATCAGATTTCTTCAGCTTTCTTACCAGTTGGCAGTATTGCTACAGTCAGTGAGATCGATCGATTTCCAGGCTTTAGGATCGGTTTTGATACTGTATCCGAAAAAGGCGATCGAGTTTCGATGAATCTCAAAGCTCTATTTGTACCTGAAAAATCGATTGTCGATGTTCATCTCCTCCCCACAGATCCACTCGCTCCAGCGACTCCCCTCACTGCCGAAATTCTCGATAGCACTGAAGTCATCAGAGGACTGTATCTTCGGGATGAAGGCTATTTGGAGAGTGGGACGATTACTGGGCGATTTACCTATCTACCCAGTCGGCAAACTTTGGAACTAGTCACATACTACAGTCGATCGGTTGCGGTTGACCAGTTGCGGCTAATTTCTCCCACCTCCCGACTGCGAACCATCGTCACTTACCAACGGCCACAACCAGGCGAAGTACCTACGGTGATTAATTTAGTTGGGTTTGGATTAGAGCAGAAAGTAGTTGACAGTTGAGAGCCAAAACTAGATCCTAGTCCCTAGCTCATGGTGAGAGCCTGTCGATTTGCCATTTACCATCTACCAGTTGATAGCGCAACCTGTCGTGGAGGCGACTGGGACGACCTTGCCAAAACTCGATTGCTTGAGGGATAACGCGAACACCACCCCAATGTGGAGGTTTGGGGATGGTAGTATCTTGGTATCGATCTGCTAGTTGTTGTAGTCTTTGTTCGAGGATCGCTCGATCTTTAATAATCGTACTCTGCTCTGATGCCCAAGCACCCAGTTGACTACTTACTGGACGGCTGTGAAAATAGCTGGTAGCTTCTGATTCCGAGACAAACTCTACTTTACCCTCAATCCGCACCTGACGCTCTAAATCGCCCCACAGGAAGACTAGAGCTGCATAAGGACAGTTTTGTAATTCGGCACCTTTTTGGCTATTGTAGTTAGTATAGAATACAAATCCTCGATCGTCAAAAGCTTTGAGCAGCACAATTCGCGCTGAAGGTTTGCCCTCAGCCGTTACCGTCGCCACTGTCATCGCGTTGGGTTCTAATATATCCGCAGCGACAGCTTGCTCGAACCAGATTTGAAACTGCTGGTACGGATTATCGACAAGATCTGATTCTAGTAACCCAGCTTGGGTATAATTTTTGCGTAAGTCAGCAACTTTAGTCATGGGTGAGGGGAAAATCTTAGAGAGTTGAGAGTTGAGAGTTCTGAGAATGTCGATCGAGACGTAGTTACAGAATATTACGCCTTAGAGTTTCGGCTAGATCGCTGATTTATCATGATAACTTAACTAGTTTTTCACCTGAATTTTTGGAGATCGTGGTTTACTGTTTGCCCTTGTGCTGATACATTGAGCGAATACTAGATCGTACAACTAATAACTCTACTCTTGTATTTATGAAAGTCCTGGTGATTGGCGGTGATGGTTATTGTGGGTGGGCAACTGCGCTGTACCTGTCCAACCGGGGGTATGATGTCGGCATTTTGGATAGTTTGGTGAGGCGGCATTGGGATTTAGAACTAGGAGTAGAGACACTTACGCCGATATCTAGCATCCATCAACGGATTAAAAAATGGCTGGAATTAACTGGTAAAGAGATCGAGTTATTTATCGGTGATATCAACAATTATGATTTCTTGCAAAAGTCCTTACAAGCATTTGAGCCAGAAGCTGTAGTCCATTTTGGAGAGCAGCGTTCGGCACCATTTTCGATGATCGATAGAGAACATGCGGTACTCACTCAAGTCAATAATGTGGTGGGTAATCTCAACCTGTTATATGCCCTGCGAGATGATTTTCCCAATTGTCATCTCGTCAAACTGGGGACGATGGGTGAATATGGTACGCCAAATATCGATATTGAAGAAGGCTACATCACGATCGAGCATAATGGGCGTACTGATACTTTACCCTATCCTAAACAGCCAGGTAGTTTTTATCACTTGAGCAAGGTTCACGATAGCCACAATATCCAGTTTGCTTGCAAAGTCTGGGGTTTGCGCGCGACAGATCTCAATCAAGGGGTGGTATATGGAGTCCTCACCGAAGAGACGGGGATGGACGAACTATTGATCAACCGTCTTGATTACGATGGAATTTATGGCACAGCTCTCAATCGTTTTTGTATCCAAGCCGCGATCGGACATCCACTCACAGTCTATGGTAGCGGTGGACAAACTCGCGCCTTTTTAGATATTCGCGATACAGTCAGATGCGTAGAACTTGCGATCGAAACTCCAGCCAACCAGGGAGAATTTCGGGTGTTCAACCAATTTACCGAGCTATTTAACATCAACGATCTCGCATTGAAAGTCAAGCAAGCGGCGATTACGCTGGGATTGGATGTGGATATTCAGATGCTGGAAAATCCCCGCGTCGAAGCAGAATCACACTACTTCAATCCCAAAAATACCAACCTGCTCAAGCTCGGACTCCAACCCCACTTTCTGTCAGATTCCCTCCTAGATTCCCTCCTGAATTTTGCCATCAAGTATCATTATCGCGTCGATCGATCGCAAATCTTGCCAAAGGTTAATTGGAAACGAGTTTAGAGCATCGGGGTAGTGGTACCAAGGTTACGTTACGGCTGTCTTGATTCGCTGTCTTGTCTTGATTCGCGAAACCCTCGGGGAACCCGCCTAGCGATCGATTATCAATGATCGATTAATTTAATTCCCTCACTCCGAGTCGATCGCAGGTCCCCTAATTGGTGGCGGATTGAGGTAAAATAATGGAAAATAAGATGCTGTGTTAGGAAAAAAATATTTTATGAAACGGTTTGCCCATCTGCTCGTTGCCTTCAGTCTCTGCTTGACTTGTTTGGTTGGTGTCGCTCCACAAGCAATGGCAGCTAGTTGGAATAGCTCGATGATGTTGGCTTCCTCCCCAGCAACTGGAGAAGTCATTCGTAATAGTGCCGATAGTAAATTAGGCACAGAATTTGGCAAGAAAATCGACCTCAATAATACTAACGTGCGGTCATTTCGTAAGTATCCTGGTCTTTATCCTACCCTCGCACGAAAAGTGGTGGATAATGCTCCCTACAAGACGGTAGAAGATGTGCTAAATATTCCTGGTTTAAGCGAAAAGCAAAAGAAAATGCTTAACGCTAACCTCGATAAATTCACACTGACTTCTGCGGATGATACTTTTAATGAAGGTGGCGATCGTTATAACAATGGTTATTACTAATCATCGGTAATCGATAACTTTCCGTCTATTTTCATCACCCACCCAGATTCAGGGTGGGATTTTTTATTATCGGAGATCGCCGATAATAAGAGTTAGGCTCTATCCCTACACCTCGGACACCTCCCATACCCATATGCCTTTACCTAATAGTTTTGATGCAATCGTTGTGGGAGCTGGAGCGGCTGGTTTGTATGCTGCATTGTGTTTACCAGCCTCGTTAAGAGTGGCAATCGTCAGCAAAGCTAGTCTACCCCTATCAGCAAGTGATTGGGCGCAGGGAGGGATTGCAGCGGTGGTAGATCCCCAAGACTCAGTAGATCTACATATTGCCGATACTTTACGTGCGGGTGCGGGACTATGCGATCGCGCTGCGGTAGAATTTTTAGTGACTCGTGCTGCCAAATGTATTGAATCACTTGTGGATTTGGGGGTAGGATTCGATCGCGTCAGTGTACCGCTAGGCGATGGGCGAGTAGATGAGAAATTAGCTTTGACTTTAGAAGCTGCTCATTCCCGTCCGCGCGTGCTTCATGCGGCGGATACTACTGGGAGAGCCTTGGTAAGTACTTTAACCGATCGAGTATTAGCACAACCAAATATTACTGTATTTACCCAAGCATTTGCCTTAGATTTGTGGCTTGAAGCTGGAATATGTCGGGGAATTAGTCTCCTGTATCAAGGACAAATTAGTTGGGTACCAGCTACCGCCGTCGTCTTGGCTACAGGTGGTGGCGGACAGGTGTATGCTCAGACTACCAATCCCGAAGTCAGTACTGGAGATGGGGTAGCGATGGCGCATCGAGCGGGGGGAATGTTGCGAGATCTCGAATTTGTGCAGTTTCATCCTACCGCACTCACCAAAGCTGGTGCGCCCAGATTTCTGATTAGTGAAGCGGTACGCGGTGAAGGTGCCCATTTAGTGGATGATCATGGCTATCGATTCACCTTTGACTATCATCCAGCGGGAGAACTCGCCCCCAGAGATGTCGTCAGTCGGGCGATTTTTAGCCATTTGCAAAAACACAGCCCCGATCCGACTCAAGGGTGTGTCTGGCTCGATTTAAGTCCAATTCCCGAAGCAAAAATCCGGCATCGGTTCCCCAATATTATTCAAGTTTGTCAGCATTGGGGCATTGATATCTTACATGAGTTGATTCCGGTTGCTCCAGCGGCACATTATTGGATGGGCGGAATTCAGACAGATTTGATGACCCGCACTAGCATTCCTGGTGTATATGCTGTCGGGGAAGCTACCAGCACGGGAGTACATGGAGCCAATCGGCTGGCGAGTAATTCGCTGTTAGAATGCGTGGTATTTGGTGCTCAGTTGAGTCAAATCTCCATTGAGTCAGCAGCAGATTTAGCGATCGATCCTGCTGCAACTACATATATGCAAGTAAATTGGGTAGATCTACTAGCTAAAAATCCTGAATCTTGGGCAGAGCAAGTCAAATCTATCCGTCAAGAATTACCGCGATTGATGTGGCAAGCCGCCGGAATTTGTCGCGAACAAACTAGTCTGGAGACGGCGATCGATCGAGTTAAGCTGCTCCAATTAGAATTTAATAATTTACCCATCAGCCAACTAATCACCCAACTTTTACCGCCCCAATCTCTGATTTTACCAGCCCAAGTATCCGAACAAGACCTCTGTATCTGGTGCGAAACTCGAAATTTATTAGATATCAGTCGATCGATCTTAACTGGTGCATTGATGCGAACAGAAAGTCGGGGCGGACATTACCGGACTGATTTTCCCGCGACCGATCCAACTTGGCAATTACATACGCTTGTAGTAGGAGATTATTGGTCTAAATCTACCTCGTTGGCTTAAACAGTTGATAGTTAACAGCGATCTTGACTTCGCAAATGATTTAGGATTGCTATAGAAGCCATACTTTCAGCTTGCCTTGAGAACCTCCTGCATGAAGACAAATCCACCAGAGCAATCCAACCCTGAATCGACAGCACCTCAGCCGCTACTGGTGCAATGGTGGCAAAAATGGGGCGAAAATATCACAATCTTAATCCTGGCATTAGGATTGGCTGTCGTGATTCGGACATTTATCGCCGAACCGCGCTATATCCCCTCAGAATCGATGTTACCAACCTTGGAGGTAGGCGATCGATTGATTGTCGAAAAGCTCTCCTACTATACCCATCTACCCCAACGCGGAGATATTGTCGTCTTTGCACCGCCGCCCCAGTTGCAAGAGCAAGGCTACCTGGAGGATCAAGCTTTTATCAAGCGAGTCATCGGCTTGCCTGGAAATACGATCGAAGTTAAAAATGGTCATGTCTATGTCGATCGAGAACTATTAACCGAAGCATATATCGCCGAACCGCCTAATTATGGCATGTCGCCGCTGGTCGTACCTCCAGACCAACTATTTGTCATGGGTGATAACCGCAACAATAGCAACGATTCCCATGTTTGGGGCTTCTTACCCAAAACTAATATAATTGGTCATGCCTGCTTCCGGTTCTGGCCGCTAGAACGCCTGGGTGGCATGAGCTAAATTCTTGCCTGCTGGATCGATGTTTGAAATTTGGACTCCCAAGCCACGCAAAAATTCAACCAAGAGTCTAAACGTAGATTATCGTTGAAATGGGACTTTGAATTTTATTCCCATATTTCCCCATCTACTCTCTCACCCCCATCTCATCATGTATTACTTTCCTCAAGATCCACCATATTTCATTTTATTTGCTGGTTTATTTGCTGGAATCACTTGCGGTCTAGCTTTCGATAGCACTCTGCGCCGGAATGTCAAAACTTGGTCGGCAGATCGGAACAATGTGATTCTTGCCAACAGCGACGATATCAGCTTACGGTTGCCCTTTCTCGGCATTTGCGTAGGGATTATCTTCTTTCTCTCGGCTGGATTGGAGATCTTCGGATTTCCCACTTGGCTGGCGTATAGTATCGCGCTACCGTTAACGGTGCTGATCGCGATCCTACTCTGGTTTCAACTCAAGGTCGTGTTTAGACAGCTCGATCGCGGTGGTTCACCTGCACTAGATTTAGACTCTTGGGAAGATTAACTCGTCACTAACCGATCTAATTCATCCAGAGCTGTCTCAAAGTCATCGTTGACAATCCGATATTCAAATTCATGCTGGGCGGCGATTTCTACTTGTGCTTGCTCTAAACGACGCATAATTGCTTCGGCACTATCGGCACCACGCTCTCGAATTCGAGTTTCGAGCGTCGTCAGATCGGGCGGCAGGATAAAGATCCTCCCAGCGTCAGGAAAAATTTTGGCAACTTGTCTAGCACCAGCTAGCTCAATTTCGAGAATAATCGATTTACCCTGCACGAGTTGAGAGCGCACCGGATCGATCGGCGTACCGTAATAATTACCTGCAAACTCCGCCCATTCCAGTAGTGCTCCAGCCTCAATCATCCGGTCAAATCGATCGCGGGTATAGAAATAGTAGTGAACGCCTTCTACCTCACCTTCACGGGGCGATCTGGTGGTGGCAGAGACCGATAAATATAGTTCTGGATGTCTTTCTAATAAAGCTTTGAGTAATGTCCCTTTGCCTACCCCACTAGGGCCAGTTAAAACTATTAGTCTGCCCGTCATATCTCACTTACGATCGCATTTGTACTACCCCGCATTGTACTCTCGATCGTCACCTTCGCGATCGAGAGTGAGCAGGTTTGACACTCCCCACCGATGAATGCGGGGGTTTTAGCTGCCTTGAACGATCGAGTAAAAATGTCCCAACCTTAAACCGTAGCAGAACAACGATGAACGATCGTCAATAATTCGGTCGGTACAGTCGCCAGACAGGCTCGAACGGGATTGGCTTGCCCTTAAATTTCCACTTTACAGACGTAACAAGCACCTCTTTACTAAATAGTTCTGGCTCTGGGGAGATTTCTCCAGCTTCAAATTTAAGTTTGTAGGGTCTTGGTTAATGACATCTGTCAGACCGCAAGTTTCGATCGTAAATCTTGACATCTGACTCGACAAATAGCCATAAACCAGATGGCTGAAAACCGAAACTTAGTCGGGGATTGAGCGATGAGATTTACGCTGAATCGTCCATCACGGAAAGTAGCGATCGATCTGGCGATACTTATACACCGCGCAACACGATCCAATTAGCGGAGTAGATGGTATTCACAGAATGCTATGGCAAACGTCGGATTCATCTGCGTTATGGTAGGAGCCAGCAACCGATCGGACTTCGCGCCCAAACTTTTGCCAAACGTCAGCCCAGTGAAACATCTGTAGATATCGAGCAAGCTTTTGAAACAGCACGGGAAGAGGAGGGCGATGCTGGCGCGAAGATGATGTAACAAATCCGTGCCAAGCTGGTATCGGAAAATGTCGATGCTACCGATGGAGTGCTCAGAGATCGAGTAATCGAGGAATTGGTTGCTTACTTAGAATCACAAAATCAATCAGCCTGTGTTGATTATCTCCTATTAAAGATGGACGATCGATCGACCCTAGAAATTGAGAAAATATTGGGACTGACAACCCGAGAATGAGACTATCTCCAGCAAAAGTTCAAGTATCATATCGAAAAGTTTACCCGAGTTGCTAATTGGGAGTTAGTA
>Ga0105054_10010700_pt1 | contig 11604 bp, 16 predicted proteins | sample BON02_FD_78091 | JGI IMG/M metagenome (GOLD analysis project Ga0105054, IMG submission 78091) | Freshwater microbial communities from Lake Bonney liftoff mats and glacier meltwater in Antarctica - BON-02 (megahit assembly) | ecosystem: Environmental > Aquatic > Freshwater > Ice > Glacier... | reverse complement strand
GAGCCCGGCCTTACGCCAGAATGGAACTTTGTGAGCCGGGCTCCATGCCCGACCTATTTTGAAGTGAAAACGTGGGTCGGGCTTTACGCCCGACATCCGAAAGAGTGGAAACATGAGCCCGGCTCTAAGCCCGACATCCGAAAAAGTGGAAAAGAGCATCCGACCTACCGGACGCCCTTGGAAAAACCCGCGGCGTTTAGCCGTGCAGGTAAGTATTGAGCAAGTTCTCAAGATACTCTTGGTGACCCGAAATGAGTTTCGGTTCGCCGAGTTTGAAAGCGATTTTCTCGAGATCTTTGAACCCGAGCTTCTGCTTCTCCACGTCCTTGCCGAAACCGGTGTCGAAGCTGCGGTAGCGATTCTTCACGTGGTCGGCGAACTTACCGTCGGCCAGCACCTGACGGGCGAGCTTGAAGGCGAGCGCGTAGGCGTCCATGCCCCCGATATGGGCGTAGAACAGATCCTTCGGATCGGTCGAGGGCCGGCGCAGCTTGGCGTCGAAGTTGAACCCACCGCGACCGAGTCCACCGGCCCGCAGGATCGAAACCATGGCGAGGGTGAGTTCTTTTACGTCGGTGTTAAATTGATCGGTGTCCCAGCCCAGGAGCATATCGCCGGAGTTGGCATCGATCGAGCCGAGCATGTTGTGCGCGGCGGCCACTTCGATCTCATGATTGAAGGTGTGGCCAGCGAGGGTCGCGTGATTGGTCTCGATGTTGAACTTGAAGTGCTGGTCGAGTTTGTAGGTGCGCAGGAACGCGACCCCGGAGGCGACGTCGAAGTCGTATTGGTGCTTGGTGGGTTCCTTCGGCTTGGGCTCGATGAGGAACTGACCTTTGAAGCCGATCTCCTTGGCGTAATCGACCGCCATATGCAGGAAGCGCGCGAGGTGGTCTTGTTCCCGCTTCATGTCGGTGTTAAGCAAAGTCTCGTAACCTTCGCGACCGCCCCAGAACACATAGTTTTCTCCCCCGAGATCGACGGTGGCTTCCATGGCCTTCTTGACCTGCGCCGCAGCGTAGGCGAAGACGTGGGCATCGGGATTGGTGGCGCCACCGCACATGTAACGGGGATTCGAGAAGAGGTTAGCGGTGCCCCAGAGTAACTTAATTCCGGTCTCTTGCTGATGGGCCTTGGCGTGTTTGACGATCGCATCGAGGTTTCGGTGCGACTGCTTGAGCGTCTTGCCTTCGGGGGCGATATCGCGGTCGTGCCAACACCAGTAGGGGGCGTCGATCTTTTGGAAAAACTCAAAGGCCGCATCCATGCGCGTCTTCGCCACGGAAATCTCGTCCTTACCTTTTTCCCAGGGACGGATGATCGTGCCGGGGCCAAACGGGTCGGCGCCCGTGCCGCGGAACGAGTGCCAGTAAGCGATACCGAAGCGCATGTGCGCCTTCATCGTCTTGCCGTCGATCACTTCGGCCGAGTTGTAGTGGCGGAAGGCCAACGGGTTATCCGTGCCGGGGCCTTCGTAGGGAACCGCGGGAATGCCCGCAAAATGGCGTGTTTTCATAGCTAATGAGATCGAGGGTTTAGGGAATGCCTCAAAGGGGAGAAGTGATGAACCGTTGCGAGGGCGAACCTCGCAACGACCCGACTAGACTAACATTTGACTAAATAAGTCGTTGAGAGTCTGGGTAAGATGGGAGCTGTTGGTCAACCCCCTCCCGGAACACCCATGCCTGCACCCCGTCGCGTTACCCTCTCAGACATTGCCAAACAGGCCGATGTCCACGTCACCACTGTTTCACTCGCTTTGCGCAACCACCCGCGCCTACCCGAGCGCACGCGTTCCCGTATCAAGAAGATCGCTCAGGAACTCGGTTACCGGCCCGATCCCGTGCTTCAAGCCCTCGTGGCCTACCGCGGCAAAGTGATGACCCGGCGCAATCCGCCCACCCTCGCCTACCTCACCAACTGGAGCACCCGTCTCGGCTGGGAGCGGGTCACGGCTCACCCCGAATTCTTCGCCGGGGCCAAAGCTAAGGCTGAGGAACTCGGCTTCACGCTCGAACATTTTTGGATGGGCGAGCCCGGACTCACTCACACCCGCATGAGCAAGATCCTGCAAACCCGCGGCATCACCGGTCTCATCATCGCCTCTCATCGCCGCGAAACCGACGTCGCGCTACATTTTGACTGGTCAGCCTTCAGTGCCATCAAGATCGACTACTTCCCCCACGAACCCGAACTGCACAACGTCACCAACGACCAGTGCAGCATCGTGCGCCTCGCCATACGGCATGCTCGTAAACTCGGTTATAAACGCATCGGCTTCGCCATGGATCGTGGTTGGGATCACAGCGCCGATCGCCTCTGGACCGCTGGGTTTCTCGCCGAACAATCTCTCGAAGACCCCAAAGACAAAATCCCCCTGTATTTGTTTCCCGACTACGAACCGGTCGAAGCTTGGATGGCAGAATCTCGCGACGAAATAAAGGTCGATCCCAAGGCATTCGCCAAGTGGTATAAGCAGCACAAACCCGACGTCATCATCAGTAAACGCTCTTTCCTCGAACCCGCCATTGCGGCGATGAAACTCAAGATCCCCGAGGACGTCGCCTTCATTGACGTATTCCTGGAGGACTGCGATGGGGCCACCGCTGGCGTGCGCCAGAACCACGAGACCGTCGGCCAACTCGCGATCGAAATCCTCGCCGGCCAACTCCATTACAACAAATACGGCATCCCCGAAATTCCTACCACCACCTACGTGGAAGGCACTTGGTTCGACGGCAACACTTGCCCTGACCTCACGCCTCAACTCACCGCCGTATCCGCAAAAAAGTAGGGTTGCCACCACTACGCCCCCTACTTTTCCTCACTTTTTCCCAAAAAGTTACGCCGTTCCCCTTGAACCCTTTCAATCCACGTCCGTAGTCCCTTTTTGAAATAAGTTCTCCTCCCCCGCCTGATATTAACTCCCGCTCCATGACGATGATCCCAGCCGCTTTAAATACCATGCGTTCAACGCAAGCGGCCATCATGTGTCCGGCAATGGCGTTTAAATCCGTCATGTCTGCCGGCTCCATCCGTCATGACCGCCGCCGGCTTCGTCGCACCGGCATTGTCACCGGATACGACCGCAACAACCCGGGAAGTGGTGTAACTTGACCCTGAGCTTTTCTTAAAACTCGCCGTCACGCCGCCCACTTCCTCACCGGAAGTGGGATTTTTTTGCCCGCGAAACCCACCTCCGGACGAGACTTCCCCCCAATTGGAACTCGTGAACTCCTCCCGGCGGGCGTTTCGCCATGATAACACCAGAGACCCTCTGTCCTTTTCCTTCCAGCCCAACTGATCCGGCCGCCTTACTCGATCTGGTTGACCGCGCGCTCGCCGGTCTGGCGCCCCGCCTACCGACTCACATTGACCGAGATGACCTCCTCTCGGCCGGCCGCGAAGCCCTCGTTAATTCGACGCGGCGCTTCGAAGGCTCGCTCGAGGAAGCCCGTGCCTTTTGCTTCGTCCATGTTCATGGCGCGATGCTCGATGAGCTGCGTCGCCTCGATCCTCTCGCCCGTCGGCGCCGGAAGCGAGTCCGCGCGGTCTCTCAAGCCGAGCACGCGTTGACCTCCTTGCTCGGGCGCTCACCGTCGCCCGCCGAAATCGCCGAACACCTCGGCTTTGCCGGACGCGAGGTCTTGGCCGCTCAAGTCGATATTGCCGCCGAAGAGGCCGGCGCTCCGATCCTCCACGAGAACTACGCCGCCCACATGGCGCCTTCTCCCGTCGATCAAGCCGAACAAGGCGATATCCTCCGTGAACTTCTCGAAGCCCTCGAGCGCATCCCCGCCAAGCAGGCTCACGCCGTGCGTCGCTACCATATCGATAACGCCACCCTCGACACCATCAGTTCGGAACTCGGCGTTTCTCGTGAACGGGCCCGCCAACTCCGAGTCGCCGGTGAAGATAAACTCCGGGCCGATTTCGAGGTGCTCAATCTTTGGAACGCCCTCCTCGCCTAGACTCATCCTCGAGTCGAAGCCCCGCCACCCCACCAAATCAACCCTATGTTAATCACCTGTCTTCCATCTATCCGTGACCTTCATCCGCAACCTCCGGCGTCTCTGGGACCGCTGGGCCGAACGCGCCAGCGCGCCCGAGTTCGTCGCATCTGAGCGACATCAGCATCGCAACCTTCCCCCGCCGCAACCCGCCGGCCATCTGTTCACCCCTCCTCCCCGAGGCTAACCTCTGCCAACCTTAACCTTCCTCAATTAATCCCCGCTTCAGCTGCGTAGTTGGCCGCTTCTTCTCGAAGCATGGTCACACGATCAGCTGGAGCGGGGTGCGAGGAAAGTAACGTCAAGCCAGCGCCAGCTTCCTCATTCATCGCCAACCAGCGAAACAACCGATCGCCTCCATCCAACGATCCGTAGGCCGCCATCACCAAACGCGCGCCCCAGCGATCCGCCCCCACTTCCTGGTCCCGCGAATAGCCCAAGTCCAGTAACCGCGTGGCTCGATCCGACAGTAAATCAATCCCGCCATTTCCTCCAAAAACCAGCGTCCAAACCACCCCGCGCCCGATACTCCGACCCAACCCGCGCAAATGATCTCGTTGGATAAAATGGCCCAGCTCGTGCCCCAGCACGAAGCCCAACGCGATCTCGTCTGCTCCCACCACATCCATCAGCCCATACGTCACCGCGATCGTGCCGCCCGGCAACGCAAACGCGTTCGGCTCTGCATCCGGCAGCAGCACGACCTTAAATTCAATCGCGGGCACTTCATTACTTTTTTGCAGCTCCACCAAAACCACCTGCGCCCGTTCCCATTGGATATGTCGATCATCCGTGAGCACCACCGCCATTCCTTCCACCGGAAAGTCCGCAAACCACCGCTGCTCTCGCTCCACTGAAACCCACGGCAAACTCCACTCGACCAGAAACCCCACCCCGAAATACCCCACGCCCACCAGCGCCACCAGCGCGCCCCCTAGGGTTAAAATCTCGCGAGCCAATCCTCTCTCACCGCCACCCGAGCTCGCCTCCGCCGCGTCGCCCAAATCCTTCTGCACAAATTTCATCGCGTGGCAGCCTCTCACTCCCTCACCCCAATGGCGGTGGCATCGCATCCATCGGCACATAACGCACCATCGTGCCGTAGGCCAAAACCTCCACTCCCCCCGCCCCCTTTTTACCTCGCGTGTTGGCTAGAGCCGAAGTCTCGATCCGGAAGTTCAGCACCATATCCGCGCCCACGCACTCCGCCTGTAGTCGTAACGTCGCCTCGCGCCGCGCCCGATCCATCAACGATTCGTAAGACCGCACCCGTCCGCCGAATAGATTCCGCAATCCCGCCAAAAATCGTTTAAAGTAGTCGAGCGAAACCACAACCGACCCCGTCACCAATCGTGATTCTGCCACCGCCCGATTCGGATCACACTTGCGCACCGTCACCATCGGAATCCGCGGCCCCGTCTGCTCCCGCAATCGGATCGACGCAAAATGCCGGCGCTCCGCCACCACCCCGATCAAGCCAAACACCACTAACCCCACCACCGGCAGGGCGTAAAAAATGAGCATGAAAATCAGCTCCGAATTCTGTGACTGTGACGGATCCATCGTGCGACTGATTCCTCGGAATTACTCCACTCGCACCGCGGACCCGTAGACATAAAGTTCGGCCGCTCCCTGCGCCACCGACGAGGTCGAGAATCGCACATTGAGCACCGCGTTCGCCCCCAACGCGCGCGCCTGCTCGATCATGCGAGCCGTCGCTTGTTGCCGGGCTTCGGTGAGCAATTCCGTGTAACCCTTCAGCTCTCCCCCCACCAAGTTTTTAAACCCCGCCGCAATATCGCGCCCCACGTTCTTGGCCCGAACGGTGTTACCAGAAACCAGCCCGTAATGCTCCGCAATATGGCGACCAGGCACCGATTCCAAATTCGTGAGTAAGAGATCATTCATAGCGGCAAGGAGGGGTAAAAAAGATCAACGCGGGACCGAACCCCCACTCCGCCACCAATATCAGCTCAACGCAAACTGTATCCCGCAGGGTTTATACCCTAGGACGTCTTCGGACTCAGGTCGAGGGATCACCCCGCTCAGCCCAGCCGACCGAAGCGGAGGGCGGGCCAGCTGGGTTTCTTGCTCGCCCACCAGGCAAACGGAAAGCGGCGAGCCATCCCCTAGATCGACGGGGGGGCGTTTGTCGGCGGCGCCATCGGCGCCGTCTTCCAATTGAACAAAATGGTCAGCACGCGAAACACAAACGTCGCCGCGATCACAATCCACGCCGAGGACATCGGCGCCAATCCCATCTCCACGGTCAGCACGACAAACAGCGTCGCCGCCGACAGTGCGACCAACACATAAAACTGCCCCGGGCGAAACACCAACGGCTCTTCATTTGTGATCACATCACGCAACAAACCGCCGCCCGCTGCATTGATCACCCCCACCAAAATCGCCGCCGGCACCGACATTCCCGCGCCCAGCGATTTCTGCACGCCAAACGCTGCATAAGCGCCCAGCGCGAGCGCGTCCACGCCCGCAATAATCCGCCGGAAGTAGTGCACCCGCTCCCCCAGCAACGCCCCCACCATCGCCCCCAAAAGCGCGATCTGAATATAACGCGGATCCGTCATCGCCGCCGGCGGTCCCGTTTGGATGAAAATACCATCACGGATCAAACTACCGCCCATGCCCGTGATCAGCGCCAGCGCCGCCAAACCCACCACATCGTAACCTCGTTTAATCGCCACGATTGCCGCCGACATCGACAACAACCCCACCGCGCCCAGTTCAAACCAGACCGGCAGAAAAAACGGATTAGTCGTCAGCGAAGAAACGCTCATGCCTACCGAGATGACGCATCGCCCCCCCATAAGCAATCGCCGCGCCCAGCCATTTCTTCGCGCTGCCCCCCGCTCCTCCCTCCCTCCGCTCCCACCGCCCTCTCTCTCCCCGTCGCATCCTAAAACTCGTTTGTCACTTAATAGGTGACAAACTTCCGCCGGATCCTCGGCCGCAGTAACTTTAGGTGCCTAGTAGGAACCTATTTTCGGCTCCGGCCGCCTACTCTTTGCCCCCCCGCAGCACCACGATCTTGGCCAAGTCATTCCCCTCAAATTCCGCCCAATACGCGTCTTCGATCTCTTTCAACCGCTCTTCCGCATTGATCGGAGGTCCGCCTTTGCCCGAGAGCGCGGCTAGGATTTGCTCCACGCCTAAATCCCGATCCGCGAGGCGCGCGATCAGTTCGTGCCAGAAAATATCGTTGTCCGATTCGCCCGCGATTTTCCGCAGGAGTTCGTCCGAATCCATCTTCATCGAGGGCACCAGTTTCCCGTCACCACTCACGTCCACCAGATTGCCGCAGCCGCAGTCACTCGCTTTTGCCAACAGTTTTTGTTCGAGCCCCGCGTAGCGCTCGAGATGCGGCGATTCACCGCCCTGCCGCGACAGCACCGTGCGCATGCCGAAGTTGAGCAACTCCAGGAGCCGAGTGTATTCTTGTGGTGTAAACGAAACGTTCATGCGTGCCGCCCAGCCGGGCGAAATCGGACCTTCGGCCGTGTCATCCGTCGGCGCAATCGCAGAGTTTAATTTGCCCACTCAGCTGTCGACTGATCGGCCACCCGCCCAGCGCAATAAGCCTCCGCAGGCCAAGACAAATGCGCCCAGACACCCAATCGCAAACCGCGCGCCCGGCGCGTTGGGCACGAGCAGAAAGGCCAGCAACAGCGCCCCGGTCACGAGGATCAGATTACCCGTGATTCGCGCCTGCGCGCCGTCAAGCGAACCGCCGACTTCCTTTTCAAAATCGACCGGCGTCTGGGTGCGTTTCCAAAACGCTAACTCCCGGGCAAGATCCGCCGCGCTGCGCCGATTACGGAACGGCAACGCGATCACCAGGGCAATCATCGCCCCTAATATCACCCAGAAACTGCGCTCCTGCAACGACCAGACATAGCCTGTCATCTGCTCGTTCACAATCGTCCAAGTCGAAACGATCAGACCTCCGCCGAGCATCACAAAATAATACCAGCCCGGCATCCGGCGCACAAAGATACCCGCCACCAGGGGTAAAGTCACCGGCACCGTCACGACCGAAGCCAGAATCATGTAGGAATCGAACATCGCGAAGCGGGTTTGCTGCGAGAGTCCCACCGCCATCGAGATGATATAGACCCCGAGTAGAATCGTAATCCCGCGACAAAGCTTGAGCTGTTTTTCGTCCGGCAGGTCGACTTTACCCCGCCATTTACGAAACGGAATAATCAGGTTGTTGACCACCACCCCGGTGGTCGTGTTGAGGCCCCAATCCATGCTGCTCATCGTCGCCGAGAACATCGCCGCGATCATCACGCCCAACAACCCCGTCGGCAGCACGTGGGCCGCCATGACGGCATAAGCGGTGGTGGCCGGATCGGCCACGTCGGCCGCCATGACTTCTTCAGCGTAGAGAAAGCGCGCCACCATGGGTGGGATGAACCACACCACCACGCCCACGGTCATTAATCCCATACAAAACCAACTCGCCCGCGACGCCTCGCGCCCGTCCTTCGCCGCCAGATTCTTGTTCGCCGCCCCGAGGTGAATCTGAGAAATAATCTGCATCGCAAACGCCATCAGAAACCATAGACCCGTGTAACGATCTCCGGAATACGCCCCCTCCGGCTTGATCAACTGGTAGGAACCTTCATCCGCCAGTGCGTTGAAGTGGCTGATGAACGAACTTACGCCGCCGATCTCCATGATACAGAGCACGCCCATGAGAATCGTCATCCCGTAAAGGATCACCCCTTGCACCACGTCCGTCGCCATCACGCCCCACATGCCCCCAGAGGTGGAGTAGGCCACCGTGATCGCGCCGATGATAACGATCATCCACATCACCGGCAGGCCAAACACCGCACTGACAAAGATCGCCAACGCCCAAAGTTGAATCGCCGCATTAAGCGGTTGGATCACGGTCGAAGAAATGACTCAGGTTTTTTCCGGCCCCACCCCAAATCGTTCCCGCACCAAATCGCCCGACGTGTGCGCCCGACTCTGCCGCCACCATCGGGCCAAAAACAAACCACCGAGCAAGAACCCGAGGATGTTGGCGGCATAAATGATTATCGCCGACGGTCCCGCCTCAAAGATCGCCGAACCATTACCCGTAAAAGTGAAAGCACTGATGCCCGCCATGAGCATACTCGTGCCCACCATCCACCAGGTGCCGCGCCCGCCCCCGCGCACAAAATCACTCAGGTTTTTGTTAAAGCGCGAAAAGACGCCGCCGATAATGATCAGCAGCACGAAGTAGGCACCGAGAGTAATGTATTCGAGATTCATAGAGGGTCGATAAGTCGCCGCAGAAAATGCCTGCGTCCACAAACTGCCGGGGGTAGATCTTCCGTTCTGAAACCACCCTCCAAATCAGCAACGCAATACTCCCCCATAACCCACATTTCTTCTCTGAAATTTCATACACCAAAACGACTAAAAAATTTAACCACGACTATGAACGAAGTGAATGGCCTGACATGAACCGGAATGGCTTTCTCCCTCGCCAAGGCTTCGGCCGCACACGTTACTTCCGTTTCGCCCTCCAATCCGAGCAACGGAAATGTATTCAAAAATCGGAGTGTTAGCGCAAATATTAGTCTCCATTCGTTCTACCGTCGCCCAAAGAACACCCGGATTCCTTCTCTTCGCGTTGCTCCGCCCGGTTAAAAAACAGCGAGCTCACGGCTCGCCCTCTTGGCATCCGTGGCTCCGGTGACGCTTTTCTCAAAAACAAAAAACGCCAGCCGTGGGACTCACGGCTAGCGCATCAAATTCAGCTAAGATTCGCGCGAACGTCTTACACTCTGCGTCGCCGGCCCATGACGAGACCCAGCACGCCTAGACCCGCGAACAGGCCGTAAGTCGAAGGCTCTGGAACCGCTGACGCTGAAATGGAGAGTTGCGGCCGGTCACTGCCAAAGCCACCCGCAAACCACGAGGAACCTGAATCGCTAGAGAACGAGACGCCACTGGAGATGCCCCACCCGCCGGAGACGGAAGTCGACGATGTCATGCTCTGTTGATACTGACCAGCACCAGTGGCTCCCATAACCACCCAATAGGGAGTCGAAGCGGTCAAAGCTACACCCGGGCTGGTATAAATGAAATCCCCGGCAGCGGAGGGTGTGGCACCCGATAAATTACCGAGTAACACCGACGGCTTGCCGGCAGAGTCCGAGTAAAGATCTACAGAATAAGTGCCGCCTGTGGCCAAGACACCGTTAATTCTGATCGTCACGCTATTAAAGGTAAACGACGACGCGGAGGCATCTGTCGTAAACTGACTGCCCGTTAAGTTGTTGAGCGTTTGCGCCGTGCTATTTAAGGTCTCCGTAAGATTGTTCGCAAAAACAACCTGCGCTTTGAGCGAAGGCGTTGCGAGGGCCAACAAGATCGTCGCGATTGATAAAGCAGTGATCTTGCTACAGAGTTGCGGGAAGGAAGGCTGATTCATGTGGGTATGTTTCTCAAGTAGATGGACTGAGCATGGGGGAGTTATCTGACCATCGACCAAAGTTGCGCACCGGCGCGTCCACACCAACGTAACTGGGGCCAATCACGGAGCCCGCGTGGCCAATCGCGGAATCTCTACCTAAAGAATTGCGGGGCGTCCCTCAAACCGCTGGATGAATCCTGCTCAATCGATCCCGCAACTCGCTCCACCGATCCCGGCTGGCGGACACCGGCTCCTTCGCCCCCACCACATGGAGCAGCGTGTGTTCGTCACGGTCGCGATCATAGCGGGTGACGCGGGTGAGGTTCACAATCTGAGTGCGATGCACCCGCATGAAGTGCGTGGCCGGCAGCGCCTCTTCCCATGACTTCAAGCTCTTGCGCAAAAACACCTTCGACCCATCAGCGAGTCGCACCTCGGAATAATTATCCCGGGCGGAAATAACACTTATATTGGCCAAAGGGGTGAATTGGGCGCACAACCCTTCCCGTAGATAAACGGTGTCATCGGGCTGAAGAGTCGGTCCCGGAAAATTTTCCACCACGCCGTCATCCTCCGACAATTCTGTGCTCCCCAACCGACTCAGCGCCTCGGCCAACCGAGCAGGGGCCACCGGTTTGAGCAAGTAGTCGAGGGCGTTGATTTCAAACGCGCGCAGCGCGTAGGCGTCATAAGCCGTCACGAAGATGATCCGCGCGCCCTCCTGCACGTCAGACACCAAATCAAAGGAGCTCCCTCCGATCAATTGGATGTCAAGAAACACCAAATCGTAGTCGGTGCGCGCCAGCAAGACCCGGGCCTCGTGCATCGTGGCCGCTTCCCCCACGACCTTGACCTCGGGATGCTCCGTCAGCTTCGCGCGCAGATCCGCCCGGGCGGGAACTTCGTCTTCGATCAACAGGGCGCGGTGCATGGTTATAATCAAGTGCGCGGAGTCGGCCAAAGACGCAACGTCACTCTGACGGATCCTTCCCCATGTGAAAACACCAATTCGTGGGCCCGGGGAAAATGGCGGGAGAGTCGCTCGCGCAGGTTCTCGAGTCCAATTCCCAGGGAGGATACGGTTTTCTTGGTGTTGGGTTCGATCCACTCTCCGGTATTTTCCACCTCCAAAATCAGAGCTCCGTCACCGTCTCGCCG
>Ga0105054_10010692_pt1 | contig 11610 bp, 11 predicted proteins | sample BON02_FD_78091 | JGI IMG/M metagenome (GOLD analysis project Ga0105054, IMG submission 78091) | Freshwater microbial communities from Lake Bonney liftoff mats and glacier meltwater in Antarctica - BON-02 (megahit assembly) | ecosystem: Environmental > Aquatic > Freshwater > Ice > Glacier... | reverse complement strand
CGACACCCTCACCGCAGCCTCAGCCTCAGCCACCTCGAACAACCGACCATCACCATCATCGACCATCCACCAAGTTTTCCACGCGCCACACCCCTACAAGGGGATTCTGACCCACGGTCCTAGCGGCTCTGTGTACGGCAACGCTCCGGAGTTCCCGACGTCGGAAACGGCCCCTGCAAATCCGGTGTCGCCCTACGGGGTGACCAAGCTGGCCGGCGAACAGCTCGGCAGCGTCTACGCATCCAGTTTCGGCTTGTCCGTGGCGTCCGTACGGTTCTCCACCGTTTTCGGAACCCGGCAACGACCGGATATGGCCATCCAGCGGATGATCTCAGCAGCTCTCGGCGGGACCGGGTTCCGCCTGTTCGGCGACGGCAGGGCGCGCCGCGATTTCACGTTCGTCGGCGACGCTGTTTCGGCCCTCCACACTGTCGCAGACACGGACGGCTCTGCCGCTGTCTACAACGTCGGGGCGAGAGCGAGTGCAGCATGGTCGAACTGATCGACCTCGTCGAACGCGCCTGCGGACGACCCCTGCGGTTCGTTCTCGCTGCCTCGCAGTCGGGCGACGCGGCTCGCACCATGGCCGACACGGCGCGGTTGCGGGCGCTCGATTGGGTGCCGCGCACCACACTTCTGCAAGGACTTCGAGATCAGGTGAACCATGTACAGCAGATCCTCGACGACGTCAGAGTGATGCAGTGAGGCCCGACACCCCGATTTGTGTGTACACGGCGTTGTTCGGCCGCTACGAGCTCCTGAACCCGCAGCCGGCCGCCCAGGGCGGTCACGACCGCTGGATCTGTTTCACCGACGACCCGGAGCTGGAAAGCGACGATTGGCACGTCGTCGTTGTGGAGCCCGAATTCATTCTGGACCCACACAGGAGTTCGCGTCACGCGAAGATGCTGGGACACCCGCTCGTACGTGAGTTCGAGGCGTCACTGTGGATCGACAACTCGGTCGTTCTCGACGATGATCCTCGGGCGATGGTTTCTGAATGGTTGCGGGACAACAACATCGCGTTCGCCTCACACAGCTACCGGCTGACACTGCTCGACGAGTTCCTCGTCGTCCTCGATGACGAACTCGACGATCCGAGCAGAGTGATCGAGCAACTCGAACACTACGCACGCGTTCGGCCGCACGTCCTCGAGGAGAGACCGTTCTGGGGTGGAATCATCGCCCGCCGACACTGTCCGGAGGTTGCGCTTTCGATGGAGGTCTGGTGGAACCACCTACTGCGCTACTCGCGGCGAGACCAGTTGTCACTCCTCTACGCGCTGGACTCGACCGGCCTGACCCCGCGGCGGGTCGACATCGACAACTTCGAATCACGGTGGCATCAGTGGCCAGTCGTGCCAGAACGGAATCGCGAGATGCGAAGCCGCCCGGCCGACGCCGCGCTGCGCCGACCCCTTGCCCATGCGTTCAAGCTTGAGCGGGAGTTGGAACGCGTCCGTAATGAGCTGAAAATCGTCCACGTCGACTTGCACTCGGCCGGCGAGGTGGCCGCCGAGAGCGAACGCTCCCGAGCCGAATCGGAGTCACGGTTGAGCCACATGATCGAAGTCGATCAGCCAAGGCTGGCCGCAGAGTTCGCTTCGACCCAGCAAGAACTCGCCGAAGTCAACGAGAGGGTCGAACAAGGCATCATCGATCGGGTACGTGTGGAGCAGGCCAATACGAAGCTGCAGGAAGTACACGAAGAGTTGGGCCGCCAACTCGTGTCGGCGCGGGACGAGCTCAACGCGATTCGCAGTTCGCGCACCTGGCAGATGGGCCGTGTCGTTTCGCGGTCCGCCCACGCAATCATCAACCCGATCCGCCGGCGGGCGACTGGTGACCATGCGTCCTGATGGTGGATCCGAAGCATCGGCAGTTGACACGTGGCGTCAGGTGCGCGTGGACCCTCGGCCTAACTGTGACTGACGTCAACGCTGTGTGGGTGTATCGCCATCGATCAGGCCGCGAAGTGGAACGACTCTGGCGAGGTCGGTTTCGGTTGGCGACGCGATCCACAATCGGTGCCCGATCCGTGCCACGGTCGCGAAGTCGTCGAACACTGGGGCGGCGGTGTCGTCGTTCTGGTGCACGAGAACGAATCCGTCGTCATCGACCCGGGATCTCACCGCTGCCGGAGCGCCACGCGATACGTCACCGGCGATCAGTGCGGTATGGACGGCGGTGTGGAGATCGCTGATTGCGTGTGGGTTCTAGCCGGGCTCGAGGTTCTGCCAGTCCGTGCGGATTCCGGCGTGCTGGAGGAGTCGTACGATAGCTGGCGCCAGATGAGGCGCGCCCGGAGCAAGCACACGCAACCGATTGTCGTGTCGGCGCGAGAGTGCGATGAGGACGAACACCAAGTTCTCACCGTCGAGCCTGGTCATCGTCGGCAGCACTGAGTCCATTTCGTGGCTGGACTCGGACCGAGTTGACCGAAGTGCTGCCGTGACGAAGGGGTCATCGTGGCGACGGCGGTGCGCCGAGTGTGCCCGCACGTCCTCTTCGCTTCGGTATTGATCGGGGCGTCGGCTTTCTCGTTCGGTCGCGACCGGCAAATAGATCGATGCGATGACGGGGAGTTGTGCGGGGTCGTCTGCTCGGCGAGGTCGAGCATGAAACGCCAATCGTCGACCCCCTCACTCCGGCTGGATGTTCCACTCCGAGGCCCGCTCGGTGAGCGATCACCCCGGTGTCGATGTAGTTGCCCTCCGTGAGGCGGATCTCGTCGAACGGTTCGAAGAGGACCTGGGGCTCTGAACCCGTCGCGTTGGGCGCCTCCAACCGGATCTGGGCGCCGTACGCAACATCGACATCTGTTCGGCGTCCGAAGAATTCGGCCACCGCACGAAGCCATCCGTTCGCCATCAGGTTGTCGTCGTCGAGATAGGCCAACAGCTCACCGGTCGCAGCCCCGAGACCTTTCTGGCGCGCCGCTGCGCAGCCGTTTCCATCGGCCTCGACCAGTTTGAGTCGTGAATCGACGGTTGCACGTCGACGCACGTATTCAGCGGTGTCGTCGTCGCTCGCGTCGTCGACGACGACCGCTTCCCAGTTGTCGTAGGTCTGATCGTGCAAGGAATCAGTGCAACTTCCAGGAGTCGTCGCCGGTTCCGCGTCGCGATGATCACCGACACGAGCGGCTCGCTCGAGAGGGGCGCTTGTGCGCTCCACGTCGGATACCACACCAAACGTTCCCGAAGCTCATTTGGTGTTCGAGACTCGTGTCGGCGGACAGCGTGTCGCGCTGCGGCGCGAAGTTCACCGACTTCGTGGTTCAGTTGATCGACGCGGTGCAAAAGCGAGGCACTGTCGTGCTGGAGCGCCGCAATCAGCGAGAGCTGACGATTCGCCACTGCGGTGAGATCGATCTGCGATTTCGACAGCCGTGTGAGCTCGTGAAGCAGTTGGAGTTGGGCGTCGACATGCGCCAGAGTTCGCCGTTGATCGGCGGTCGTTGGGTCGGGGTCGTCCATGCGTCGGCTCAGTGCTTATTCGTGGGACGAGATGGCCACGCGCCTTGTCTGCTGCCGAGCCTACGCGCGGGTGTCTGGTATCTAGCGGAGCCCCTCCCGGGTTGGACCAATGGCACGGTCGGTTGGCGAACTTCGTACTCGTGTGCGAGCGGGGCATGTGGTGGCTGGTCCGGTGCCCAGGGCGGGCGATCGTCGAGGAAATGGTGCTCGGCCCCGATGGCGGGCTCCCCGACGACCTGCGGTTCTACGTGTTCAATGGCGGATGTCGGATTGTGAGATCGGCGGTCAGGGTGGTGTGGCAGAGCAAGACCATCGGTGAGGTCGGGCCGGACTGGACTCCGATCGATGCGATATTCGTCGACGACAGAAGCACGGTTTCTTGGATCCCGGCAAGTGTGGTGAGGACTTCGTTGACGCTCATCGAGGTGCCGGCTTGTGGGTGTGCCGGGTCATGAGGCGAGAAACGGCGTTCGATCAGGGTCATCACGCGATGCTCCGGGACCCCCAGTGTGGCAGCGCTGAGCTGAGGTTGTTCGAAGGTGCCGGCGATCGGCTGCGTCACGACCAGCGCGCGGTGGTGGTGCTGTTGAGCCGGCTGGATCGGCGCTTGCTGCCGTGGTGGTACACGGACGACAGCGAGTACAGCGTGCGTGACAGCTCTCGTGTCATGGCGAGCTCATGACGACGATCTAGAGGAACTCGTCGCTCATGGCGCAGCGACCTCTCTCGGCAATGAGCCAATCACGAGGGAGCGGAGTCGCTCTATCGAGTCCGCGATGCCGCTGGAGCTGCGTGAATCCCGTAGTGACGAGAACAAACGTTCAAGCAACGGATCCGCAGGATGGAACGCACCGTCGCGACTGAGGATGTCGTCGTGTACTTCGGTCATGTTCGTGATCGCCATCTCGACGATCAGATCGAATCCGTCCCACAACGCATCGTTCGATGGGTCGAGCCCGATGACGACTAGTGAGCCCGTCGGATAGGTGTCGACCGGAAGGAGCAGCAGGTCGGGTCGGCCTCCGCGCAGGATGGGGATGATCTTCCAGACGTCCCCGGTCCAGAATCGGGATGCACGTTGGCGCTCGGCTTGCAGCGGGTGCGAGGGGAAGATGTCATCGATGATGACCACCGAACCCGGATGGCAATGCCGCTCGATGTTCATGAAGTCTTTCAGGACGTATTCGATTTGGTGCATCCCGTCGATGTAGGCCAGGTCGAGCGGTCCGAGCATCGAGGGCAGGTCGGCGAAGGTGAAGAAGTCATCGCTCGTCATCAGGGTGAGTTCGTGATCCGGCCGGAGCGGTTCGTCGAGCTCAGGTGCCGGATCGATTCCGAGCGCAGGGCACGAGGCCAGGCGGAGACTGCTGCCGTATCCGACACCGATCTCGACGTAGAACCTCGGCTTCAACGTGCGGTGGACTTGCTCGAGGAAGTCGTCGCACGGTTCGGCGCCCGAGCCGCGCTCGGCCTCAGCTGGCGCTCCGTCGGGGTAGTCGTTCTGAACTGGTTGGCTCAGGACGATGGTGGTGTCCGGTAACAGGATTGGCGCCGATGGATCGGGTGCCGACTTGTTGAACACACCGATGAGATCGTGCCACGGTCCCCTCGGGTCTCTCCACGTGTCGATCAGATAGGTTCCGGTCAGTTCGGCCAGCGCGGACATGCTGTCGGGAAGGAAGCGGTAGCAGTCAACCGGGTACCGATGGACGGGCCCCGCAGATGGGACGATCACGACGATGACGCCGTCGTGGGTGCACACTCGGACCATCTCCTGGAAGGTCTGCCAGAAGGTCGCTGCGTGTTCGAACGTCTGGCCGGAGATCACGACGTCGAACGTCGCATCATCAGCGGGGATGCATCCGTCGTCGGTCGGGACGAGATCGACGCCCTCGACGTGGTCGAGATCGAAGACGGTGTATTCGGGTTCGAACACGTCGAACAGGTGCCGATACGAGCCTCCCACGTCAGCGCCACCCACATCGAGGATGCGCGTCGCCGCACTGGAACCAGGCACCCGAGCCGGCAAGAGGTGCCGCTTGATGCAGATACTCATGTTGTCGAGTGAGCCGATGTGCATGCGATGTTGTCTTCGTTCTTCTAGAGAAGGAACGGAATTTGTGCCATCGGGTAGGTGGATGGTGCGAAGAACCACATCTCGATGGCATAGCGCGGCTTGGTGAGACCCGGCCCGGCGCCGGTTCGGTGCAGGTTCATCTCGTCGAACAGGATCGCGTCGCCGGGCTCGAAGATCGGCCGGACAATCTCGCGCCCGTCGGCGGCCCGTTCGGCGGACTGGTCGCTGACCGACCAGTCGAATACGGCACCGTCGACGCCGGTCGGCACGATGTGATCGAGTCGCCGAGGGACCAGGTCGAGCGATGCCGCGTCGACCCCGCATGCTGACAATGCAACCCAGACGTTGACCGTGCGGATGCCCTCACCGAGGAATGCGCCGTCTTGGTGCCATGACGTGTTCGTATCGGGTGGAACTTCGCGCAGGGTGGTCTTCTTCACGGAGAGCGCAGGGCGTTCGCCGAAGTGGCCGGTCAAAACCTCAGGGATCCGTGTCGACTGAACTGCATCGACCAAATCGAAGAGAATGCGGGGGGAGTCGACGGCGAGAACGCCCCCACCGTCGCGCACCCAGGTGCGATCATCGTCGTTGATCTCGACTCCGGTCGTCGGACGTAGTGGCCAGTACCAAGGGTTTTCGTCGGCACCGGGAATCCCTTGCTCGAGAGCGTCGTAGGCGGCCAAGGCATGAGGAATCGACTCACAGAGCCGGGCACAGCGATCGGGATCCAGCAGACCACGGACGATGATCGACCCGTGGCCGAGGATGCCAGATCGCAGGGCCTGTACCGAGAGTTCGTCTGCGTTGATGTCCGGAATTCCATCGCACACCGGGAACAGGTCCTCGACTTCTGGTGGCCAGGTTTCCAATGGTTCGTCGTGTTCGATTGCGTAGAACCCCTCGTGGCGCAGATTCACGAGCCGACGCTCAGCGTGGATTGTCGGGTTCCGACGGTTCAGCCCGGTGAGCAGCTCGATTGCCTCGCCAAACTTTCCCTGGGCAGCGAGTCGTTCGACAACGGCGTTCACACCGTCGTTCGTCTCGGTCGGCTGCTGTTCGACGACACGAGCGGGTACGCCGGCGGCGGTCGCACCTGGCGGCACGTCGTGGATCACCGCAGCGTTTGCCCCGATTCGAGCTCCGCTGCCGATCGTGACCGGGCCGATGACTTTGGCGCCGGTGCCGACGTGGACGTCGTCGCCAAGCGTCGGACCGCCGAGCGTCGGACCGCCGAACTCGCCTGCCACGAGCCCGATCGTGACCCAGGGGAAGAGCACCGCGCCCGAACCGATCCGAACGAATCCGTCGACGACTACCTGTCCGTGCGGGAGGTACAAGCCGGGCTCGATGACGACTGGATCGCCGATGCAGACCTGCGAGGTGACCATCGCTAGACGATGGAACATTCGGGGCAGAAGCGGAACCCGGAGCGCCTGGAGTCGGGCCTTTGCTCGATAACAGATCTGCGCGAAGAAGGCGTCGCTCACCCAAGCCAGTCGAATGATCTGGATCACCGCATCGGTCCGCGATCGAAAATCCCGGCCCTCAGCCCGGTGCAGCATGGTGGCTTTCGCGTCCGCGAGTACGGCACGCAGAAACCTCGGTTGCAGATGCTTCACCGCACGAACCGCACTGTTCACAATCTCCCCCTGGTTTCGAGTGATCGTGAACACTACCGATCGGAGCCGAAGGAACCCGCTATGAACAAGCATCGAACGGGATTCGAGTCGCCGATGTCCGAGTCGCGAAATGCTCGAGTGGTCCGGACTGCGTGAAGACGGTTATTGTCGAACCCTGGCGTCGCTCGGCGTCGCCCGGGGTCACCGATGACGAGTCGAACTGGGATGAACGGGTGAGGTGAAGATGTATTCAGCTTCGTATGACAACTTGCGGCTGTGTATTCGTAAGCATGTGCTGCGGCATGAACGGCTGGCCAACGAACACAACCTGTCGGTGCTCGTCGTCGGCAGCGCCCACCGCGACGACGGCTATGGTCAACTCCTCGACGTGGTGGGATGCGCCGTCAAGCGACTCGGTCTGGGGGAATTTGGTGACGCGACAACACCTGTCGAAGAGGGTTTCGACATTGTCGTATGCGATACCTCGACGGTTCGACACCCGAACTACGCCAAGCTGCTCGGCGGGATGAACAGCGCGCTGCGCGACGACGGTCTGGCTGTTCTGTTCGTGGCGGCGGGTGAGACGTTCCACCCGTCAGCGGCGGACTTGCAAGAGTTCGATACCGACATGTTGGAAGCACTTGCGATCGAGCATGACACCAGCCTGATCGACGCGTGGGCCGATCGTCGTGGGATCCATGGGATCGTCGTCGGCGTGTTCTCCCGGGAGAATCGAGTCGACGCTGCAGCGCCACTCCCGTCCGACGATGTCTTGGGGGCGCGGGTCCAAAACCGGTTCCCCGCTGAACTCGATCCCGAACATGAGACCCGAAACGGAGTCGAGCCGTCGTTCGAGTTCCTTGCGCGGGTCCATCATCACCTCATGCCCGGTTCGTACCTCGAGGTCGGCGTCTTCACCGGTTTCAGCCTGGGGCTGAGTTGCTGCCCATCGATCGGGATCGACCCGTACCCGGAACTGGACGTGACGTTGAACAGCCAGACTGTGGTCGAGGAGATGACCAGTGATGACTTCTTCATGTTCGAGGAGATCCCAGCGGAGATGATTCCGCTCGACTTGTCCTACATCGACGGGTTGCATCTCATCGAGAACGTCCTGAAGGACTTCATGAACATCGAACGGCACGCATCTGCGTCTTCGGTGATCCTGATCGACGACGTCTTCCCGAATCACCGAGTTCAGGGTGCTCGCACCCGCGTGTCCCAGAATTGGACGGGAGATGTCTGGAAGATCGCCCAGATCCTTCGAACCTACCGGCCCGATCTCCTCTTGATACCGGTCGACACCGAACCAACCGGGACGCTCGTCGTCCTCGGCGCCGATCCGACAAACGACGAGTTGTGGAACCGTTACGACGAGATTCTCGACTGGGCGATCATCACCTTGGATGAACCGCCGGACTCGGTCATCGAGCGGTCGGGAGCTTTCGATCCGACCGATCCACTCCTGGTACGCGTGTTCGAGATGGTCCGTGAGGCGCGATCGGATCCCCGCTTGGAGATCGCCAGCCGATGTCGACAGTTGGTCGCGGACGCTCTCCCTCGAGTCGTGGCGGTGGCCCGATGAGCTCGTTGCTCTCGGTCGTCGTGGTCAGCTACAACATCCCTCGCGAACTGCCGCGCACGATCGCTACTCTCCGGCCGAGCTACCAGCGAAACATCCTGGGCCACGATTACGAGGTGATCGTGGTCGACAACGGTTCTGAGCAGCCAGCCACGGTGGACCAACTCGCTGCCGACGGCCTCGACCTTCGTGTCATTGAGCACGGTACGGGCTCGCCGAGTCCCGTCGGGGCGGTGAATGCCGGGCTCAACGCATCGTTCGGACGATATGTCGGGGTGTTCATCGACGGAGCGCGCATGTTGTCACCTGGCCTGCTCGGTGCGGCTCGGTCAGCTCTCGAAATGGATGATCGGGTGATCGTTGCAGCGCGCGGCCGGTATCTCGGGCCGCAGATGCAGCGCGATGCTGCGACCGAGGGCTATGACCAGGCCGCCGAAGATCGTCTGCTTTCGTCCGTGCCTTGGGAATCCGACGGTGATCGGCTCTTCGACATCTCGGTTTTCGACGAGTCGAGTGGACCCACGTGGTTCTCCCCGATAGCGGAGAGCAACGCCATGTTCATGTCGCGCTCGCTGTGGGCCGAACTCGGAGGGTTCGACCCCGCCTTCACGATGCCTGGTGGTGGTCTCGTCAATCTCGACACATGGCGTAGGGCGTGTGACCTTCCGCGAACACGGATCGTGACATTGCTGGGAGAGGCGACCTTCCACCAGTTCCACGGAGGCGTCGCAACCAATGGAAGCCTCGACGTCATCGACGAGTTCCATGTCGACTACGAGCGAATTCGTGCACAGACCTACGAGGCGCCCCGGGTTGCGGTGACCTATTTCGGATCATTCCGTGCTCTTCCGCCGGAATCCGAACTCGCCCAGCGTCCTCGCAGCGAACCCAGGACGGCGCCGGCCGTTCCGATTGGTCCACGCGCCGAACGGCTCGTCGCTCGATTGCCCAGCCGAACCCAGCACGGTGCAGTTCGGGTCACCCGCGCCGCCCAATTGCTGAAGCCGCGAGCGCTCGTTGCCGAGATCCGCAGGCGACGCCAGATTCGTCCGCTCGTCGAAATGGTTCGATCGTCCGGTCTCTTCGATGCCGACTGGTACCGCGAGCGTTACCCGGATGTCGTCGCGAGCGGCATCGATCCGGTCCTGCACTACGTCCGGTATGGATCCGCTCCACTGCGCACCGTCGGTCCGGCGTTCGACGGGGCGTGGTACCTGGGCCATCATCATGACGTCGACGACGCCGGATGGGATCCGCTCCTGCATTACCTGCTGCACGGGCAGACAGAGGGTCGTCGTATCGAGCGTTTCGACGTCAATGATCCGGTCGAACGTAGGAGAGATCGCGAGCTCATTGAGTCGAGCGAGTTCTGGGACCCGTCCTGGTACTTCGAGTGTTACCCAGCCGCGCTGATGACCGGTCAGGATGCGATCGAGCACTATGTCGGCTTCGGAGCGCAACGCGGATACAACCCGTCGCCGGACTTCGACTCGGTGCGCTACGTGGCAGCGCACCCGGACGATGCATTGGTTCGGCACCGGCCGCTCGCGCACTACCTTCTTGTTGGTCGATCGATGGGTGCCTGTGCCGAACCGGTCGATGGCTACGCGGCCGATATGCGCAAGGACGATGCCGACTTGGCACTCGCCAGCGGGCTGTTCGATCCGGAGTGGTACGTACTTCAAAACCCGACGGTTGCCGATTCGGGCCTCGACCCGGTCATGCACTATCTGTTCTTCGGCTGGCGCCGCGGTTTGAGCCCCGGTCCGAGCTTCAACGCAGGGCAATACGAAGAAACCAACCCCGACGTCGTCAGGGCGTCATTGAATCCGCTCCTCCATTATCTGCAGAGCGGCCGGCTTGAGGGTCGGCTCATAAAAAGCAACTGACTGCCACATCCCCGTCTGGTCTTCGCAACGGTCCCGGACGCGGGTGCGTCGAGTCCGGTCAGGTTTTCAGGTGGCGTCCGCTCCGATCACATGCAATCGAGGAGCCGAAACGGTCGGTCGAACGACAGGGACCACGCCGGCGTGAGGTCGTCGTCGGGGGCCGTGATGGTCCAGGTGCCTTCGTCGAGTTCCCGGGTGCCGCCGCCCTCGGCATCTGGTGGCAGCCAGCGCGCCGCGATCAGGGTTGTGGCGCCCGAGGTGGTGAGGGTAATCGTCGAGCCGGGCTCGAGTCTCAAGGCGACCGCCGTGGCACGAGTCGTCTGGCAGCCGTCGGGCTGCCCGCCCTCCACCTTCAGCAAGGGGAGCATGATGTTCTCGGCTGAACCGGCCCGGCCGTCCGGGAGACCGGCGAGTTCCACTGACGTGAGCCCGCCCTTGGAGTCGAGATAACCACTCGCCGCACGGTATTCGCCGACGCTGGCGAGCGACTGCCCAAGGAGCCCGACGAGCACCGTGTTGTCAGGAAATGCCTCGGGATGAGCATCAATCACGGTCAGCTCCGCCGCGGTCTTCTGGCCGAAGGCTGCGTACAGGTCGCGCTCACGAATGAGGTCTGCGTGACCTGCCCATACCGAAGTGACGGCGATCAATACGCACACTGCGCCGACGATGCTCACACGACCCACGGACCGGTGACGCGGAGCAAGGTCCGAGATCGCGAGCAGCAGACCGGCGATAGCTACGTAGTGATAGCGAGATGGCGGCGGAAGTCCGAGTGCCTGCAGTAGCACCGCTCGAGTCGACGAAGTAAGAATCCAGAAGGTGGCGATGAAGAGCAGGCTGAGTTCGACGGTCTGATTTGGCCCCGGGGCGACGGGCTGATCTGGCCCCATCTGGCGGGGACGTTATCGGTTGTTGAGCCGGTAGCTGGTGGTGCCGGTTTGGATGATGTGGGCTCGGTAGG